>Ga0334890_1000020_pt1 | contig 300662 bp, 296 predicted proteins | sample GraSluR1_MG_3_FD_207220 | JGI IMG/M metagenome (GOLD analysis project Ga0334890, IMG submission 207220) | Sludge microbial communities from methane-producing bioreactor in Wageningen University, Netherlands - Granular Sludge_31_08-R1 | ecosystem: Engineered > Bioreactor > Anaerobic >...
CTTATCCCACGGGCAACTTCCACATAGGAAACGCCCTCAACTGGTGCTACATCGACTTCGTCGCACGGTACAAGAGGATGAGGGGGTACAACGTCATGTTCCCCCAGGGGTGGGACTGCCACGGCCTCCCCACCGAGGTGAAGGTGGAGGAGATCCACGGCATCACCAAGAACATGGTACCAAGGGAGGAGTTTCGCCGCCTCTGCGAGGAGCTGACCGCCGGAAACATCGCCAAGATGAGGGTGACGATGCGGCGGCTCGGCTTCTCCAACGACTGGTCGAACGAGTACGTGACGATGGACCCGGATTACTACTCCAAGACCCAGAGGTCCTTCGTCCGGATGTACGATGACGGGCTGATCTACCGGGAAGACCACCCCGTCAACTGGTGCCCACGATGCGGCACCGCCATAGCCTTCGCCGAGGTGGAGTACGACTCCCGGACGACGACCTTGAACTACCTCCAGTTCGCTTCCCCCCTGGGAGACCTGGAGATCGCCACCACCCGTCCCGAGCTCCTCGCAGCCTGCGTAGCCGTCGCCGTCCACCCGAATGACGAGCTGCGGAGGAAGTACATCGGCAGCGAGGTCCGGGTTCCCGTCTTCGACTACCCCGTCCCTGTCATAGCCGACGAGGCCGTCGACCCCGCCTTCGGGACCGGAGCCGTCATGATCTGCACCTTCGGCGACAAGCAGGACGTCCGGTGGTGGGTCGAGCACCACCTCCCCCTCCGCCAGGCGATAGATCGGGAGGGGAGGATGACGGAGGCGGCCGGCAACTTCGCCGGGATGAAGATCTCCGACTGTAAAGACGCCATCATCGATGAGATGAGGTCTGGGGGGATCATATTCAAGGAGGAGCCCCTCGACCAGAACGTCGGCCTCTGCTGGAGGTGCAAGACCGCAATCGAGATCCTATCCGAGAGGCAGTGGTTCGTCAAGATCGACCCCGGCGAGATCGTCGAGACCTCCGCCGAGATCCGCTGGGTCCCCGAGCATATGGAGACGAGGCTCTTAAACTGGACGGGGACGATGGACTGGGACTGGTGCATATCCCGCCAGAGGATCTTTGCGACCCCCATACCCGTCTGGTACTGCGAAGGTTGCGACGAACCCCTCGTCGCGAAGGAGGAGTGGCTCCCCCTCGATCCGAACCTGACGGGTCCGCCGGTCCCTTGCCCGAAATGCGGCTGCTGCGACTTCGAACCCGAGACCGACGTCCTCGACACCTGGATGGACAGCTCCATATCTGTTTTGAACGTCACAGGATGGCTCGGCCTCCACGAGCCCCGCTACCCCGCCCAGCTCCGCCCCCAGGGGCACGACATCATCAGGACCTGGGCCTTCTATACCATCCTCAGGGCGAAGGCCCTGGTGGGGACGAGGCCCTGGGACTCGATCCTCGTCAACGGAATGGTCCTGGGGGAGGACGGCCGGAAGATGTCCAAATCCCTGAACAACTTCATCGCCCCCGAAGAGGTGGTGGCGAAGTACGGCGCCGACGCCTTCCGGCAGTGGGCGGCCGTCGGCGGAAGCCCCGGAAGCGACGTCATGTTCCGGTGGAAGGACGTAATAAGCGGCGGAAGGTTCCTCCAGAAGATCTGGTCGATGTACCGATTCTCTGCACCCCACGCTGTAAGATCCGATGACGCAGCTCCAAACCAGGTCGACCGGTGGCTCCTCTTCGAGCTCTCGGCGATGATCGAGGCGGTCACGGAATCTATGGAACGGTTCGCCTTCGACGAGGCCTTCAGGGCGATCAGGTCCTTCGCCTGGGAGGTCCTCGCCGACCACTACATCGAGCTCGTCAAGGCCCGGCTCTACGGCCCCGAAGGCCCCGAAAAGAGGGCCGCCCAGGACACTATATATAAAGCCCTGGAGGCCCTGACCGCCCTCCTCGCCCCCTTCACCCCCTTCATCGCCGAGGAGATCCGAAGGAACCTCTCCGGGGAGTCGGTCCACACCGCCTCCTGGCCGGAGACGCTGCCCATAGAACCCCAGCCCGAGGGCCTCCTGATCAAAGAGGTGGCCTCCGCCGTCAGGAGGTACAAGTCGGACCGGGGGATGGCCCTCAACTCCCCCCTGGCGGGGATCGAGGTATACTGCGACCTCGACCTGGAGACGGCGGACCTCTCCGGCTCCACCGGCTCCTCCGTCTCGGTGAAGAGAGGCGGTCCCGAGATCGAGACGAGGGCCGTCGAGGTGAGGCCTCAGATGAAGGCGATAGGTCCGATCTTCAAGGAGAAGAGCGGCGAGATCATCGGAGAGCTGAAGGAGATGGACCCGGCGGTGGTGGCCCGAATGGTGGAAGCGGGAAGGATCGAGGTCGATCTGGGGGGCGATCTGGTGGAGGTCAGCCCTGCGGCGGTGGAGATCGTAACCGAGACCCTCTCCGCCGGGCGTGCTGTCGATATGATCTCCCTCGACGGCGCCACCGTCCTCATCGGAACGGGGCCATGATCGAGGTGGAGGTGAAGGCCCGGGCCCCGCCGGGGATCGAGGAGAAGATCATCGATCTCGGCGGAGCAAAGATCGGAGAGGAGACCCACCACGACCACTACTTCAACTCCCCATCCCACGACTTCGCGAAGAGCGACGAGGCGCTCCGGATCAGGATAAAGGAGGATGGTGCGAACCTCACCTTCAAGGGGCCGAAGCTCGATCCCGATACGAAGTCGAGACGGGAGGTCCGGGTCAAGATCGCCGATCCCTTGGCCATGGAGACGATCCTGGAGTCTCTCGGCTTTTCGCTGGCCGCCGTCGTCAAGAAGAGGAGGACGAAGTACTCCCTGGAGGAGGCGGTCCTCTGCGTAGACGATGTGGAGGGGCTCGGGACTTTCCTGGAGGTGGAGCTCTCCGGAGGCGCCGACTGGCAGGTCCAGAAGAGGACCGCCCTCGATATCATGGCGAGGCTCGGGATATCTGAATCGATAAGAGAGTCCTACCTGGAACTTCTGGCGGAGGGGAGAGATGGCCGCTGAAACGGTCCGGGAGAGGATCTCTCCGATGTTGGTGATGATCCTATTCCTGGCCGTCGTCCAGATCCTCTCCATAGCCCTGATGGAGCCCCTCTCGGCGACGGAGGTGAGGATCTTCGACGATCCCGAATCGGCGGCAAACCCCTTCGGCTACATCCTCCTCGTCCTGGGGTTCACCCTCTTCATTCTGATGGCCCTGAGGCTGAAGAAGGGGTGGGTGGTCAGCGGCGTCGTCCTCCTGGCCGTAGCCATAGGGGTCTACTACGTCCTCTCTGCCTTCCTCTCCCCACCTCTCGCCCTGATATCGTCCCTCGCAGTCATCGCCCTCCTCCACCTCCACCCGGAATGGTACGTCATCGACGTCGTCGGCCTCATCGTCTGCGCAGGGGTCGGTACCCTCTTCGGCCTGAGCATGACCCCCATCCCTGCCCTCATCCTCCTCCTCATCCTGGCGGCGTACGATGCCATATCCGTCTACAAGACCAGGCACATGGTCACCCTCGCCGAGGGGGTTATGGAGATCAAGGCCCCCCTCCTCTTCGTCGTCCCGAGGAGGAGGGGTTACAGCTTCCGGCGGGAGGGGATGGGGTCGGGGGAAGATCGGGGAGCTTACTTTCTCGGCCTGGGGGACGCCATCATCCCCACGGTTCTGGTGATCTCCGCCAACTGGTACTTCGACCTTCCCGCGATGGAGATCTTCGGGATCGGGGCAAACCTCCCTGCCCTGGGGGCGATGGTGGGGACATACCTGGGCTTCTCCCTCCTCTCCTTCACCAGCAGGGATAAACCCCAGGCTGGCCTGCCCTTCCTCAACGGCGGGGCGATCCTCGGATTTCTCGCAGGGGTCGTTATATCGGGTACGCCCCTCTTCTGAGGGCTCACCGACAACTTTTTTTTGGCAGCGCCTCATCTCAGTTACCGGAGGTCATCGAGGTGGACGAGAACGACGTCGTTTTGGAGTCGCAGTTCCTCCCCTTCTGCCCGAAGTGCGGGACCGAGTGCGAGGCGAGGGAGCTGCGGAGGGCTCTCGACTCAGAGAACTGGAAGAAGGTGGTGGTGGAGGCGATCTACTACTGCCCGAGATGCGACAACTACTGGAGCGAGGGGCTGGTGGAGAAGGGGTACAAGTGAGCTGATATGGGAGAGATGGTAGAGGAGGGCTCCATCACCCTGAACGTCGAGGGGGCCTTCTACAACCCCAAGATGAGGCTTTCCCGGGAGATCGGGGTGGCGGTGACGAAGGCCCTCGGGGTCACCGATTACCTCGACGCCCTCGCCGCCAGCGGTGTCCGGGGGCTTCGGGTGGCAAAGGAGGCGGGGGTCGGCAGAGTTGCATTGAACGACGTCAGCCCCAGGGCCGTCGCCCTGATCCAGGAGAATGCGAGGCGTAATGGCCTGGAGGCGTGCGAGATCCTCAACTGCAACGCCAACGTCCTCCTTCACGAGAGGAGGTTCGAGGCCGTCGACCTCGACCCCTTCGGGTCTCCGTCCCCGTTCCTCGCAGCAGCGGCCCGGTCTGCCATGGGGTACCTCTTCATCACCGCTACCGATACCGCCCCCCTCTGCGGAGCCCACCTCAAGAGCGGCATAAGGAAATACATGGCGGTCCCCGTAAAGGCCGAGCACCACCGGGAGATGGGGACCAGGATCCTCCTCGGGACCGTCGCGAGGGAGCTGGCGAGGGTCGACAAGGGGATGCGGCCCCTCCTCACCTACGCCTCCGACCATTACGCCCGGACATACGTGAAGATCGAGAGGGGAGCAGAGAGAGCCGACGAAACCCTAGGCGGCGTCGGCTACCTGGAGGTCTGTCGTCTCTGCGGACGGTGGCGGCCAGCCCCGGGGATCGGCTGCAGATCGAGGGGAGTATGCTCCTTCTGCGGCGAGAAGGCGCAAGTTGCCGGCCCCCTCTGGCTCGGTCAGATCCAGGATCGGGAAGTGATAAGAACAGCCCTGACGCAGCTACAGAAGTCGCCGGCCAGATCCGATCGGGCAGTCCGACTTCTCCAGCTCTGCGCCGACGAGATCGACGAGCCGATGTACTACGACCATCATAAACTTTGCAGGAGATTCAAGGCCACTCCGGGGACGGCCGACGACCTCGTCGATAGGCTCCGGATGATCGGCTGGAAGGCCTCCAGGACCCATTTCAGCGGTGTGGGGATCAAGACCGACGCCCCCATAGAAGTCCTCGGGGAGATGATATCCTCAGTTTAACCGTTTGAGGATCAAGAGAGACGCCCCCCCACCTCGTCGAGATCGCCGCCTCATCTCCGGCTTGACCCGAAAGTTAATATGGGATAAGAGAGATAATCTGGCTTGACTGCTACACCAAGGAGTGCAGCGGTAATGTGGCACGAGATGATGAAAATTACCCCCTTCATTGCTACTCCCTTACGTCACCTCGTGCCAACCCTTCATTGAAGAGATCATATTCAGAGGGATGGCCCCATCTGCGGGGGCTTCCGCCTCGAATTTCAGCGGTCGCTCATCCCAGGTCAATTTTATAGCCCGGCAACATACGTCCTTTGTTAATCTCTACTGATCCCGAAATGGTAAAATAGGATGACCTATGACAGGCCTTTCCTATGAAGATCGCAGTTCTTGGCGGCACTGGCGATTTCGGCGTTGGACTTGTGATGCGGTGGGCAGGGGAGCATGAGATCATCATCGGATCGCGAGGGGCTGAGAGGGCCGAGAAGGCCGCCGAAGAGATCATCAGGATTCTGAGGGAGAGGGGCGTTGACGCCAGTATAAGAGGCATGAAGAACGCCGACGCCGTCGCTGAGAGCGATCTCGTCGTCTTGAGCATACCTTACAACTCCGCGAAGCCGATGGTGGAGGAGCTGAAAGGTAGCTTCAACGATCAGATCGTCGTCTCTCCCATAGTCCCCATGAACAGGGTGGGGAAGCGGTATATGTACACACCTCCAGCTGAGGGGAGCGCAGCCCTTCTGATACAGAAGATCCTGCCGCCTTCGGTCCGCGTCGTCTCTGCCTTCCATACCGTCTCCTCCAAAGCCATCAGGGACATGGACAACCGATTGATGGGAGATGTCATCATCGCGGGGGATGACCCCGAATCGAAACGGATCGTCGCCGACCTGGTCAGAGCGATAAGAGATCTCCGCCCCCTCGACGGAGGAGACCTGAAGGTAGCAGCCCAGATCGAAGGACTTACCCCGCTCCTTCTGAACCTGGCCAAGGTCAACGGCAACGCCATCAAGTGCCCTGGTATCGCCGTTGTCCTCAGCTGCCCCACCGAAAAGAAGATCGAAAGCTGCCATCTGTGAGCCTCGCCTCCTCTTCGGATCGGAGGGAAAAGGCCCACATATCGTCAAGAGATCCGCCAGGAGGCCGCCACGAGAGCATCCGGGCGGGGGGGTTGGGCCATACCCCTGACCGTCGATATACCGGACTGCGGGGGGCGATCAGGGCTGCTATCTTCCCAATCCATCGATTATCAGAGCAAAACGCTTCTCTGCCCTCCTCCTCTTGATGGCGCATAGCTTACTTATATCCCCGAGATCGACCTCTCCCCTGGAGAATTTAGCCGTCGAAAGAAGCCTCCTCCCCCGATCGGATCTGACGATCACCGTAGAGTAACCCTCGGGGCTTCCCACGGATCCTATGGATAGATCAGCGAGCCTGGAGACGAAATCTCCGCAATACTCGCAGCCTTCCCTCACATCATCCTCCAGGTCCGATATCCTGCAGGAGTATTCTTCGTCGCCGATGAAGATCGAGAACCTCCCCCGAGAGATCTGTACGCGCTGCGCCTCATCTAAATCGATGGAGAATAGATCCCGCATGTGCCGCTTCAGCCTGGCTGGATCGAAGCTCTCAAAACAGAAGAGGCCGACCAGGACTATCTCGGCGCCGGGAAAAGCCTCCCTCAGGTACCCCCCCGCCTGAAGCTTCCTCACCGATCTGATCGCGCAGGGGGTACCCACCACGGCGATCCTCCTCTTGCCGCTCCCGAGCGCCTCCAGAAGCTTCGGGACGAGGGGGACCCGGACGTATTTGGTACCCGCTGACGCCATGACCCCGTCCAAATCATCGACCATCGACGCCGATGCCCTGTACTCATCCTCCGGCATGACGACGATGGCGGCATCGATGGCCCCTCCCTCGATCGCCGAGGCAAGGATGGAGGTGACCGCGCCCCCATCCTGCCCTTCACCGTGGGCCCTGGATCCGAAGATCTCACTGTAGACTCCGATCTCTTCATCGGCGTCGCCCTGGAGGAGACTGCCCTCGACCTCCATCGCCTCGTCGGATGTTAGAGGATATATATTTTTCATTTTATTGATCGCTGTAGTCGGACAGACGAGGGCGCAGGCGCCGCAGGCCATGCAATCCTCTGAAAAATCCCGGTACGGCGCGTCGACGGCCCGCTCGACGCCCCGCAAGATGGGGCTCATCGCCGAGACGCCCACCAGCTCCTGGCAGACCCGGGTGCACAGCCCGCAGAGGATGCAGCTCTCATCGGCGAGTTTGAACCTCGGAGTTGAGACGCCGTATTCCTTCGCCAGGGCCGCGATCCTCGCCTCTCCCAGGGACCTGGCGAGGAGAAGCTCGAGGATCATGGACCGTAGACTGAAGATATCAGGAGAAGAGGTTTCGACGACAAGACCCTCTTCTACAGGGTAATTGCAGGAGGTGACCACCTTTTTTCTGCCATTCCTTTCTATCTCCACAGAACAGAGCCTGCAGGCGCCGATGGGGGTCAGGGCTGGGTGATGACAGAGGGTAGGTATAATAATTCCCGCATCCTTAGCAGCCTCCAGAAGGGTCTTATCGTCATCGGCCTCTAAATCCCGACCATCTATCCTCAACATCACCTTCGCCACTCCTGAATCGCCTCCAATCCCATACCTATTCTCATCTTTCTCGGCAAAATGGCCGCCATCTCATGGGAGTTGTTGGGGGGCCGATCTGCCTGAGGTCCTGGCCACAGCCATCACCTTCGACGGACATACATGAAAGCATATCCCGCAACGAGAGCATCTCGATTGATCGATGACCATGAAGGTATCCTCGCCCTTCCCTACCTCCGCTTCAGATATCGCTCCTTCAGGGCAGTTCCTCTCGCAGATGCCGCAGGCTATGCAGAGGTCCGGCCGGATGAAATAGGATATGAGACCTTCACATACCAGGGCAGGACACCGCTGGTCTTCGATATGGGCGAGGTACTCATCCTTGAAGTAGCGGATGGTGCTCAAAACCGGATTGGCCGCCGTCCGACCCAGAGCACATAACGAGGCGGCCTTCATTAGATGCGCGATCTCCCTGAGGACCTCGAGGTCCTCGCCCTTTCCCCGTCCCGCCACGATATCGCTGAGGATATCCCTCATCTGTCGGAGACCCTCCCGGCAGGGGACGCATTTTCCACAAGATTCGTCGCATAGAAAGTCGACAAAGTACCGGGCCAGGTCGACGGCGCAGGTATCCTCATCCAAGACTATGATGCTCCCCGACCCCATCATGGAGCCGAGCCTGGTCAGCTCGTCGAAGTCCACCGGGGTGTCCAGGTGCCCTTCGGGTATTATCCCCCCGGAGGGGCCCCCTGTCTGGACCCCCTTCACCCTCTTCCCTCCCGGTATCCCGCCGCCTATATCAAATATTATCTCCCGGAGGGTCATCCCCATGGGAACTTCTACAAGGCCGGTGTTGTTAACCTTCCCCACCAGAGAGAAGATCTTGGTTCCCTTGCTCCGCTCCGTCCCGATGGAGCTGAACCAGTCTGCCCCCATGTTGATTATCAGGGGTATGTTCGCCCAGGTCTCGACGTTGTTCAGGAGGCTTGGGCGGCTCCATAACCCCCTCTCGGAGGTGTGGACGTATTTTGGCTTCGGCTCGCCCACCTTCCCTTCGATGGCGTTCATCAGGGCGGTCGACTCCCCTGATACGAAGGCTCCCGCCCCTCTATGGAGCCTGACGTCGAAGTTGAACCCCGACCCCAGGATATCCTCTCCCAGAAGGCCGTACTCCCTCGCCTGAGATATGGAGACCCGGGCGTTCTCCACCGCCAGAGGATATTCCGCCCGGACGTAGATGAACCCCTCCACCGATCCGATGGCGTAAGCCCCGATGATTAAACCCTCGAGGACGCTGTGAGGATTACCTTCCATCAGCGCCCTGTCCATAAAAGCTCCCGGATCCCCCTCGTCGCAGTTGACTATCACGTATTTGGGGCTTCCTTCTGCCTTCCTCGCCGACTCCCACTTCAGGCCGGTGGGAAAGCCTCCGCCCCCCCGGCCCCGAAGGCCGGAGCTCTTAACCTCATCGACGACTTCCTGGGGGGTCATGCTGGAGAGAGCCCTGGAGAGGGCGCTGTACCCTCCTTCAGATATGTAATCGTCTATATTCTTAGGATCTATTTTAATGTTTTTATTTATTAAAACCCTCGTCTGGTGTTTATAGAAGGGGATCTCCTCCTCGTGGACGTCCCTTCCCCCCGTGACCGGGTCCACATACAGCAGACGATCTATCAGCCTCCCCTTTACTATAGTCTCCTCCACGATCTCAGGGACGTCGGCAGGATCGACCTTTATATAGTGGACCCCCTCAGGGTACACCACGACTATCGGCCCCTTTTCGCAGAATCCGGGGCATCCCGTCTCCTTGAGGACGACCTCCGTCCCCAGACCCCTCCTCCGTAGCTCCCCCCTGAAGGCGTCGATCACCTTCTTCGCCCCCAGGGCGAGACACCCCGTCCCGGCGCAGACCGCTATCCATGGCTCTCTTGACCTTTTGGCATCTCTGCGAGACCTCAACGTCTCCCTCAAGAGTTCGAGGTCTCCAACCGAGGCAACCCTGGACATCCTTCCGCCTCAACGAAGATCCTTCAGCACCTTCTCCGTCCCTTCCAGGGTGACGCCTCCGTGGTACTCACCGTCCACGGTCATCACCGGGCCCATGGAGCAGCACCCCAGGCAGTTCACCTTCCTCAGGCTGAAAGCCAGGTCCGGGGTCGTCTCCTCCGGCCCTATATCCAGCTTCGAGGCTGCATAGTCCAGGACCTTCTGAGCCCCCCTGACCTGACAGGCGGTCCCCATGCAGACCTGTATCATATGCCTCCCCACGGGGGTGAGGTTGATGGCCTTGTAAAAACTTGCTATCCTGTAGATCTGACTCTTGGGAACTGCGAGCCTCTCGCTCAGGTGGCTGATAACCTCCCTCGGTATCCAGTGTAGCTCTCCCTGGAGGTCTAAAAGCAGCTGGATCAAGAAGCCTTCTTGACCCTGATATCTCCCAATTATCTCATCCACCTTCTCCTGATAAAACGCATCCATTCCTCTACCAGCCTTCTAATATGCTAATGGAAATCGACATCGACCTCATCTCTCCCCCCCGACCTCCCAGGTATAGAAGATCGATAAGAAAGGGGATCGATACCCATGTATGATAATCCGGGGGAGATAAAGACGAGCACCGCTTGGGGGTCATCGGCAGATATCCTGGCGAGGGGCGAAGAGACCCCTGGGGCTCCCTTGCGCCGGAAGGCGCCATATAAAGCCGATCCCAACTCCCTCAAGGAGATATTTATGCCCATACCATCCACACCGGTTGAGATGTAATTGGGTAGAGAAGTAGTTTACGGGGGAGACGAGCGATCCATCCCGGAAAACGTCCTTTTCAAAGGCTTCCCGAAAACTTGAAGGTAAATTATAGCATAAATCGTGATAAAAAATGTTTCAAAATGTAGTTCAAGCAGCCCAATCGGGGGGGACTGAAGGCCCCCACCGCCGCCGGGGGGGAGGCGCCGGTCCAGCACCGCCATCCATATCACGGTCCGGCGATATACCCACCGCCTTCAGAAGAGCCCGCCGACTAGATCCTGAGGGCTGAGCCCCGACATCTGGAGGATCAGATACGCCCCGATCACCGTTCCCGCCACGCTCCCTATATTCGCCATGGCTGCCACCAGGATCACCCGGAAGAGGGGTATCGCCATCATATCTTTGAAGGTCTCCGCCTCGGCGAGCCTCTTGGTATCGACCATCTTCGGTTTCCTCTTCCAGGCCTCCACGATCCCGGCAAACCAGCCTGCGGCCATCAGGGGGTTTAGGCTCGTCAGCCAGGCGATCATGAAAGCGGTCAGGGCAGAGATGGGATGGCCCCGGGCCAGGATCACCCCCACTGCGCTGAGAGTCCCGTTCACCAGAAACCAGATCTTGAAGGCGGTGAAGAGGTTCGCGGTGCTGTTGGCGGATAACAGGACGGCGGCTATGGTGATGAGGACGAGCAGAGTCAGACCGGCTCCGAAGAGCTTCGGGACGGAGAACCGCCTCCTGGTCGGTCGGGCCATATCTTCGAAGGGGGGGATATTCTCCGGGCTGGCGAGATATCTGGTTATCCCCTCCCGGTGGCCTGCGCCGACGACGGCCACCACCCTCGCATCTCCTCCGAGCCGGATCAGGTTTCGGGCGATGTAGGCGTCCCGCTCGTCGATGAGGACCTGGGCTGCCCTGGGGGAAACCTCCCGGAACTCCTCTATGATGGCGGAGACTACATCCTCCTCGGTGACCTTATCGATCTCGATCTCCTCCCCCTTCCCGAAGGCGGCGGGGATGAGGGAAGCCACCAGCTTCGCCTTCTCTATGAAGGTCATCGCCGACCAGAACCTCTGGATGGTGACGCCGATATCTCTGTCGACGAGGGCGACCCTGGCTCCCATCTTCTCGGCCGCCTCTATGGCGGCTATCATCTCAGAGCCGGGCTTCACTCCGAGATCTGAGCCGATCTTCTTCTGGACGTAGGAGAGGAACCACTGAACTAGAAGGAGGTAGAGCTTGCCGTCCTTCAAGATCTCCTTTATCTGGATATCTCCCGTCTCCTCCTGCCCCGTCAGGGCGCGGTACCTCCCCTGGCAGAGCTCCACGGCTACGACGTCGGGGCGGAGGTCCTCTATCGCCCTTATCACGTCCTGGACGCTCTTCTCCGATACGTGGGCGGTCCCCACGATCACTATCTCACCCTTCTTCCCCTCAGTCTCGGAGGGGAGAGGTTCCGCCCCCATCGCGGTCGCCGATTCCGAGCCGCCCGATCCTATATCATCCAAATCGATTACCTCTCCGCTGGCCATTCCAGGGACGACCACCTAGAAAACCCTTTTTCCCGCGGTCGATCCGATATCGAGGAAGCTCCGTTGAGATCACCGTCCGGAGCAGATCTCTATGGCTCTGATCAGGTCAGAGCGAGAGACTATACCGACGAGCCTCCCGTCTTCCATCACCGGAAGCCTCCGGATCTGACGCTCCATCATCTTATTCATCGCTCCGGCTGCTTCGTCCTCCGGCCCGATGACGTATATCTCCTTGATCATGATATCGCCGACGGAGGTCGTCCCCCTCTTCTCTTCGGGGACCTTCTGGACGTTGGATATCGTCACGATCCCCCCAAGCCTCCCGTCGACCATCACAGGGTATCCCCGATGCTTCTCCCGAAACATCAGGTTGATGATATCCGGGAGGGGCATCTCAGGGGTGACGGTCTTGATGTTCCGGGACATTATGTCCTTCACCTTCACCCCCTCCAGGGGGACGACGATGGAGGTAGACCTATCCTCCTCGGTGGCGGCTATGTAGACGAAGAAGGCGATGAATATCAAAAAAATGCCGCCGCCGAAGAGCCCCAATAGACCCATGATGATGGCGAAGATCTTGCCTATATTTGCGGCTCGCCTCGTCGCCTCGACGTAGGGCATCCTGGACGCAAACCAGGCTCGAAGAACCCTACCACCGTCCATGGGGAAGGCCGGGAGGAGGTTGAAGATCATCAGGATGACGTTGATCACCCCCAGGGTCCACAGGAGGGTGGTGAGGGGATGAATCCCCCCCAGGAAGAGGGCAGACTGGAAGCTCAAGAGGATCGCCCCCGCTCCGATGATGCCGCTGACGGTGGGCCCCGCCACCGCCATCCTCGCCTCCATCCCCGGATCTCTTGGGATATCCTCCATGGAGGCGACTCCCCCGAAGAAGTATAGGGTGATGGACCGGATCTTTATCCCGTAGCGCATCGCGACGAAGGAGTGGCCCAGTTCGTGGAGGGCGACGCAGAGGAAGAGGAGGATGGCGAAGGCGAAGGAGTAGGCCCATCTCGCCTCGGTGGGCTCTACGTCTCTGAACCCGTAGGAGAGGTCGTAGACCTGGCCGAAGAGGTCAAAGCTGGTGGTGGCGGTGAAGGTCGAAAATAAGTAAGCGACTATGGGTATGATCGCGAGGAAGGTGAAGTGGAGCCTTATGGGGATCCCGGCGATCCTCCCGATCTGGAAGGCGGAGCTCATGAACTGAAACTCGCCCTGCCCGTTAATATCTTTTTTGAGGGTTTAGGACGCAGCCTCCAGAGAGATCTCCTCTCCCCTCCTATCTGCCGGATCTTCCAATTCGCCGACTTCAAGACCCTTTGTAACACTTGAATAGAAATTGTTATAACCGCCCGGAGATCTCCTATCCTCTGGCGGCGGAGGACCGCCGCTATATCGGAGGTTCATGAATATGAATAGAAGATCGGGATTTATGATTTCATCGTTGATCTCATCATCGATCATATTGATCCTGGCGGCGTCGCCGGCGGCGGGATACACCCTTCAGATCTTCGGCAACGCCAACATGGACGGCACCATCGACGAGCTGGACATCGCCGCCCTGGAGGGGATGATCGACGGCTCCTTGGCGAAGACTTACCTCGCCGACGCAGACGGCGACGGCGAGATCGACGGGGACGATCTGGACCGGATCCGAAATATCCTCCGATCCGATCCGGGGGAGATCGCCCTCATCGACGGGGCGGGTAGGATAGTGACGATTAAGACCCCGGTCTCGAGGATAGTCCCCCTCCACATGCGCCACGCCACCGCCGTCGTCGTCCTCGGCGGCGAGGAGGCCATCGTGGGGGTCGGGAGCACCGTCCTGGAGCGGGAGGGGCTCTTTCCGGATCTGATGGACAGGCCGTCGGTCGGATCTCATCGAGAGCCAGACCTGGAGGCGATCCTGGAGCTCTCCCCTGACCTCGTCATCGCCTTCACCCAGACGGGTGCTCTGGACCAGCTGGAGGATAAGCTCCCTTCCGAGGTCGCCCTCCTCCGCTTCGACCTCTCCAGGTCCGATGATCTCTTGGAGGAGATGACCCTTCTCGGAATCCTCATCGGCGATCGAGAGGCGGCCAGGGCTTACGAAGAGTGGTACGACCTTTATATGGGGCAGGTGGCGGAGAGGGTCGAAGGCATCCCCGAAGAGGAGAGGGTTAAGGCCTTCCTGGAGCGGGAGAAGACCGAGAAGGAGGCCTCCACCCGGTGGGCATACGCCAGCGATACCGGGTACACCGACCTATGCGACGTCGCCGGCGGCGTCAACATAGCGAAGGGGAAGATCGACTATCACGGGGACGTCGAGGCGGAGTGGGTGATGGAGGCGAACCCCGAAGTCATCATCGGCCTATCTTACAGCGGCGGCTACGGAGCCGATGACGACACCCTCCTGAAAGCCTATAGAGACGGCATAATGAAGGCTCCAGGCTTTGATCTCGTCGACGCCGTAAGAGACGGCCGGATCTACGTCATCTCCGGCGACTTCTCCCTCGGACCCCAGATGACGATCGGGGCGGTAGTCGTCGCCAAGTGGCTCTACCCCGAGCTCTTCGCCGACCTCGACCCCGAGGCGATCCACCGGGAGTTTCTCATGGAGTTCATGGACGTCGACCCCGACCTCGCCGGGAGCGGGGCCTTCGTCTACCCGCCGGCAAGTTGATCGAGGCAAGAGGCTCAAGAGCCGCTTTGAAGGAGCTCCTCCCCCGTGGAGAAGAGCGGTCTCGAACGGGAGCACCCCCTTTTTTATCCGACGCTGACGAGCCGCCTTATGGTGGCGCTGTGCTCCACCATCGAGGCGACGATGTACGCCTCCTCGAGGGTCGCTCCGACGGCGAAGACCCCGTGCCCCCGGACGATGCAGGCCCTGTGCCATATGAGAGCTGAAGAGGCGGACCAAGCCAGCTCCGGGCTTCCCATATCTCCATCGACGATGGGAACCGTACCGAGAAACCGAGATCCTTCGCCGTCCATCGGCTCGAAGGGGCCCTCCTCCAGGATCGATGTGGCGACGGCGTAGGGGGAGTGGGTGTGGATGATGGCCCGGGCCTTCGTCCTCCCGTAGATGGCCCGGTGGACGGGAGCCTCGCAGCTGGCGAGGGCGTCCTCAGGACAGGGGGCCCGGTGGTCCACCTCGATCAGACCGCCCTCCCCTATCTCGTCGAGCATCGATCCCGTCGCGGTGATCAGGATCTTCTCATCGGTCAGGAGGCTGATGTTTCCAAAGTGGGCGTAGGTGAGCCCTGAAGCCACCAGCTTTCTTCCGAACTTTGATATCTCATCCCTTGGGTCCATCTCTGATATCTCCTCGCCTGGGTCGATGGGCCAACCCCTCAGGCCAGGACGAGGGAGGTGGAGTCCGTCCCCGTCCCGCCGAACTGATCTTTCGCCTCCACTACGACGGAATAATCTCCGGGGCCCCAGAACCTGGTCTCCCATCTCCCGGTATAGACCCCGTTCCTGTCGAAGTCGTGCATCGGTATTATCATCTCCCCGTCGCCGCCGACTATCCTCATCTCCACAGAGGCGATATCTCCTGATATTCCGGCGTGTACCATGACGGGATCTCCGGATTTGGCGACGTATCTGCTGAGAGCCAGATCACCGACCTCAGGACCCGACCTCGCCTCGGGGAGGTCTACGAGGTCGAGGGCTGCCTTCAGGTTCAACAGGCCGTAGCCGAAGGTGTAGTCGGGGCCCGGCGGTCCGATATCGTCGGCGGACCTGAGGAGAACCCTCTTCGCCTCTATAGGGTCGAGATCGGGCTGCTTCTCTTTGAGGACGGCCACCGCCCCCGCCACCTGGGGGGCTCCCATGGAGGTCCCGCTCATGGTGATCTCACCCCGGAGGGTACCATGCCTGGCGGAGGCGACGTCCACCCCCACCGCCACCAGGTCGGGCTTGATCCTGTCGTCGGGGGTCGGCCCCCGGGAGGACCTCTCAAAGACGTTCCCGAGAGGGTCTACGGCGCCGACGGTTATCACCCTCTCGGCGGTACCCGGCGTCACTATCGACCTGGTAGAGGGTCCGAGGTTGCCGGCGGCGACGGCGACGGCGATCCCCGCCTCCACCATCCTGTCGCAGGCAGCATCCAAGAGGGATGAGCCCTCGCTCGCCTCCTCACCGCCGACGCTGAAGGATATCACGTCTATACCAAGCTCATCCTTATTATCAAGGATCCAGTCGAGGGCGTTTAGGGCGTCGGAGAGGTAACAAGCCCCGTACTCGTCCATCACCTTCACCACCACCAGCTTCGATCCGGGGGCGATCCCGGCGGCGTCGCCGGTCCCGGCGATGAGGCTGGCGCAGTGGGTCCCGTGGCCGTGGTCGTCATAGGCCTCCTGTCTGCCGTTTACGAAGTCCTTGAAGGCGACGATCTTCGGATCCCGGGCCATGATCCCGCCGAGGGACCTGTGGTTTGGATCGGCGCCGGTATCCAGGACCGCCACCGTGACACCCCTCCCGGTATAATCATCGACGGCGAGACGGGGATCGTCCCTCGGCCGGTATCCCTCCGTCACCTCTCCGAGGATCTGGAGCTTCTGATCTCGATAAACCCCCTTGACGCCGTCGATGTTAGCGATGGCCTCAAGCTGAGACCCCCTGACGACCATGGAGGCTCCCGTAAGGACCTTGAACTCGTCTCCCACCTTATCCGCCAGGGAATCTTCTCCCCTCAGGGAGAAGTCCACCTCGGTGAGGACTATCACCCTCAGGTCCTGATCGCCCAAATTCTCGAGGCTGTCCTCGATCCGGTTGCCGTTCAGGTCCAGGGGGTCGAGGACCCGGAGGACGAGGTCGTCACAGACGGCGGCGTTCCCCGCCCTGTCGACGGCGACGATGGTGATCCGGTGATAGCCAGGAGGGAGGTTGGAGCTGCAATGCCCCACGTACTTGCCGTTGCGGCTGAGGTCGATGAGAGGAGTCTGCCGCCCGCCCACCTCGGCGTAGACGGTATCGACGGAGACGTCGTCTTTCACCCAGGCGGTGATCCTGACCTTCGGATCGCCCCGCTTGATTATCATAGGCGATACGTGGGCGTTGAAGATGACGGGGGGCTCGAGGTCCTCTCCGGGGTTGATCGCCGCATCGATCCTCTGGAGGAACCAGCGAGGAGACGGATCCTGGGGTGTTTTTAAAGAGATGGAGATGGCCGCGCCGCTGAAGGCGACCGCGGCGATCGCCAACAGGGTGATAAAAAATAAGAGGCTATTGCGGCTCATCTCCTGATACTACGTCTCTATCCGATTAATAGCTTCCCAGCTTTCTTATCCGTGAGGTGGCGGCGGTCGTAGTCGCCGTCTCCTGGACCGGCGCCGAGGAGTCGATCTCTACCGTCAGGACGTCCTCGAAGTAGGAGGTCCTCGACCCCGCCGTCGCCGCCAGGGTGACGGTGTAGAACCCATCGGGGGCGCCGGAGGCGTCCCAGGTCCCCAGATGCTCATATCCCAGGGTGGGGACGAGCTCTATGGTGGCCATGATCTCGCCCTCCTCGTTCTGGATCAGAGCCCCGGCGGCGGTGATCGCCCCTGCCTGCGTCCTCCCCACCGAGCCGAGCCTGACGCCGCCTGTGATCGAGGAGGGGTTCCCCCCTGAGGCGTAGAGGGCTACGGGGTCGAAGCAGGCGACGCATCCCATAGTCGTAACCACAGGCCTCTCCAGGGAGGAGGCCTCCTCGATCAGCACCTCGATATCGTCGATGGTGAAGGTCGATCCCTCCATCTCATCCAGGAGGGCTTCCATCTCCGGCAGGTCCCCGGATGGGGCCTGCGCCACCGGGTCCTCCGAGAGGGGCTCTTCGACGGCCGACGTTTCTCTGGAGGTGACGATCGGACCGAATAGACCGGCGTCTGAACCTGCCTCGTCGGCGACGACCTCAAAGGTGGCGAATATCTTCACCGGACCGGGCCTGGCGGGGTTAGGCTCGGCCCTGGCGGACTTGAAGACCGCCTTGACGGGGGGCCTGTTGGCCTCCCAGTCGTTCCAGGTGTAGAGGCTCGAATCGTACCCCATCAGCTGGAGGGCGTACCATACCATGGAGGCCCTGGCCCCGGCGTTGGAGTAGATGACGACGGGATCGGCCTTGTCAAGGCCGGAGAAGACCGCCGCCAGCTCCTCGCCGCCCTTCATGCGGCCGTTGGCCAGAACGGCGCTGTAGTCTATGTTCACGGCGCCGGGGATCTTGTCGGCGGCGAACTCCCGGAAGGTTCGGGCGTCGACGATCTGATACCTCCCGGCGGCGACGGCGTCGTAACCGGCCAGAAGCCCCGACCTGGGTCGGGGGGAATAGGTGACAGCTGACCTCTCGTTCGCCGTCCTCTCCGTCGGAAGCCCTCCTTCGACCCAGCCGTCGAGGCCGCCGTCCAGGAGCTTGACGTCGTCGTGGCCGACGTACTTCATCGCCCAGAAGACGAAAGGAGCGACGGATATGCCGTCACAGGTGGCGCAGTCGCCGTAGATCACCACCGAGTCCTCAGGGGAGATCCCGGCCCTTCCCAGGATCTCGGCGATCTGCGATGCCGACCTGGGGTTGTTATCATCGTCAAGGAACTCCTCCCAGTAGAGGGGGATCGCCCCTTTGATATGGACCGTGGCATACCCCGTCCCCACGTCCAGGATTACGTCCGATCCCTCCACATCTTTGGAGGAGGCGAGGAGCTCTCCCCGGACGAAACCGCCCGCTGTTCCGGAAGCCTCGGCCTCCACGGAGGCCCTAGCATCTCTCGGTCCCGGCGGCGCCTCCCCCGCGGCCTCTACCCTCGTCGGGTCGCGGCCGAGGAAGTCGAAGATGCCGAGCTGAAAGCTGCTCTCGCCCTTGCATTCGGGGCAGTCCCATTTATCCAGTTTCTCTTGAGGGACAAACTGGTCCGCACCTGTAGAGACGATCAGCCCCAGTATGAGGAAGACGACCGCTAACGTCCTTCCAACCTTCGAGCCGATTCCTCCTGACCTTGAGCCAGCCTTCTCGTCGGGCTGGCGGACCGAATAACTCTTTTTCCTAACCCCTAACATGTCTTATCCCCTTTAATGAATCATCAAACTCTATCGGCCCATGGCCGACGATAAGGCCTCGTTGAAGTCCCGGCCGGACCTGGGGAGGATCTCCACCTCGCCCATCTCCTCCACCAGCTCAAAGCCCCTGGCGTCCTTGGCCGTCAGGACGATGGCGTACCTCCCGGCCCCCATCAGGGCGGTCTGGAGGGTCCCGGCGTAGACCCCCTCCCCGGACTGGTACATGGTTATCGGGCGTATCGGGTCCGAGGAGACGAGGAGGTTCCTCGCCCTCGCCGATACCTGGGCGAAGCCGTTCACCGATTCGAGGGCGACCTCCACCGTCACCGGGGTCCCTATCTGGGCCCGGGCCGGATGGACGGAGGCGCGGACGATCTGGATCGGGTGGACCGATTCCCCCATGATCGGATAGATGTCCCTAGCCCTCTCGTTTATGACGTAAGGGAGGTCTCCAAAGCCATCAGGCCCCGATATGTTCTGGCCTGGGCCGGACATCTCGTCGGTACCGATGTAGCTGCCCCAGAAGTTTCCGCCGACGGGATAGGCCGCATACCACTGGTTCACCCCCCGGTCTTCGGCGGGGATGACGGCATCGAAGATCCTGTTGTTGTAGATATGGTTACCGTCGGTGTTGACGACGACACCCCGCTGGCCCCCGGAGATGTTGTTCTCGAAGATGGTATTGTTTCCGGCGGGGCCCTCCAGGATCTGGACGCCGAAGAGCTGGTTTTTGGCGATCTCGTTTCCTCTAATAATGTTATATCCCGAACCTGTCTGGAGGAATATGCCCACCACCCCGTTATCCGAGATCTCGTTCTCCAGGATGTGGTTATTGATGCAGCCTCCGATCAGCTTTATCCCGGCGATCTCATTATTATCCAGCCGGTTTCTCGCGATGACGTTGTCGTTGCAGTCGGTGAAGGCGTAGACGCCATATTTGTTCCCCACCGCCACGTTGCCGGAGATTACGTTATCAGAGCAGCTGGGAAATAGGCAGATCCCGTACTCGCCGTTGTGGCTCGCCACGTTGTCGAGGATCTGGTTTCCGTTCGATCTGGATAAGTATATCCCGTACCATCGGTGGGGTCCGAGGCCGTTATAGTTCGCGACGTTATCCTTTATCGTATTCCCGTCGGAGGAGATGAGGCCTATCCCCCACTGGACGGCTCCGGTGACGGTGTTGTTGGAGACGGTGCAGTTTTTGGAGCCCACCAGGTGGATCCCGTAGAACCCCCCCTCGACGGTGAAGCCCGAGACGGTGACGTCGTCGGCCGCGATCCTTATGCCGATGTTCCTATCCCCCGGTCTGATCCTGGCGCCGTCGCCGATGAGGGTTATGCTCTTGGTTATCTCTACCTTATCGTAGACCCCCGGCCCCACCAGGATGGTGTCTCCCGGCATCGCTCCGTCCACGGCCGCCTGGAGGTCTCTACCCGCCTGGTACGTCGCAGAAGATGCGGTCGTCACCAAAAGCAACGCCAGGATCGCCGTCGCGCCCAGGAGGGGGCGCAGATCCGCTGAACTTCTCAACCTAACCCACCGGGGTTAAGGAGGATCTTCAGTTAATAAAGGTAACGTGGCTCTCTGCCCTGCAGATCACCCCAAAATCGGAGGATTTTATCTCCACAGGGCTCTTGTAGGGGTCATGTAGGTCAAAGATGAAGGCAAGTCTTTTTATTTATCCCGATTTTATGGATGTTGAGGTGAAGAGTTTGAAATATAAATTCAGATCGGCCTTCTGCATGGCCTGCGCCCTCCTCCTGGTGGGGGCCGCCTTCGCCATGACCTGGACCTCTCCCAAGGGGTTCTTGACAGACGACACCTACATCGACAAGAGCCTGCCGGATGAGAACTTCGGGACCGAGGAGATCCTCTGGGTCACCTCCGAAGGGGGCGACCCCCAGAGGGAGGCCTGGATCTCCTTCAACACCGTCGTCATGATAGAGTCTCTTAAGATAAAGTCCCTGGAGGAGGTCTCCTCTGCGACCATTAGGGTCTACGCGACAGAGGTGGAGAACCCTGGAGAGATGGAGCTCCACTTTTACAGCTCGGGGTTCTTCGAGGAGACCGTCGTCTGGGACGGCAAGCCCGATTATGACGTCGATGTCGAAGGAGTCATCGATGTCGATGAGGAGGGATGGTACGAGATCGACGCCACGAGCCTCATAAAGAAGGCGATCCTCGAATGCAAAGACTGCCCCTTCTCCGCCGTCCTGGTGGCAAAAGGTGACGCCTCCGTAGGCTTCGCCTCCAAAGAGGACCCCGAGGGGAACGGGCCGGTGTTGAAGGTAACCACCATCACCGCCTGATCCCTCCGACGATTGGGAGAGGGGCGGACCCTCCCACCCCCTCCAACTCCATTTTTGCGCGCCCTTTTTTGTCAATCCGATATCATTGAGCTGCGGCCGTATTGGGGGAGGGCGGTAGTATGAAGCCTGTGCAAAAGGATTAATACCGGCGAGACGTCTTCCGATTTCGAGGTGAACGCTTGTTTTTGATAGGAGAGGCGCTGATAGGGGAGGAGCCGGAACTAGCTCACATAGATCTGTTAATTGGAGATAAGGACGGGCCTGTGGGGACGGCCTTTGCAAACGGCCTCGCCCAGCTCTCGGCTGGCCACACCCCCCTTCTGTCCGTTATAAGGCCGAACCTGCCGGCGAAGCCCGCCACCCTGATAGTACCGAAGGTGACGGTGAAGAATATGGACCAGGCGGCTGTCATATTCGGTCCCGCCCAGACCGCCGTCGCCAAGGCGGTGGCGGACTGCGTCGCCGAGGGGGTCATCCCGAAGTCCGAGGTCGAGGACCTGGTCCTGATCGTCAGCGTCTTCATCCACCCCCAGTCCCGGGATTACGACGCCATATACAGGTACAACTACGGGGCGACGAAGCTCGCGATTAAGAGGGCGATGGAGAGCTTCCCGGACATCGATACCGTCCTCTACGAGAAGGACAGGTCGACCCACCCGGTGATGGGCTTCCGGGTCATCAGGCTCTGGGACCCCCCATACCTCCAGGTGGCTCTGGATCTGGTGGACCTCGCCGTCGTCAGAAAGGTCCTTTCTCAGCTTCCGGATAGCGACCATCTCCTCATCGAGGTGGGCACCCCCCTCGTCAAGAAGTTTGGCGCCTCGGTCGTCAAGGAGATCAGAAACGTCCGCCCCAGCTCCTTCGTCGTCCTGGACTTAAAGACTTTAGACACCGGAAACCTGGAGGTGAGGCTAGCCGCCGATGCCACTGCCGACGCCGTAGTCATATCCGGCCTCGCTCCGACCAAGACCATGGAGCTCGCCATCCGGGAAGCTAGGAAGACGGGGGTCTACTCGGTGATCGATATGCTGAACGTCCCCGACCCCCTGGCGGTCCTCCGGTCTCTATCGGCTCTCCCGGACGTGGTGGAGATGCACCGGGCGATAGATCAGGAGGCGGAGAAGCACAACTGGGCGGTGATAGCCGAGATCAAGAAGATGGCATCCGGATCTGACAGAAGGCTCCTCGTAGCCGTAGCTGGCGGGATCAGGGTCGATACCGTTGCCGAGGCCCTCAGATCCGGCGCCGACATCGTGGTGACGGGGAGGGCGATCACCGGCTCCAAGGACGTCAAGGACGCCGCCGAGCAGTTCCTTTCAGAGCTGAAGCAGACGGAGATAGATCAGTACAGGGTGATGACCGACTTCTGAGATGCGCCTCATATTAGCCCTCTTCGTCCTCTCCATCCTGGCAGGCCCCGCCAGCCCCACCACCGAGGTCCGGGTGGGGGAGGCGGCCTCCCCCCAGGGAGCCGTCATCCTCGTCGTCGACGGGATGGGATCGGCTTACGTCTACCCAGAGCTGAAGCCCCAGGCCGCCGACGGCACCCCCCTCGCCTCCGCCATTCTATTCAACCTGACGGCGAAGGGGGCACGGGTCCTAGACGTCACCGTCCCCGTCCCGGAGACCGGGCCGTCCCACTCGGTCCTGGTGACGGGATGTTCCTGGATGGACTCTGCCATAATCGGAACGCCGGGGGCGACGATCTTCGATGCCGCCCGGGAGGAGGGGCTCCTCTGCATCGCCCTCCTCCAGCGGGGCGACGCCGTCAGCATCCTCCTGGAACAGGATGGGGTGGTCTTCTTCGACGACAACTCCCTCTGGGGAGCAGAGCCCCTGGCAGGCTCTGGAGGCGACTTTCCTGCGGACTTAGCCGGACTCCTCCAGGCCTGGAGGGATATATTCCCTCAATACAACCAGGTGAGAGGGGTCCCCGGATACGTCGGCTACAACGCCTGGGGGCTGGACGCGGCCGCCGACCTGGTATCGGCGATGGGAGAGCGCCCCTTCCTTCTGATGGTGAACGTCGGCGCCGTCGACAGCGCAGGCCACAACCTGGGGGCGGAGGGTTACTTAGAGACGATATCGGGCCTCGATGCGCCCCTGGGCAGGCTCGTCGAGGCCTGCGAATCGGAGGAGATTCTTCTTCTCATCACCGCCGATCACGGGATGTCCTTCCCCTCCGGAGAGGGGAAGGGTGGCCACTCATCTTCCAAGTACTCAGGCCAGCCGGAGTCCCTTTCGGTCCCGGCGGTATTCCTGGGGCCGGGGGTCGACGATATGCTCATCTCCGGCCCCTGGTCGCAGGTGGACCTCGGACCGACCATCCTCGACCTTCTGAATATCAGAACGGCTCTTCCGTTCTCCGAGGGGAGGGTGATCCCCGTCTCGAATCTATCCGACCTCTCGGTCGACGTCGGGAGGGCGGGGGAGGTGGAGGTCCACAAGGACGGGGGACTGGTGGCCCGGGCGACCGGGGATTCGAGGTACATCTTCAAAGACCTGGAGAGGGGGACCTACTCCGTCGAGGCGGGGGAAAGGGTGGCCCAGGTCCACCTATCCGGCGATCAGACGATCGATATGTCGGAGAGCGAGCCAGCCAGCCTCTTTGATCTCATATCACCGATCTTCGAGCCGGAGAAGAGGAAGTACGTCGCCGCAGTCCTGATCCTGGCGGTGAACGCCGTCGGCGCCGTCCTGATCCTCCGGATAGCGAGGAGAGGATGATATTTATCATCGATTTTTTGGCCAACTTTAAATACGACCTTATCTGGACAGATCCGATGGGATGATTCATGGGACTTATCGAAGATGCCAGAGCCGGCCGGCTCACCCCTGAGATGAAGATCGTAGCAGAGATGGAGGGTAAGACCCCCGAGTTCATCAGAAGGGGGATCGCCAGCGGGACGATAGTAATTCCCGTCAGCCCCTACCGGGACGTCCGGTTCTGCGGGATAGGAAAGGGGCTAAAGACGAAGGTGAACGCCACCGTAGGGACGAGCAGCGACATCGTCGACGTCGAGATGGAGGTGGCCAAGGCGAAGGCCGCCGAGGAGGCGGGGGCGGACACCCTGATGGAGCTATCGACGGGTGGCGACTTTTATGATATCAGAAGAAGGGTGATCGATTCTACCCATCTATCCGTCGGTTCCGTCCCCCTATACCAGGCCTTCATCGAGGCCATAAGAAAATACGGCGCAGGCGTCGATATGACCGAGGACGACCTCTTCCGGATCACCGAGGATCAGGCGAAGCTCGGGACGAACTTCATGGCGATCCACACCGGGATAAACAGGATCTGCATCGAGAGGATGAAGAGACAGGGTGGGCGTTACGGAGGCCTCTGCAGCCGGGGCGGCGCCTTCATGGTCGCCTGGATGCTCCACCACGACAAAGAGAACCCCCTCTACAGCGATTTCGACTACCTCCTGGAGATCTTAAAGGAGCATGAAGTAACCCTGAGCATGGGCAACGGCTTTCGGGCGGGAGCTGTCCACGACGCCACCGACCGCGCCCAGATCCAGGAGCTGATAATAAACAGCGAGCTCTCCGACAAGGCCCACGACTTCGGGGTCCAGACGATCGTCGAGGGGCCGGGGCATATCCCCATCGACGAGATCGAGGCGAACGTCAAGGTGATGAAGAGGCTCTCGGGGGAGAAGCCCTTCTACATGCTGGGGCCCCTGGTCACCGACGTCGCCCCCGGCCGCGACCACATCGTGGCGGCCATAGGCGCGAGCCTCTCCAGCGCTTACGGCGCTGACTTCATCTGCTACGTCACCCCCGCCGAGCACCTCGCCCTCCCCAACGTCGAGGACGTGAGGGAAGGGGTGATGGCCTCGAGGATAGCGGCCCACGTAGGGGATATGATAAAGAACGGCAGCCGGGACCAGGATCTGGCCATGGGCCGGGCCCGGCGTGACCTCCTATGGCCTGAGCAGTTCGACCTGGCCCTGGACCCGGAGACGGCGAAGAAGATGAGGTCGGAGAGGGCGCCGGCGGACAGCCAGGTCTGCACCATGTGCGGCGACTTCTGCGCCCACAAGATAGTGGCGGAGAACCTGGATATCCGCAAGTAAGCCACCCACCCCCCAAAGGGGGATGGGCTGCTTACTTTCCGAGAAGGCTGGCGAAGAACCGGAGGGCAGGGGTGCTGGCTAGGGCTGCGGAGACCTTGAGCCTCGCTGAGAGGGTCGTCCCGGTGATGGAGATCTCGCCCAGGGCCCTAGCCTCCTGGAAGGCCGCCGCCGGATCGTCGGATGCTAGGACCCTTCTGATCGCGTCCTCTTCGGCCACCACCACGATCGTCGGATCCGTGATCCCCCCTTCCACCGTCTTCACCACGACGGCGTTCTTCGTCTCAAGGCCGGCATAGAGAGCCGTCCCATCGGCTCTGGATATATTTATCTCGATCCTCTCGTCTCCGAGGAGGGCTTTTACGACCGAGGGGGCGTTCTCCACCCCCAGATTGTACTTCTCCGCTGCATGCTGAATCTCTTCAAAGCCGATGGCAACGGCAGGAGCCGAGGAAGCGAAGGCCATGGCCGCCGCCAGAATAAAGAGGAGCTTCATCATAATCACCCCATTGTAGGATATCGATAAATATCCTTTGGGGCTTCTTTGGGACTTTAGAGCTTTATCGCCCCCCCTCACCTCCGGCCAATCTTTAAGTACGTTCTTCACCGATGGTAATTCCAGTATGGATATCCTAGTCCTCTGTATAGACAGAGACGACGACCTGGGCCGGAAGGCCGGGATAGAGTCACCCATAATCGGGAGGGAGGCTAACGTCGAGGCGACCCTCGCCCTCGGCCTAGCCGACCCCGAGGACTCGGACGTCAACACCATCCTCGGCGGGATCCAGGTATACGACGATCTCGCCTCCCAGGGGAAGGCGGTCGAGATCGCATCGGTGACGGGAGACCCCAACGTCGGCCTCGTCTCCGACGGGAAGATCGCCCACCAGATCGACGGACTCATAGAGAGGTTCCGGCCTGCGGGGGTGGTCGTCGTCTCCGACGGCGCCGAGGACGAGGCGATCCTGCCGATAATCCAGTCCAGGGTCAAGGTCAACGGCGTCCGGAGGGTTCTAGTAAAACAGAGCCACAACCTGGAGAGCACCTACTACCTCCTCAAGCAGGTCTTCAGGGACCCGAAGATCAGCCACACCTTCTTCATCCCCATCGGCCTCGCCCTCCTCATATACTCGACCTTCAGCTTCATCGGAAGGTCGGACTTCGCCGTCATGGCGATCCTAGCCGCCATCGGGGTCTACCTCCTATTCAGGGGCCTGGGCCTCGACGACTTCATCGACAGCACCAAGGAGACCTTCAAGGGGAACCTCTACCGGGGGAGGATCGCCTTCATCACCTACGTCCTGGCAGCGGTCCTGGTCGTCATAGCCACGATCCAGGGGTCTACCAGGTTCTGGGATTACTACACCGGGGACATATGGTACGGCTACCTCGTCCTCCTGATGGTCTTCATCAACCAGAGCGTCTGGTGGTACGTCGCCGCAGGGATCTGCGTAAACCTCGGCAAGATCCTGGACCTATACCTGGAAGGGGTGGGAGACGAGAGGGCCTACTCTTATCCCTTCTTCATCTTCGCCACGGGGCTTATATTCTGGTCCGCCAGCGTCTTCATCCTGGCCAACAGCGCTGACATGGACTTCCCCCTCATATCTGGAAAATCCGCAGGATACCTCGCCGCCTCGGCGGTCCTGGCTATCCTCGTCGCCCTCGTAGGGGTGAAGGTATCCCGGAAGATGGCGGCCCGCCGATGACGGCCCGACCTTCGGAGGGGTCGGTCTGATCGAGATCACAGCAGAGGGCGACGGCTGCCTCTGCGACTTCACCTTCGACTTCATCTGGCAGCATCAGGGGTCCCGCCTCGACCCCTACGAGGTCGTATCAGGCTCCGTCACCCGCAGGGAGCTGGTGGAGGCTCTCCGGCGAGGGGAGACGGTCAGGATCGAAGGCGACGTAGGCGGCCGCCTCGGCTCCAGCCTCGGGGTCGATCTCGCAAAGCTCGGCGGAAAGGGCGGCCCCATCGAGGAGACCGGCAACATCATCGTCGACGGAGACGTCGGCCCCCGAATGGGGATCTCTATGATCCGGGGGTCGATCTACACCAGCGGCTCCGTCAGAGCGCCCCTGGGAAACGTCGTCGAGGTGGAGTCAGACCTCTCAGGCTACAGAAAATTTGTATCTATAACCGAGGTCCTGGAGAGGGGCGGCCGCCTCCTCCCCCCGAACCGTCTCGAGGATGAGAGGCTAGTCCTGAAAGACCAGATCCTCCGGGAGACGCTGGCCGCCAGGAACAGATCGTATACGACATTGAGGGTGGAGGGGGACGCCGGGATGTCCACCGGGATCCTCATGAGGTCGGGGCTTCTGGAGATCGCTGGCGACGCCGGTAGGAACACTGGAGTTCTGATGAGAGGGGGCAGAATAGTCGTCTGCGGCAAGTGCTCCGATTTCACGGCGGCGGAGATGAGGGGCGGAGAGATCTTCGTCGCCGGGGACGCCGGAGGCTACCTGGGCGCCGGGATGACCGGAGGGGCGGTCTACGCTACGAGGGGAAAGCCCATACCCCCGGCGAAGGCCCAGCCTCTGAAGGGGGATGGGGTCGCCCTGGTATCCAGGGCCCTGGGAGTCCCCTCCTTTCAGGCTATGATCTACAGAAGGTTCGGCCTCTGATCTGCGAGATCGGATTGATAGAATTTGACCGAATAAGTCTAATTATGCGAAGAGGTCAGTAGACCTCCTCCAGATCCTCTATGTAGGCGAAGGCGTCGTCGAGCTGCTTTTTGGCCTTCGTCTTCCTGCTCTTCTCGTCCTGGATCGCCTGGGCTGCCTGGGAGTAGAGGAGCTCGAGGTCGGGTACCTGACCGAGGGTGAAGACGGAGAGGACCTTGGGCCTGCCCTTCTTTATGACGATCCCCTTGAAGACCTGGCCTATCTTCGTCGAGAGCTTCTCGACCGCCTTGGTGATCTCGTCGACGTCGAGGTACTCCCTCGACCCCTGGATGATGATCATCGCCCGGGCGGCGTCCTCGTAGACCTCGGCGGGGTAGAGGAGACCGCCGGGCTTTATCGACCCCTCTATCGCCGAGGTGAGGGTGGAGGTCTTCTTGTCCGCTTCGAAGAAGCCGAGGGTCCCCATCCGCAGGCCTCCCCTCATCACCGTCTTGAAGTCGCCGAGGTCGGTGACCGAGAGCATCTCGCTATCCAGGGACTCGATGAGGAAGAGGATCCGCTCCGCCACCATCTCGTTGATTCTGTCGTAGGCGGTCTTTATGTCGCCGCTGAGCCTCTTTAAGTACTGGTTGTCCACCAGGATTATCCCGTCGCAGTCGACCTCCATGATATCCCTCATGCTGAAGGCGGCGTTCTGGAGGTATATCGACCCCTCCTCCCGGAAGGGGAGGACGATGACGGCGACGATGGTGATGTTTTTGTACCTATTCTTAAGCTCATGGATGACGAGGGGGGCGAAGGAGGATCCGGTCCCTCCCGAGGCGGAGGTCATGACGAAGGCGATGTCGAAGTCTCCCCTCTTCTCGATCTCCTCCATGATCATCTCCCGGTTATCCCAGAACCCCTGTTTTCCCAGGCTCCGGTTCGCCCCGACGCCGTGGAGGTTTGGGACGTGGAACCTGTCCTTGGCGGCGGTGAACTTCAGCTCCTTCAGATCGTTGACGGCGGTGTTGATGGCCAGGGTCTCCACTCGGCTGGGAAATTTTTGTCTAGAATAATATTTCGAGAGCTTGGATGATCCCCCGAAGGATTGTCTGTTCACGGCGTCGAGGATCCTGTTCCCACACTGCCCTATCCCCAGCATCAGTACGTTCAACATATATATCCGTCCTAAGGTCTTTATTTAACGGCGTTCTTAAGGCTGCCACCTGGCCTCCGGAGTGGGGTCCTCATCCTCACCCTTCCAGGAACCGATAGCCCTCTTCATCTGACTTGTCTCAAACACCAACTTAATATTTATATTCTTTGTACCGTCGGTAGAGCCATACCCCGATGATGAGGACCGGGACCACCGGGAGATAGTAGAGATACTTGTGCTCCCTCTCCAGGACGGCGACCTCAAAGGCGGTCTCCTCCTGCATCATCTCCCCTTCGCCCTGATATGTCGCCTTGAGGTCGACGACGTAGCTTCCTCCTCTGGCCCCCACCGCAGCGGCAGAATACACCTCTCCACTCCCCGGCGGTATCTCAAAGAATATCCTGTCGAGGGAACCCGCCTCCAGCCGAAGGCCGTCCCCGCCGGATCTCACCTGGCCCCTCACCTCGACCCTGTGAGCGGTGCCATCGCCGTCGTTTCGTATCGATACGTTGATTATCCCCTGACCGCCGTGATCTATCGGCCCCGGCGTCTGGACCTCCATCACCAGGTCCGGCCTTCTCTTCGGCTTTATATCGATCCTGACGTCCTTTGATCTATCCGAGTAGATCGTCGCTTTGGAGTCGGCGTACCTCACCCCCGTCGCCGGGATCGTCACCTCCCCCTCGGTGACCGCGACCATCGAGTAGATGGCCATATCTGACTCGCCTGGTTGAAGCTGGTTCTTTATCTTGGGGGGGTATCCTGCTATGTACCTGAACTGGGGGAGGGGCGGAAGCTCCTGTAAAGCCACATCTCTTGCAGTATCGTTTCCGATGTTCCTGACGGTGATCGTCACCTTCACCTCCTCCCCCGACCTCACGGAGGACTTATCCACCCCCGTCGAAACCTCCAGCTTCGGGAGGCTTCTTGGAGCCATCGCCCTCTCGGTGATGTACTTCTCGGGGTATCCGTAATCGGACCTGTAAGTCGCCCTCATCCTGACGGTATCCCTATCGAAGATCTCCGTCACCATCAGAGTCAGGCCGCCCCGGTCCTGGCCTCCGTCGAGGTTCACATCCCGACGGCTCTCCATCACCCTCCAGTCTTCAAACTGGCTCGCCCTCTTCCAGGCCTTAACCTCTATGAGACCGTCCATCACCGATACGACGTTCGTCAGCTCCACCCGATAGTCCCCGATCCTGACCCCTTCCCCCACCCGGAAGGAGAAATCCCTGGTGATCATCTCAGAATACTCCGTCTCATCTTCGAAGGCCGCACAAGCCATCGGCGCCAGCATCATCGAGACGGCCAGGAGCGCGAAGACCAGTATATAGATCAGACCCATTCCCACTCACCGAAGCTAGGCATGAATGATATATCTATCGATATAACGTTTTTCATCTCCCAATATGGTCAGATCTCCATCTCGAGACTGAAGTCGATCCATCTCGCAGACCTGGTGAGAGCTCCCAGGGAGACGACGTCCACCCCTGCGGCGGCGTATTCAGAAAGGTTCTCGGGGGTTATCCCTCCCGACGCCTCGAGAAGGACGCGACCTCTCATCCCCTCCCGTATGAGAAGCTCTACACCCTCCCGGATATCGCCGGGGCTCATGTTGTCGAACATTATGATATCCGCCCCCAGGGACGCCGCCTTCAGAGCATCCTCTGCCCTCTCCACCTCCACCTCGATCTTCTTGGTAAAGCTGGCCGACGCCCTGGCTGCGCGAAGGGCCTCTTCCAGGCCCATCATCTTCAGATGATTGTCCTTGATCATCACCGAGCTCGATAGATCGAACCGATGGGGGTCGCCCCCGCCCACCATCACAGCCCTCTTCTCGAAGAACCGAAAGCCTGGGGTCGTCTTCCGGGTGGATGCTACCCGGACCTTCCCCGCCCTCTCGACGCAACTGCTGGTCAGGGTCGATATGCCGCTCATCCGGCCCATGAAGTTAAGTACGAGCCTCTCGGCCTGGAGGATCGACCTCGCCCGCCCCCTGATGGAGAAGACCTTCGACCCCGCGACGACCCGGGACCCCTCGGGGACGAGCCTCCCCCCTTCAAGGCGGAAGTACTTCAGGATCTCGTCCGCTTCATCCAGGCCAGAAACGATGCACTCCTCACCGGCAAGTATCGAAGCTTTTACATTTATTTCCGGGACTATCGAGCTTGAGGCGTCCATCTCCCCCAGGTCTTCCTTCACGAACAGCTCCAGCTGAGATAGAAGCATACCGCAAAAGTTTTGTCGTACCATCGATTTATAGCCTGCGATGGTTCTGAAGATAGGGTTGGTCGGCTGCGGAGCGATAGGGACCGAGATCGCAAGAGCGATAGACAGAGGCGATATCAAGGCCTCGCTGGTCGGGGTCTTCGATCGGAACGCGGAAAGGGCGGAGGAGCTGGGAAGGTCTCTATCGGAGCTGCCCCGGGTCTTTGAGCTGAAGGATCTGGTGGAGAGGTCCGATATCGTGGTGGAGGCCGCATCCCAGAGGGCGGTCCCCGAGGTGGCGAAGGCGACCCTCGAGAGGGGGCGGGACTTGATGATCATGTCCGTCGGAGCCCTCCTCGACGGAGAGCTCCGGGAGAGGGTGGAGGATCTGGCAAGATGTCACAGGTGCCGGGTTTACATCCCCTCCGGCGCGATATCGGGGCTCGATGGGCTGAAGTCCGCAAGCTCGGGAGATATTGAGCTGGTCACCCTCACCACCATCAAGAACCCCCAGGGATTTGTCGGCGCCCCTTACATCGAAGAGAAGGAGATCGATCTCGACGCCATTACCGAGGCGAGGGTTATATTCGAGGGGTCCGCCGAGGAGGCGGTCGCCGCCTTTCCCGCCAACGTCAACGTCGCTGCGACGTTGAGCCTCGCGGCTGGAGGGGCGAAGGTGATGGTCAGGATAGTGGCAGATCCTGATACTAAGGTCAACATCCATCAGATAACGGCGGAGGGGAACTTCGGCAGGATCACCACCCGGGTCCAGAACGTGCCCTTCCCCCGAAACCCCAAGACCAGCTACCTCGCCGCCCTTTCGGCGATAGCCACCTTGCGATCGATCGCCGAGCCGATCAAGATAGGAACTTAGAACCAGAGCTTCCGGGGCTCTCTGGAACCGATCACTATCGTCTGGTTCTCCACCTTGTAAGGGAGGTCGTCAGCGGGGCTGTAGGTGGCGTATCGGGCCAGGTCTTCCCACGCCCCCTCCAAGTCCATCTCCCCCTCAAAGGGCTTCATCAGGGGCCTCCAGTCCACGGCGGTGCTGCTCCCTTTGGGGATCCAGTAGGGGTCGTCGCCGATCCCGTCGCCGTCCCGGTCTCGGCCCCGGTAGTCGTCATAGTAGTTGCCGACGGAGGCGTTCCAGAAGTTGTGGCTGGCGTTGTCGTAGCCGGAGATGAGGTTTCTCCGGAAGTTATTCATGTATAAGAGGTTGTTCTCGTTCTTGTCCAGCCTTATACCGTTGCTGTTCTTCGATATCTCGTTGTAGCATATCAGGTTGAACTCTGCCCCCCTCGTCAGGTCGAGGCCGTTGAGGTTCTCCTCCAGGACGTTACCCGCCACCAGGTTGTAGCTGCTGTTCTCCTGGATGCTGATACCGATACCCCTGATACCGAGATCCCCGCCGCCCCTCGTCGCCCTGTTATTCAGTATCGAGTTGTTGGAGCCGGAGGCTACTACCATACCGTAGTATACGTTCCGATCCAGGTTATTATCCCGAACCTCGGCCTTGGACGAGTTCCACAGGAAGATGCCCTGCCAGTTTTTAATCAACTCGTTTCCTGCGACCAGACAGCCTGCGCAGTCCTTCAGCATCACCCCTGCGGCTGAGTTGTCGATGAAGAGGTTGCCCGCCAGGACGATCCCCTCGGAGCCTTCGATACGGACCCCGTATTTGCCGCTTGCCCTGAAGGTGGACCCCTCCACCCACCCTACATCAGATCCCTGGAGGAATAGGCCGGTGTCGCACCTCTCAAAAGACGAGTTTAAGATGGTGAAGTTCCTGGACCCCGTGACCTGGACCCCCACCTCCGCCCCCTCCACCGCCAGATCATCGATGACGACGTCGTCGCCGTCGACGAAGACCCCGGAGTTGGGGAGGTTTAGGGTGTAGTGGGACTTCCTGCTGGAGAGGTCCATATAGTAGCTGAACTTATCTTCCTGTTTCTTCTGCACCCCCACCACCTTCAGCCCCTGGATCCTGACCCCGTCCGCCCTGATGTATACCGCAGGGTTCTGGGTCTGGGCTCTGACGGAAGGGTATCCCTCCCCCAGGATGATGAGGGGCTTGTCGACGGTGAAGGGGACGTAAACTCCGGCGGGAACGATCACCGTATCTCCTGGCATCGCCCCGTCGATCGCCGCCTGGATGTCGCCGGAGGCGAAGACGGGACCGGCTGACGCCGACCCTGCCAGGGCGAGGATCGATATGAAAAGATATAATAGAGCCCCGGCTCGATCCCGCCCGAAATTCTCCACCGGGCCTTCGCCGAACGATACCCTCTCAATGTCTGAAGTGGCGCATGGCTGTGAAGACCATGGCCATACCGTGTTCGTCTGCAGCTTCAATCACCTCAGCGTCCCTGATGGAACCCCCCGGATGGACGACGGCGGTGGCTCCCGCCTCGAAGGTCCTGTCGAGGCCGTCCCTGAAGGGGAAGAAGGAGTCGGTTGCCGCCACCGTCCCCCTGGTATCCAGGCCGTGCTCTTCCGCCTTCTCAGCCCCGAAGCGGGCGGAATCGACCCTGGAGACCTGCCCCGAGCCGATCCCTACCGTCTGGTTCGCCGTGGCGTAGACGAGGGCGTTGGATTTGACGTATTTGGCCACCTTCCAGGCGAACCGGAGAGCCATCGTCTCTGCAGGGGTGGGGCCCCGCTCCGTCACCACCCTCCACTCCAATATGTCCCCTCGGTCGTAGTCCTGGACGAGATGCCCGCCGAAGACGCTCTTGGATTGGCTCCCCTGATAGAGGAGGTCACGCCCCTCCAGAAGCTCGGTGACGTCCAGGATCCGACGGTTCGGCTTCTCCCGGAGGATAGCGAGCGCCTCGGGGTCGTAGCCCGGTGCCAGGAGGACCTCGATGAAGTGGTCCCGCATCGCTTCCGCCAGCTCCACCCCCACCGGCTCGGAGAAGCCCATAACACCACCGAAGGCGCTCTTGGGGTCGGTGGATAGGGCCCTCCTGTACGCCTCCACCCCGTCCTGGCCGTAGGCGACACCGCAGGGGTTTGCGTGTTTGACGATCACCGATAGGGACCGGTCTTCCTTCACGCGATCGTACTCCACCAGGTCAGCGAGCATCTCCAGAGCCGCCTCGGCATCGACGACGTTGTTGTAGGACATCTCCTTCCCGGAGAGCTTGGGGGCCCGGTGGAGGCCGAGCCCTCCTGGCTTCTGGTATAATGAGGCCTTCTGGTGCCAGTTCTCTCCGTACCGGAGATCCTGGACCTTCTCATAGGCGTGGACTAGATAGCGGGGGCTCTCTCCCTGGAGGACTGCAAGCCTCTCTGCATCCCTGGATATGGAGCGGTATATCGCCTCGGAGGCGAGAGCCCTCCTGACGCCCTCCGAGAGGTCATCTCCGGCAGTTATGTCGTCAAGGACCATCCCAAACCTTTCAGAGCCGACCAGTACGGCAGAGCCGTTCTCTATCGCCCCCATGACGACCGCCGATCCGAGGGGGGTGGAGCAGAAGCTCTGATCGCAGAGGACTAGGCGGTCAGCTCCACCCCATCCTCCCCCTCCGGCAGAGGCGATCTCTTTCAGGACTTCGGCGGGGCGGGACCTCTGGACGGCAACCCCCCTCTCCACCATTCGGCTGAGAAAATCGTTCATCTCTGAAGACTCGCGGGCCAGGACGACAACTTGCCTAATCTGCATGAAAACCTTGACCGTGATGGTCACAAGGTTATTTTAACATTGCCCCATGCCCCAACTTTCAAGATGGAGAAGGCGACTTGAGCCTTCTCTTTCCGCCTGTCCTCCGTCGAAACCCCACTCTTTTACGGACAGTCCTGCACCGGGATCGAAGGGCAAATCTTTAAGTTCTACAGACAGCGCTTTTCTTACCATGGAAGCCGCCGATCTCATCCGCAAGGCGATAGATCCCCACCCAAAGGGGGTTCTCATAAGGTTCGAGGTGGCGCCGGGGTCGAAGAGGCTCGTCCTTCCCTCCGGCTTCAACCCCTGGCGGAGATCCATGGAGGCGAAGCTCACCGAGGAGCCGACGGGAGGAAAGGCGAACCGGGAGCTGGAGCGGGCCCTCTGCGACCTCTTCGTCATCGGAGCCGACCGGGTCCAGGTGACTGCAGGAAAGAAGAGCCCCCGAAAGGTCGTCATGGTCCTGGGGGTGGACGCCGACGAGGCGGTGAGGGTCCTATCGGAGGCGGGAGAGGGGATGCCCTGACTCCTGGAGGGAGGAGAGGCGGCCGGAAGGGGCGCGAACCGAGGGGGAGGAGGGCCTGCTGCGACCCCGAATCCCTAGAGAAGGTGATCGAGGCTCTCCTGGAGGCCTCCGATGAAGGAGCTGTCATCATAGTCGAGGGGGAGAGGGACGAGCGGTCCCTCCGGGATCTGGGGGTAGAGGGGCCGATCCTCCGGGCGGCGCGCCGTCCCGCCCTGGAGGTGGCGGAGGAGGCGGCCCTGTCCTTCAAGCAGGTCGTCGTCCTCACCGACTGGGACCGGGCCGGGGAGGAGCTGGCCCGCAAGATGGCTGAGTACCTCCTATCCTCCGGCGCCAGGGTCGATCTCGACACCAGGGACCGGCTGAAGAAGATGGTCCGCCGGGAGATAAAGGACGTAGAGAGCCTCAGCAGGTTCGTCGAGAGGGTGAGGGCGGAGAGATGCCCGAAAGGGTTGCCATAACCGGCCCGCCCGGGTCGGGAAAGTCGACCCTGGTGAAGAAGGTGATCGACCTTCTCGGCCGCCGGGCAGGGGGCGTTCTGGCCCGGGAGGTCCGCCGCGGCAGAGAGAGGACGGGCTTTCTTCTGGAGGACCTCCTGACGGGGGACCAGGGAACCCTCGCCTCCCTCGATGGGCCTGGACCGAAGGTCGGAAGGTACAGGGTATGCCTCCGGGACCTGGAGGAGGTCGGGGCGGAGGCGGTGGAGAGGGCGGTCCGGGAGGCAGAGGTGGTGGTCATCGACGAGGTGGGGCCGATGGAGCTACTCTCCGGGCCCTTCACCGGGGCGGTGGAAGCTGCCCTCGCCTCAGACAAAGCGATGCTAGTCGTCGTCCACGCCAAGTCGAGCCACCCCCTCGCCGAGAGGATCAGGATGGAGCTGCGGCTCTTCGTCGTCACCGAGGAGAGCCGGGACCGCCTCCCTGAGGAGGTCATCTCTGCCCTGGCCCCCCAACTCTGATCCCAGCCTCAGGAGCCGCCGTGGATCTCTTCGAGCTTTGTGATCTTCTGGATCTCCTCTTTGAGGGCCGGGGGGAGGCCCTTGATCTCGACGTCGAGGAAGCCCCGGACGATGACGCTCGTCGCCTCATCGGTGGAGAGCCCCCGGGCCATCAGGTACTCCAGCTCCACCTGAGAGATCTTCCCGACGGCGGCCTCGTGGGACATGTCCAGGCCTCCGCACCAGCCGTCGAGCTCCGGTATGGAGTAGATCCTCCCCTTCTCGGTGAGGATTAATCCGACGCACTCGACGTGGGCCCGGACGTCGGGGACCTTTCCGACCATACGCCCCCGGTTTATGATCTCGCCCCCGGTGGAGACGACTCTGGCTATCGACTCGGCGCTGGTCCTCGGGGCCTCGAGGATCGTCTGGTTTCCGATGTCGATGTTGCCCCTCCGGGCGTACATGATGGTGTTGAAGCTGGCGACGGCCCCCTCCCCGGCGAGGGTGGCGGTGGGGAAGGCCTGGAGGCTCTTCACCGGAGTGAGGGTGATGTAGTTCTCGGAGATGGACCCCCCCGCCTCCACCCGGCTTGCGCCCCGGGGCCGGACCTCCACCTCTTCACCCCAGTTGTGGACCATGGTGAAGGTGACGTGGGCGTTCTTCTTGACGTAGACCTCCGAGACCCCCAGGTGCAGCCCCCTCCCGGCGTGGGACGGGGTGGTGCAGCCGGTGATGATGTGAAGCCGGGACCCCTCCTCGGCGATGACGACGTTGTGGACGCGCTGCCGCTTGTTCTTCCCTCCCATGAAGAGGCAGGTCTTGAGGGGGAAGGTGCTCACCGTACCGGGCTTCGCCCTGATGAAGTAGCCCGCCGGGGGGTGCATCCCCACGTCGGCGGTGTACTTGTCGGTGTCGATGGGGACGAGCTTCCAGTAGTAATCCGCGAGGTAGCTGTGCTCCCGCAGGGCGGTCCCTATGTCCATCACCTCGATCCCCTCCACCGACGAGCCCCGATGGACCGCCGACTGATCGACCTGGAAGTAGTCGCCGGCCGACTCGCCGGTGAGGCTCACCCCGGCGCTGAGGGCTGCGGTCTGGACGTCCTCGGGGAGCATCTCCAGAGCCTCGATCTCCCCCATCTCCTCCGACTCCGCCTCATAGCTATCGATATCGATATCTGTCCCCAGAGCCGCCTCCTTATCCTTAGCCTTCTTCGCCTTCTCCTCTAGACGGGACATAGACATCCAACACACCCCTCATATCCGTTGACCTTGATCTGTTCCAGGATCTCCCTAGGGCTTCCCGAGCAGACGATCGTCCCCTCGATCATGACGTGGGCCTTGTCCGCCGACATGTAGTCGAGGATGTGGCCGAAGTGGGTGATGATAACCCCCGACTTCTTCCTCGCGCTCGGCTTCTGATCCTTCTGGGTGAGGACGTTTATCGCCCGACCGATCACCTTGATGTTCTCCAGGTCGACCCCGGAGTCGGGCTCGTCGAGCATCACGAAGTCCGGCTCCTGGGCGAGGAGCTGGACCATCTCCGACCTCTTCACCTCGCCGCCGGAGAAGCCCCTGTTAACCTCCCGGTCGGCAAACTCGACGAAGTCGAGGTCCTTCAGGATCTTCCCGGCGTCCGCCTGGGGGTTACAGAGCTTGATCATATCCGAGACCTTCAGCCCCCGGATGGTGGGGGGGTGCTGGAAGGCGATGCCGATCCCCAGCCTCGCCCGCTCGTGCATCGGCATCCTGGTTATATCGACGCCCTTGAACCAGATCGTCCCCTCGTTCACTTGGTACCGGGGTATGCCGGCAATGGTGCTGAGTAGCGTCGTCTTGCCGCAGCCGTTGGGGCCGAAGAGGGCGTGGGTCTCACCCTCCCCTACGCTCATATTCACCCCTTTCAGGACCTGCTTATCCCCTATGCTCACCCAGAGATCTTCAATCTTTAACATGGGACCGCCTTCCTCTCGCATCCTCTTGGCTTCAGCCTTCTTTATCCTCAGAACCTAATGGCGGTCGTCAGTAATAACATCTTCCCCCTGGGCCCGGATGAAAGCCTGTAGCCGGTTATCGCTATTGAATGGCGTAGACCGCCTCTCGAGACGGTCCGGCCCCTCCAGAGAGGAAGTTTGGGTCGAGGGGCCCCGAAACCGGCTATTATATCCCGGCATCCGCCCTCGCCAAAATAGAAGATGGGCCTGGAGCTCGTAGGAAGCGCCAGGGCCATTATTTGCAGGACGTTTTTTTTGCGAACGGGATCTGGCGAACGCATTTGGGCTTCGAGGTCGAGATCCCTTCATACGGGCTCGGGCTTATCGAGGAGCCCCGTCTTCGCGAGGATCGCCCCGGACCGGGCGTGGGGCTTCCTGGAGATCGAGTCCATCGACTTCTCCATCTCCCTCGCCTCGTCGGCGAGGATCGCCGCAGCCCGCATCACCTCGTGGCCGGCGGCGGCGGTGAGGGCGATCCGATCCAGCTCCTTCAGCCTGAAGCAGGCAGCAGCGTCGATCCCCGCCACCGTCTGGGCCATGTGAAGGGCTCCGATCGCCTTCGCCCGGGCGTAGGGGTTCTTAAAGTCCATCCTCTCGGTGCACTTCTCGGGGTTTGAGAGGATGGCCGGCAGCTTCGCAGATCCGGCGATGATGCTGGCCATAGCTCCGTCCAGCTCCTCCTGGACGAGCCTGACCGACCCGCAGATGCTGAGGACCTTGATGGCGTCGGCGTTGAAGAGGGCCATCTCCGCCGGGTCGAGGAACTCCCGCTTCGCCCCGATGAGGGGGTCGAAGGGGAGGATGATGTACCCGAACCCTTCGGCCTGGAGCGCCTCCCTGGCCTCCTTCTTGGAGGGACCGTCGGAGATGACGATCGTCGGCAGGTCTCTGTACAAAGCCCGGGCCGCCGTCGGCCCCGGGGTGGCGGCATTGGGGCCTATCATCACCACCAGCTGGGGCCCCCAGCCCTTCAGCTCCGCCGACATCTCCGCCTCCCTCTCCGTCATCTTGGCTCCGAAGGAGAGGGATCGGACCTCGATGTCGGTCCTCTCGGCGATCTCGTCCAGGGCCAGGTCTGCGACCAGGGAGGAAGCGACGTTGCCGAGCTTGATAAAACCGATCTTGAACATGGCAATAACCCGCCTCTGAGAGGGCGGCGTATCATAAAAGAGTTCCGATCCTCAATCCGCCCCTTCTACCCTCACCATCTCCCCGTCGGCGTCGACGGTCACCATGGTCCCATCTTCCAGGTCGAGGAGGCTGGCAGCGACCCCGTCCACCAGGGGGATGGCGCTGATGATGGCGCCGACGGCGACGATCGGCTCAGACTTTATGTTGATCATCGCCAGAGGCGCAGCCCCCCTCTTCTTCAGCTGGTAGATGACGTAGGACCCGACGGTGGAGCCCTTCCCGCCGGGAAATATCAGGACCTTCGCTCCGAGGCTCCTCCCATAGAGCTGGTGGCCGGGATCGACGACCACTCCCGTCTCCGGGTCGACGGTACCGAGGAAGGATATCGGCTCCTTCGTGACGAGGGCAGGTCCAGTGGCCCTCCCCCCCGATATCCGGTGGCATCGGATCTCCAAGGTCAGACCCCCCCCGTCGCTCTCCCGACACACTCCTCGACGCTTCCGTAAGCCGCCTTCATCTTGCAGAGGGTGGGGACGTACGCCAGAGCCTTCCCGGAGTTGACCATCATCTTTCTGTACCTATCGCCCGCCGGGGATACCACCATGCATGTGTCGCAGAAGACCCGCGCCCCCGACCTCTCGATCTTCGCCACCAGGTCCGCACGCCTCTCAGCTATGGCCCGGGCGGTGCAGATCCATAGCTCCCTCTCGACCTTTTTGCCCTCCAGGAGGCGGGCGACCTCGGCGAGCTCCCTCTCCGAGGAGTGGGGGCAACCGATGGCTATGACCTCCACCTCGTCGTCGGGGGCGAACCCTTCCCGGACCTCCTGGAGATCTTTATCGCTCACCAGAATCTCCTCAGACCCCTTTGGAGCTGAGGGCGCGTCCTCATCGAAGTAATAGAGGGCGACGGAGCCGCTGGCGGCCATCGCCGCCCCCAGGGCCTTCAGGTCGTCGACATCGGGCCTTTTCCGGAATATGAACCGGGGAACCCCGTCCCCCACCTCCTTTCCGACGATGTAGCCCAGGATCCCATAGTCGGAGGCTTTCAGATCGGAATCGACGGTGATTACGTGGGTCGGGATCCTCTTCTCCTCGAGGTGGTAGCCGTACCGGGGGGTCTTCCCCACCAGAGCCGCCGCCAGGGCCGAGGGCCCCCCCTCCCGGTTGGTCCTCGCCCCGATGACGGAGTTGGCGAAGGAGACGGCAGAGGACTCGCTCCAGGCGAGGTGGTCTCCCCTCCGGGCGAGGTCGGGCCTGATCTGGTAGGGCGTGCAGGTGCAGTCAGGGGATACGCCGAGGCGGCGGTAGGCCTCGACGATCTCCAGCTGCTTTTCGGCGAACCTCTCATCAATCCCCATCTCCCGCCACCGGGAGAGGTCCATCCCCGCAGGGTTGAGGACGGCCGGGACGACGACCCTCCCCCGAAGGTCTTTTATCCACTCCAGCCCCGCCTCCCCGATCGTCTTGAAGGAGACCCCCGCCACCTGGACACTCCTGACGGGGATCAAACGGTCGGCGCCGTAGATGTCGCCTAGGACCACCAGGATCTCCATCGCCCTCCGCAGACCGTCACCGAGCTCCCCCTGGTACGCCCGCTCCTCCTCCCGCGATAGATGCATACCCCCCCCCTGGGGCCGGGTATATAAAAAGGCTGAGATCGAGGCGGATCGTCCGATCGGATCAGGCGGTCAGATCAGCCTCCCGATGGGGTGGCCAGCGGCAGGCCAGACGTCCAGATCCATCACCGCCTCCGAGACGAGGATGTCGGCCATCGCCGCCACCGGGAAGACCTCCCCGGACCTTTCGATGGGGCCGTAGAGGACGAAGTCGCCCCCCGCCAGGATCTCCAGGCCCGCGGAGGCGGAGTCGCAGGCGAGCCTCGTTCCCCTCTCCTTCGACCGGAGCCAGCGCCATGAGGAGACGGCGTTGTGGATCCCCGAGCCCGTCGGAAGGCCGAACCTCGCCTTTGCAAGTACGGTGGCCCGAAGGGACCTGCCCGCCCCGTCCCCCAGGGGGACGACGCCTGGATCGATGAGGAGGTTGTTCATCCCGAGGCGGCCTGCGAGGTCGATCAATCCTCCTGACCTCCCAGCACCCCCCTCCTCCAGGGCCTTTATCGTCCCCTCGACGGTGGAGTCGGCGGGGCTGTAGCCGAGGATGATGGCGGAGTCGATCTCGCAGTGGGCGAGGGCCTCCTCTTCGCGGGCCGTCGTGGCGAGGCCGATGCTGTTGTAGATGGAACGGTCGGCGAGGCCGACCTCTGAGACGATCTCCGCCATGGAGATCCTCGTCCCCGCCTCGGCGGAATCGAGGATGAGGGGGCCGGACCAGAGTCCTTCGACGAAGTCGAGGTAGCGGCCGAAGGCCTCCGGGGTCCTGGCATATATATGTAAAACGGCGGGGTTTCCTGTCTCCTCCGAGAGGGCCGTCTGCTGCTCGATCAGGCCGGCGGCCGCCTCCTCGTCGAAGGTCCCTTTCTTATCGTCCTCCACGATCCCGTGCCCCTGATAGAATATGGTGCCGCAGAGGGCAGTCGGATTCTCCCCCGGCTGCCCTCCGATCTTCACCCCGCCGACGTTCACAACCTCCTGATCTCGCGCAAACCTGAACAACTCCACCGCCTCAGGGTCGGGTTTCTCCTGCAGGCTAAAAAGAGTTGGGATGGCGGATCAGGCGAGGAGGTTTCACGACGGTATCGCCTTCTTCTGGAGGAGCCGGTTGTAAGTGACGGCAAACCGGTGGGCCTCGTCCCTCATCTCCCGGACGAAGAGGGAGGCCTCGTCGTCCTTTCTGAGGGGGAGGGGCCGGATCCGGCCTGGGGCATAGATCTCCTCCTCCCTCTTGGCGATGGAGATGGCGGGAATGGAGAGGCCGAGGTTTCGGATCTCCCGGGTGGCGGCGAAGAGCTGCCCCTTCCCGCCGTCGATGACGATCAGGTCGGGCATCTCCCCCCCCTCCTCCTTCAGCCGGGAATAGCGCCTCCGGACGATCTCGCCGATGGAGGCGAAGTCGTCGATCCCCTCGACGGTCCTGACCTTGAAGCGGCGGTACCCCTTCTTATCGGGCCTGCCGTCCCGGAACGCCACCATCGACCCGACGGTGAAGGACCCGGCGAGGGTCGAGACGTCGAAGACCTCGATAACCTTCGGCGGCTCGGGAAGAGAGAGCGCCTCGGCGAGGGCGGCGAGCTTCCTCTCGCCCCCGAAGAACCGGATCAAGAGGTTCCTGTCGGCGAGGTCGAGTAGCTTCCTCTTCTCCCCCTGCTTTGGGACCGTCACCCTCACCCTTCTCCCCTTGACGTGGGATAGAAAGTCGACGAGGGAGCCGTCCAGGGCTTCGCCGACGATCAGCTCCTCGGGGGGGTCGTTCTCGGAGTAGTACTGGACGATGAACTCCTCGAGGAAGCTCTCGGTCCGGGGGAAGACGAACTCTTCTTTCCCCTCCAAGGTCCCCTTGTAGACCTTGAAGAGCATCAGGTAGACCTCCTCCCCATCGGCGGCGTAGGCGAGGACGTCCTCGTCGAACCTCTTATTCCGCTCGACGTTCTGCCGTTCCTGGAGGGTCTGGAGGGCCCGGATCTCATCGCGAAGCTCCATCGCCTGCTCAAACTCGCACCTTTCGGCGAGGTGGGCCATCTCTTCATTTAGCGAAGCGATCAATTCATTGGTCCTCCCCTTCAGGACCGCCTCGGCCCGCCCGACCCGCCGCCCGTATTCCGCCGCCGAGATCTTTCCGATGCAGGGGGCGCAGCACGCCCCCATGGCGTGGCGGAGGCACTCCCGCTTAGGAAGCCTCCTGCAGGTCCGCAGACCAAAGGTCTTCCTGACGACGGAGAAGACGAGGTCCCTCTCCCGAGCGGAGACGAAGGGGCCGAAGTAGCTCCCTGGAGCGGTCCTCTTTCGGGATAGGTGGATCCTGGGATACTCCTCGTCAGTGATGTGGATCGAGGCGTAGCGGGAGGAGTCCTTCAGCCGGACGTTGTACTTGGGCCAGTGCTTCTTGATGAGGGAGCTTTCGAGAAGCAGCGCCTCCACCTCGCTGTCGGTGACGATGAAGTCGAGGCCCCGGGCGGCGCAGACGAGGGCCGCTGTCTTGGGGTCGGTCTCCCTCTTCTGGAAGTAGCTCCCCACCCTCTTCTTCAGGTCCAGCGCCTTTCCTACGTAGATCACCTCGCCCGAGGCGTCTAGGAAGAGGTAGCAGCCGGGGAGGTGGGGGAGGGGTTCGGGGTCGATCATGATGCTATCTGCCATCGTCGTCGGCGATCATTGAAAGCTTCTCCGGTCAAAGGAGGGGTCTCAAGGGAGGTGGAGGTGACAAATCCGGCCGATGCAAGCCGTCTCCCAGCCTCAAGGCGGATGGGGAGTTGGCGAAGCCCATGCTCCGGCCTGAGGTCTCTCATCCCAGGATTTCTGTAACGATACTCGATGAGATGGATCTACATAATCAACGCTCATTCAATCCTCATCTACTCCAGAGATCTGTTTTAGAGGGACGAAATGCTTAAGGACTATTAGTCCCATAAATGGGATAGATTCTACATGCCGTTCACCAGAGTCGACGACAAAGGAAGGGTAGTTCTTCCCAATGAGCTGCGGCGAAAGCTCGACATAAATCCGGGGGACGAGTTTGCCGTGGAAGAGTTGGCGCCTGACTCGGTCATCTTGAAGAAGGTGGATTTGAAGTCGCTGATGGAAGAGATGATCGAGAAGGCCAAGACTTTGGATCTGGATAAGCTTGAAGCAGAGATCGAGGAAGAGGCAAATAAGCTTGCTCGGCAGAAGTACAAGGTTCTTGATTGACACCAACCTCTTCATAGCTGCGGTCAAGGGCGGAAGGACGAGGAGCACCGAGCTTTTATTGATGCTCTTCGATGGGCCGATAGAGCTGGTGGCAGATGATATCCTGATATCGGAGTATGCCAGATACGCCAGAAGGTTCGAGGCCGATATATTCCTCGAAATTCTCCTGAAGAAAGTGGTCGTGATCGAGCAATCCGTAGAAGACGTTTTGGTGTGCAGACCGTTCTTCCCTCCCGACGAGGGCGCTGATATCGTCCATGCCGCAACCTGCCTTCACTCGAAGGCGATTCTGATAACAAACGACTCCCACTTCAACCGGATAAGAGATGAAGGGCTGATAGAGGTGTGGAGCATCTCCGAGGCGATTCAAAGGCTACTTGATCGAATCTGATTCGCAGATCTCAGGAAGGCCGGAGGAGGATGTAGTCGCTGCTTCTTACTTTCCACCGCCAGGGCTCCATAAGAGAGGCGGAGCAGGAGGCGACCGCGATGGAGCACCTGGCCACCGTTCTCCAGGAGGAGAACGGTGGGGGGCTCGTCCCGCCGTCGTAGCCGATGAGGGTCAGATCCCCCTCCGGTGGACGTCGGAGACGCCGCGGCGGGCCTTCGGCCTCTTTACCGCGGCCCAAGGGCAAGGGCTCACGAGGATCGATCGGCTGGTAGTCGCGTGGCCTGGGTTTCGGCTTCGGAGATGATGCCCCCGAACGGCGCACGGCGAGTAAGGTGGCAGCGGCGCTGAAAAAGAAAAAGCGGCCCTTTATCTCATCAGATCCCTGAATTCTTCCGCGGTCAAGTCCGCGTCTTTCAGGATGCTTTTCAGGATTTTTGGGTGGAGGGTCTTTCCTGAGTGGTACGGGATGGTTATCCTCGTCCCCTCTTCGTTCTTGAAGATCTTATGGCTCCCGCTCTGCCTCGCCAGGAAGAACCCTGCCCTCTCGAGGGCTCTGGTGGCCTCATCGGCGGTGACTCGTGGAAGCTTATCCGTCATACGGCCACTTCAAGCGAGGTCAGGCTGACGAAATCGACCTCTGGAAGCTCTTCACCCGCCTCCAGGATATCCTTCACGTGAAGTGAGATCGCGTCCTCCACGTTCTCGAGGGCCTCTTCATAAGTATCTCCCTGAGTGTAGCAGCCCTGAAGCTCGGGACAGAAGGCGAAGTACCCGTCCTTGTCCTTCTCGATCACCACGGAAAAGCGATAACTTTTCATGCATCCACCATTGTGCTGATAAGATTCTGATCTGATACCTTAAGAGGATTTCGAAAACCCCGATAATGGTGGGCGGCGGCGATCGCGGGTCTTTCGGCCACCCTCCTGCCGCCTGCGGGTCGAGGGCGCCCAGTGATCGATCGGCCGGGAGGCGGGGGCGGAGGATCGGAAATAAGGAGGAGATTCACCTAATTGAGGTAACGAGAAGGAGGGCGGCGTGGGCGCTGAAAGAGATGCCCTGCTCGTTATCTCATAAGATCGACTATATTCGTCTGCCGCGATTTCTTGAAAGCGATCTTAACGACGCGGAAGCAACATCATGCTCCTATCTCGTAGCGCATGCCCATCCCGACGACTAGACTATCGGATCAACCACCACGATGAAATCTATCCTCTTGAAGGCTTGATCGTGGGTCATGAGCTTCTCGATCCCCAGCTCTTCCATCGAGGCCAATATTGTGGCGTCTCGGCCGCCTATTCCCGTATGCGATAGCCGTGACAGATATTCTATCGATCTTCGTGCGATATATTGATCGAAGTCGACGACCTCCATCGTGTAGGATAGGAAGACGTCCATCTTTTTCTTCCCAGAAGGTCCCAGGTTCTTGATGAGGTAATGGGCCACCTCCATCGCCACCACAGTATTTATGGCCACTCCGCTTTCGAGGGCATCTTCCAACCTCTCCGAGACGAGATCGTGCTCTATGGTGGATCGATCGAAGTAGTAGCACCAGATGTTGGAGTCGACGAAGATCAGGCTTTCCATATCCTCTTCGCCTCGAGGGGATCGACCTTTGAACTCTCGACGCAGCCTCTCAGCTCCCCCTTGAATTTGGCTAAGCTGACTAAAGGCTTCAGAGGCTTGATCACAACCTTTCCGTCTTCCAGCCCGACCTCCACCTCATCGCCGTCCCTGAGGCCCGCTTTTTGAATGATCGCTTCGGGGATCGAAAGCTTATCGCCTTCAAGTCTGGCTCTCATCATCTGAGGATCACCGGAGGGCTTTATGGGCCTGAACCTAATTAAATCCCTCTGAAAACTGAATATCTCGCCAGCGCCTTTGTCGGCGGATCTGATCCCTTGGAGTTGATTTGCGTCCGGTTATGCTTTTAACTCCGACCCAGCCCTGCCTCTCCTCCGGGGCTGCTCTTCAACATCACAAAGAAGCCCTTCCGTCGGGCGTCGGAGATGCCGTTACGGCCTCTCTGCCGCCGCCTGAGGGCGCCCCGGAAACGATCTCTTTCTCCACCTCGAGGTATAGCTCTATAGCCTCTTTCGCCCTTTCGATGAGATCGTCCAGGCTCCTCGCCTGGGTATGGCATCCGGGGAGGGATGGGACGGTGGCGACGTAGTATCCGTCTTCGTCCCTCTCGACGACAACGTTGAACTTTGCCTTCATCTCTCGACTATTTTGCGCCGAGATTTTAAATACTTGGTTGTTTGATGAGGCCGGGGTCTTTCGCCATATCGGTCGGGTCATTTTGTCGCCGGGCACGCCGCCTGCGGGTCGAGGGCGCCCTGGGCTCGATCGGCCGGGAGGCGGGCGGCGTGGGTCTCGGGGATGGTGGGGGGATGATGCGCACGATAGGCCGACGACGAGGTCGATCCCGGCGTATCTTCGCCGCATTTATATCTCTTGAAGGCCTTATTTTCCAGGTCGGTGAAGATAATGAGCGAGACGGTTGAGGTATCCAGGGAGGTCTTCGAGCCGATCTCCATGCTCGTAAGAGACGGCCTCTTCAAGGACGAGAAAGACGCCCTGAGAAGCCTCGTTCTCGATCAGGCCGCATCGAAGATCCGCCACTTCGACTCCCTGATCGAAGAGATGTGCTCGAAGTATGATATGAGCTTTGAGGAGTTTGAAGAGCGGATCGGATCGAGACAGGGAGACGAGTCCTTCGACGAGTGGGACGATTTCATCATCTGGGAGAGCTACGAGTCGGCCCGCAAATACTGGGCGGGCGTCCAGGCCCATCTCAAAGGCGTCGGGAAATGAAGGTCCAGGATATCCTCGACGCCCTCTCTTCCAGCGAGATCGTCGAGGAGATGGAAGTAATGGTATTGGTCCAGGAGCCCGGAAGACAGGCGATCCGGGCCGTTGCATCGCTGAAGGGAGGATACGTCCTCTCCATTAACGAAGCACTGGGCAGGGACTTCAGGCGTTATTCCTACCACGTACAAAAAGAGGCGAAGATGGTCCGAAGGTGGGACAACGCTCCCCACTGGCCGGATATGAAGACATTCCCGCATCATCTTCATGTCGAGAGCAATAAGAGCGTCTCGGAGTGCCGAGAAGTTCTTATTGGGGACGTGCTCAACGAGATGGAGGCCATCATCAGACTTGAGAGCGCCGTTCCCTCTTGACTTGTGAAGGGTGTCACCTGTACGGACCTGGCAGCTAATTATGCCTCTTTTAACCAGTCACGGTTGGCGTAAAACCGCTGCAAAGTTCCAGCTCCCGGTCCCTCGACTCACACCGCCCCACCCACCGCCACCCTCTCCGGCAGCGTCGAAACCCGCGCCCTCAAGATCAGGTCCGCCAGCTCCTCGCGCATCACCTCTGCGATACCGACGATGGAAATGGTGGGCCGGGGGTTCGCGTCCACCACCCGGGGAAGGTCGCCGACGACGAGGTCGATCCCAGCGCGGCCCGATAGGTCGAAGGCGAAATGCGCCCGGCGCGCACCGCGAGATGGCGGCCTGGCTTTCGGTCGAGGCGATCGCAGCAGACCGGCACCGGAGGCGGCGCCGCCCTCCCCGGGCAAAAAAACCCCCGGCTTATAGCACCAGCCATCCTTTTGCAGAGAAGATTTATATTCTGAAAAGGGAAAATAACCTTTGATGAAGCGCCTTCACGACTACACCATCATACTTCGTCCGGACGATAACGGCACCTTTGTAGCCTACGTCCCCGCCATCCCAGGGTGCCACGCCTGGGGAGAAACTCCCGAAGAGGCGCAGGCCGAGATAGTCAACGTCTTCGAGATGATCAGAGAGGAATACAGAGAAGAAGGAAGGCAGTTGCCCCAGGACGTCGACCTGGAGTCGGTCCATGCCTGCCAGAGCTAAGGACCTGGAAAAGGCAGCCGCAAAGCTTGGATTTCAAAAGATCCGACAAAAAGGCGGCCACGCCCGTTGGAAGCATCCGGATGGACGGGCGACGACCATCCCCATCCACGCCAACAGCGAGATTGGCGGATGGCTATTTTATGAGATCCTAAAGCAGCTGGGAATTTCTGAAGAGGACTTCTGGAAGCTCGCGCGGGGCGACGGCGGCTGGAGATGAAAGATCTGTCTTTAGCCGTTCTAACAGGGCGACAAAATCGAGCCAGAAACTCCGCGATTACCATCGAAACTTTGAGAATTGCCCGGGCCCGCCCGCATCGTCATCGGCCCGACGATGGCCCATTCCCCTGCAGTTCCAGCTCCCCCTTCCGAAACTCGCAGACCCCCTCCACCGTCACCCCCTCCGGCAGAGTCGCGAACCTCGCCCTCAGGATCAGGTCCGCCAGCTCTTCGCGCATCACCTTCGATATCCCCACGATGGAGGTGGTGGGGCGGGGGTTGACGTCCACGATCCGGGGAAGGTCGCCGACGACGAGGTCGATCCCGGCGTACCCCGATAGGCCCAGAGCGCGGGCCGCCATGCCCGCCGCCTTGAGGATCTCTTCCTCCCGTTCCGTATGATAGGGGACGATCCCGCCCCAGTACTCGAAGCCCGCCTCGACAGAGACGAGCTGCTTGTTGACCGTCAGGGCCAGAACCCGGTCGGCGGAGGCGATGAGGCTGACGCTGAGGGGCTCACCCTCATGGTACTTGGTCGCGATCCTGCCGTCGTCGTCCAGGTCTTCCGGCAGCTCGTCGACAAGCTCCATCCTCTCGGAGCCGCAGCCGAACCGGGGCTTCAGGACGAAGGGGCCGTCGTCATTCGGACCGGCGATCTCGACGACGGGGACTCCTTCAGCTTCGAGGCGGCGGGTACAGGCGAGCTTGTCGGCCGCCAGACGCGCGGCCTTCGGGGAGGAGCCGAGGTTTGTGGTGCCGCCTTCTTCAAGAGTCTTCAGAAAGCCGGGGAGAAGCTCGTCGGGGGCGATGACGAGGCCTGCGTCGGCCTGCGTCACGGCGAGGAATTTGCCGAAATCGTCATCGCTCCTGCCGCCGAGGACGACTCCTCGCCCGGCGCCTATGGCGGGCCCCGCCGTCGGATAAATGACGTCATGGCCGAGCCGGACGAAGCTCCCCGCGAGGATCGAGAGCATCGCCCTCCCCTCGACCTGAAAGGTCCCCAGCAGGCCGGTGGCGACGGCGTACTCGGCGATGAGGATCTTCATGCTCTTCTCTTCGGGAGATCTCTGATCGGTTTTCAGTACTGCCTCGCCAGGAGGGCGGACTTCTCGGTATTCGCGCCGCAGACGATGCAGCTTCTCATGCCCTTCTCAGCGGACCGCCACGGCTCGCCGAGGACGGCGGCGCCGACCTCCTCCTCGATCGCATGGCCGCACTCCTCCGAGCCGCACCATCCGACCCGGGCGACCCCGGCCTGTGTCTGCTCTCTCGCCTCCTCCATCGTCTCGCAGTCCTTGACTTTGCTGTCCAGGAAGGCCTGGGCCCGGGCGAGCATCGCCTCTTGGAGATCGGCGGCCTCTCTCTCGATCGTCTCCTTCAGGTCGCCGAGGGGGACGATCAATTTTTTGCCGTCGCGCCTTGCCAGGACCGCGACCCCGTCCTTGATATCTCGGGGCCCTATCTCGATTCTTATGGGGACGCCCTTCATCTCCCACCTGTAGAACTTGGCGCCGGGCCGCTCGTCTCCCTCGTCGATCGCAACCCTAATCCCGGCGCCGGCGAGCTTTTCTTTGATATTCCGGCAGACCTCCAACGTCGCCTCCTTCTCCTTGAAGAGGATCGGGACTATGACGACCTGGACCGGGGCGACCGCCCAGGGTAGGACGAGCCCCTTATCGTCGCCGTGGACCGATATCAGGGCGGCGATGCACCTCTCGGAGACGCCGTAGCAGGTCTGGTTGGCGTACACCTGCTCACCGGCCTCGTTCTCGAAGGTGATGTCATAGGTGGTGGCAAAGTTCGTCCCCAGGAGGTGGGCGGTCCCGATCTGAAGCGTCCTTCCGTCGGGCATCACCGTATCCAGGGCGATGGAGTAGTCCGATCCGGGGAACTTGTCCCAGGAGGGCCTCCTGGCGAAGAGGAAGGGGATGGCGAGGCGGTGGTAGAACTCGGCGTAGATGGTGAGGGCAGCCTCCACCTGCTCTGCCGCCTCCTCCCATGATGCGTGGACGGTGTGGGCCTCCTTGAAGGAGGTGATCTCCCGCAGCCTTATGAGGGGTCGGGTATGCTTCGTCTCGTACCTGAAGGTGTTGACTATCTGGTAGATCTTGAGGGGGAGGTCGGCGTGGCTCCTCACCCAGAGCTTGAAGATGGGGTAGATCGCCGTCTCGCTCGTCGGACGCAGGGCCAGCTTTATGTCGAGGGGGCTCGTCCCGCCGTGGGTCACCCAGTAGACCTCGTCCTCGAAGCCCTTGATGTGCTCTGCCTCCTTCATGAACTCCGTCTCGGGGATCAGGAGGGGGAACTGGGTCTCCAGGTGGTCGGGGTCGAGGAGGGACCTCATCAGGTCGTAGACGTTCCTTCTGACGGCGAAGCCGAAGGGGTACCAGACGCACATCCCCTTGACGGGATACCGGACGTCTATGATCTCCCCCGCCTTCAGTAGCTCGTGATACCATTCGCTGAAATTATCTTTGCTGGGTAGCTTGGACTCGGTCATTCCATCACCGATAGAGGTTGAAGATCTGGCGTGGACTGGATGAAAGGTTGGATGAGAACAGGGGTTATGAAGGTCTCGATCGCCGCCGCGATGAAGAGGAAGAGGACGACCCACCGGAGGAGGCGCAAAGCTGCCCTCAACTCCCCCTCCAGATCGGCCTCCACCCCCATGAGGGTTTTTATCATCAGATGGCCGAGCCGAAAGCCGACGCCGATGCAGACGAGGACGGTGGGCAGCTCTATAATCCCGTGGGGGAGGATCGCGACGATGACGAAGGCGGCTCCACCGGCCAGGATCGCCTGATGGATGACGAGCCCCACCACCAGGCCGTTTACCACGACGACGATGAACGGGACTATCCCGAACCCCACCCCCAAGAGGAGCGCCATCGCCGATGCGAAGAGGTTGTTGACGAATATGGCCAGCATCATCTTTCCGGGGCTCAGCTCCAGGATCCATCGGAGCTTCTCGGCGACGTCTCCGACGGTGGAAGCCGCCAGGTCGGGCTGGCTGATCGAGATGACGAACCCGAGGGCTGCCGCCGCCAGGAAGAGGCAGACGGAGAGGATGATGTAGGGTCTGATGGACCTGAGGTACGAAACGTCTTCTTTCCAGTTCAAGCGATATCTCCTCCCCTTCCACCCTCCGACATCGTATAAGATTCTGGCGATTTTCCCCCTGAAGGGCAGACTCCTGCAGAGCAGCCGATCTATCAAGCCTTCAGGCGGACCAGGCACCGGAAAGGTAGCTGGCGCCAAAGAGGACTAGAAAGGCGCCGCATAGAGCGAGGACTCTCCTGTAGTTCGCCTCAGATAGAAACGTCCTACCCCGGTGGAGGCTCGTCGAGACGAAGGTGTACCAGCCATAATCTGCTCCCCAGTGGCCGATCATGAATATCATAGCAAGAAGGAGCCCCTCCCGCAGCTCCGCCAGGACGAGGGCTGAACCTATGCTCATCCACCATATCCAGAAGTAGGGGTTGGCGACACTGGTCAGAGCCCCCGCCATATACGGGTTTGATGCGGTGTCCCCCTGGGATATCTTCATGGTGGCGGTCCTGGATCCCTTCAGAGTTAGAAGGCCGAAGAGGATCAGGGCCGAACCACCTACGACGGCGACGGTGGCGGTATGATCTTCGACCAGCGTTGCCACCCCCAGGGCTATCATGAGGAAGACCCCCATCTCGGCGATGGCATGGCCCGTCGCCACCTTCGGCCCCACCGTCCACCCCCTCTGGAGGGACGAATTGATGGTGGCGACTAGGGTTGGACCCGGCGCCAGAGCGCCTGTGAGCCCTATGGTGAAGGCTAAAATCAGGGTCTCTATAGCCCCTAGCATATCCATCTGCAAGCGATCGTATGGTATCTGAACCTTTCCATCCAGAGGTGGGGCTGAGACAGAGAAAAAGGAGCTTAAGAGATTCTATCCATATATGCGGATTATTATCCATGGACCGGTCGGGATTTGAACCCGAGGCCTCTACCATGCCAAGGTAGCGATCTACCCCTGATCTACCGGCCCTCTGGGCGGGGCATACGCAGACCTATCAAATAAAGATATCGGTGTCCCTGAACCGATGAGAAAGGCGCGGAACGGTCGACGGCTACTTCTTAAGGGTTGACTGGACCGTCTCCACCGCCGATACGACGTTTCTGCCCCACCGGATCCCGTTGAGAACGTCTTTGACCGTCATCTCCTCCACCTTCGGGTAATAGAGGAGCTTATCGTAATCTTTGGTGACGGCGTAGTTGTAATGGCCGTAGGCGACTGTCACCCCGTATGTGAGGAGCTTATGGGCCCGCCGGGACGAGGTCCAGACCGCCTGGCGGGGGTCGTAGACGGCGTCGGCTCCGATCTTGAAGAGCTTGACCGACAGGTCGTAGTCGTCCAGCAGAGATATGTCTCTGTGCCCCCCCGTCCTCCGGTACGTCTCTCTTCTCATGGCCATGTTGGAGCCGATCATGTAGCAGAAGTTGAAGGCTTTGAGGAGCTTGTAGGAGCTTCTGACCGCCGTCAGAATCTCGGTCCTGAGGTCTCTATCCTGGAATAGCACCGGCCCGGTGCTCGCCTCGTGCCGCTCCAGGTTTCTGCTTATCACCTCAAGCCAGCCTTTGGGAAAGTCGGTATCCGCATCCGTAAAGGCCAGGATCTGGCCGGAGGCGACCTCCGCCCCGTCCCTCCTGGCCCCTCCTATTCCGGGGTGGGTCTGGACGATCACCTGGTCGGCGTACTCCTCGGCGATCGCCACGGTTCCGTCATCTGAGCCCCCATCGACTACTACTATCTCGTAGCTCTCTCTTCCCAGGGATTGGCTTAGAAGGGACCTCAGGGTCGCCTCTATATGCTCCTCCTCGTTCAGCGCTGGGACGATGACCGATATCATTCAACATACCTCTGAGGGAATAGGCCGGATACGCCACCAGACAAAGGGTCGAGGCCGCCGTCATTACCAGGGAGAGCTGGTAGAAGCGTGCTGAAGCGAAGGCGAAGACCAGAGAAAGGGCGGCAAGACCCCCCAGCATCAAGAGGCCGTTCTTCTCCCCGATCCTCGTGACGGTGGTCGTCGTCGACTCCACATCCTCCGCGTAATCCACTATCTGATGGGCTATCAGGGCTTCACAGCCGACTATAAAGACGAGGAGAGATATCAAGATTATCCCTCTTGAAGGGTCCCCTCCAGAGAGGACGAACCCGGAGATGAAGGGGAGAGTTCCAAACATGAGACCGTGGCTCGCCATATCCCAAAGATATCGTTCCTTCAACCTTATGCGCCTCGCTGAATAGGCGGTCAATACCAGGAGGTTTAGGACGACGAATGCCGCCCCCAACAGGTCCAACCAGAGGGAGATGAAGAGGGAGATCGAGACGAGGGCTGACATGAGGAGGAGAACCCCCTTCTCATCGACCTTCCCCACGGCCAGGGGGTTCGTCCCCGACTCCACCTTACCGCGGTGTTGCCTATCGATCTCGGCATCATAATAGTTGTTGACGACGAAGGCGTAACCTATGATGAACATATATGCGACCAAGACCAGCGTGATCTCGGATCTTCCGCCACCGGCGAGATAGGCTCCAAGGAGCGGAAATAGCGGATAGAACTTGATCCAGTCTTTTATGCGAAGCATCCTCAGGTAATCGATCATCCTTTCTCTCTCCCCAGTTGAGGGGGCTGAATTCCCGTCAACCCTTATCTACCTTTTCCGTATCCCGCCACCTCGATGGGATAGTTCTCTTCGGCCTCTCGGCATAGGATCCGATGGTACCATCGTCATGGTAAAATCCTTATAGATCGCCAGCCAAAATAGAAAACCATATCATGATATCGTCGTATATCCTTCGATCGTCGTATATGCTTCTCGCGTTCTCTCTCGCCTTCAACCCCCTCTTCCTAGCCACCGCCTTGGGCGAGGAGGATTATCTGGAGGTCCTCGGACCCCGGGGGGTGGTTGCCAAAGCCAACTACTCCGAGTACGGATCCGCATTCGAGGAGTTCATGACGGGCCCCAGCGAGAGGAACCTCTCGTCCTATCCAGACTACCTGGTGGAGTTTCTGGAGGGAAGAGAACAGCCGCCTATCGCGAACTACAGCCAGTACACTCCTGCCTTCGAGGAGTTCATGAACCTCTCAAAAAGGAGCGTCCTTTATCCCTCATCCTATCCCGATTACCTGATCCGTTTTTTGAACGATACCCAGGAAGTCCTCAGAATCAATTACACTAGATACTCTCCCGCCTTCGAGGAGTTCATGAACGCTACAAGAGAAGGCGGCGAGAACCTCACATCCTATCCGGATTATCTCAGATGGTTTTTAAGCCGATAGATCGATGAGAAGGCCTGGTGCTATTCATCCCCGGTCCTTAAGCCGAAAAGGATGCAGGGCGGCCAGGAGAATCCTACCCCGACCGTCTCCCTTTCATATGCCCATCATATCCCATATCTTTTTCATATCGAGATGTATCTCGGCTGCCTTCGCCAGCTCGTCATAACCGTCCCCCGCCGGAGCAGACCGCCGGGGCAGGTTCTTTCTCCGGTAGAGGTGATCCAGGAAGGCGTCCCGGAAGTTGCGGTTCTGGAATATCCCGTGGAGGTAGGTTCCGATGACAAGTCCATCGCCGCCCACGCCGCCGTCGTCACCGAAGGCCGGTGGGTCCTGGCTGGTGGTGACACCCATGTGGATCTCGTAACCAGAGACCGTCTCCCCCTTTATCGGACCCAGGATCGGCCCGTCCCCCGTCACCGTCTTCTCCGCCTGGACGGTCCTCTTCTCGTAACGGTCGAACCGGGTCTGCGAATTCAAGAGACCGAGACCGGGTACGACAGAGTCTCCGTCCTCGATACCCTGATCGACGATCTCCCGGCCCAGGATCTGGTAGCCGCCGCAGATCCCCAGGATCGGGACCCCCTCGTCCCGGAGGGCGAGGATCTCACGGTCGGTCCCCCTCCTCCTCAGCTCCAGAAGGTCGGCGACGGTGTTCTTCGTCCCAGGGATGATGACGGCGTCGGGGCGTCCCAGGGGCTGGCCGGGAGTGACGTACCGGAGGTTCCCCTCCCTCTCCAGGGGCTCAAAGTCGGTAAAATTCGATATCCTCGCAAGCCTTATGACGGCGATATCGACGGCCACAGACCCGCCCGCATCCTCCCGGTTGGCCCCTTGAGACCCGCCGCCCCCCTTGTCCCCCAGGGAGACGGAGTCCTCGGAGGGGAGGGCGAGGTCGAGGTAGGGCATCACCCCCAGGACGGGAGCCCCCGTCAGCTCCTCCAGCATAGCTAGGCCCGGCTCCAGGATGGCAGGGTCGCCCCGGAACTTGTTGATGACGAGGCCGCAGACGAGGGGCCTGATATCCGCAGGCAGAAGCGTGACGGTCCCATAGAGGCTCGCAAAGACCCCGCCCCGCTCGATATCCCCCACCAGGATGATGGGGGCGGCGAGCTTCCTGGCGACGTAGATGTTGGCGATGTCCCGGTCGTAGAGGTTGATCTCAGCCCCCCCGCCCGCCCCCTCGACGACGATGTAGTCGTACTCCCCCGACAGCTCCTCGATAGCCCGGTCGACCACCGACTTCATCCCCTCGATCCCCCGGTAGTACTCCTCGGCGGACATATCGGCTACGGGGACGCCGAAGACGATCACCTGGCTCGTCCGGTCCCCCTTCGGCTTCAGAAGGATCGGGTTCATCAGCTCCGTTGGTTCGACTCCTGCGGCCCAGGCCTGGACCGCCTGGGCGATCCCCATCTCCTTCCCCTCGTTGGTGACCCAGGAGTTGAGGGACATATTCTGGGACTTGAAGGGGGCTACTTTGAGGCCCCGGTTTCGAAGGATCCTGCAGAGGGCGGCGACGACGGTGCTTTTGCCTGAGTGGGAGGTGGTGCCGAGGATCACGATGAATCTAGTCATGTCGTCTCCGGGAAGTGCAGACAAGTTTATTTGTCTTTTGGAAGCAGGAGGTTTCTGAGGGGGATGATAGAGATGGGTAGATTAACAGATAAACTTTAATAAAGAATTGTAGAGATGATGTAAAAATAGCCCTCCACACACAAACGCGTGCGACATTCACATCTATGCGCCCCTCACACCTCCCCCGCCGCCTCCTCCAGCTTCTTCGTGCACGCGTCCATCAGCTCAGCCGCCTCCCGGACCCTCGCCGCCGCCTTCGGGCTTGCTGCCTCCATCTCCTCCGCCCGCGCCCGGAAGCTCTCGCTGTGGCTCCTGTTGTGCTCGATCCAGTGCTCTATGAGGTGCTCTATCTCGTGCTTATGCAGTCCGTCTCCGTGCTTCTCTGACCCGTGCCCGTGCTTATGCTCCTCCAATTTGAACGCCTCCTCCTATGCTTCGACTTCATCCGGCCGGCGCCGCGACCCCGACGGCGCTCGGCGGCGCTCCAGCTACGAATCCCGTCTGTCGTTTGATGGATTAATAACTTCTGCTTATCATGTAGTCGGAGAGCTTCATCAGCAGCCTCTTCGCCTCGGAGTCGGGGATAACCGCCAGGGCGTCCTTTCCCTCCTCCACCAGCCTCACCGCCCTCTTCCTCGCATAATCGATGGAGCCGCTCGCCCGAAGGATCGTCAGAGCCGCCTCGATCTCCTCGGTGGTGGCGTTCTTTTTGGAGAAGATGGGGATATCGACGCCTTTGGATATGGCATCGATCATTATCAGGGTCTTCTTCCCCTCGGCTAAATCGCCTCCCCGGGGCTTTCCGAGGACTTCGGCCGGGGCGGTGAGGTCGAGGACGTCGTCCTGGATCTGGAAGGCGATCCCCACCAGCCGGCCGAACCTCTCCAGACCCTCGACCTCTTCATCCGAGCCGCCGACGAGGCGGGAGCCTATCCAGCCGGCAGCACCGTAGAGGACCGCCGTCTTCTTCTCCACCATCTCCAGGTACTCCGCCTCGGTGACCTCCTCCCTCCTCTCAAACTCCATATCCAGCCACTGCCCCTCGCAGATGGAGGCGCAGGTCCGGGCGAGCATCTTCACCGAGGCGACCATATCCTCAGGCCCCGCCTCCGAGGCCGTTAGGATCTCGAAGGCCTTGGAATAGAGGGTATCTCCGGCGAGGATGGCGCCGGCCTCGTCCCACTTGACGTGAACCGCGGGCCTCCCCCGACGGGTGGCGGCGTTGTCCATGATGTCGTCGTGGATGAGGGTGAAGTTGTGGACGAGCTCGATGGAAACGGCTGCCGGGACGACACCCTTCGGATCGCCTCCGACAGCCTCGGCAGCCAGGAGGAGCATACAGGGGCGGAGCCTCTTTCCCCCGGCGTCCACTAGATGCCTTCCGGCAGAGTAAAGCTCCCTTGGATGGACCACCGGCAACAACTCCTCGATGGCCCCGGATATCATCCCGGCTCGCCTTCTCAGCTCCTGGTCAAGGATCACCATATTTCGTCACGCCTCCTTCGGTTCCTCTTCCTCTTCCTTCTTGCCCCTTCCCCCGTCCTTATGCCCCGGCTCCATCCCTTCAGGGGAGGACGAGCTCCTGGCCGTTCCTCATGATGTGGAAGCTGTAGCCAAGTTCATAGCCCGTCTCCTCGGCCATGGAAAGGTACTTTCCGTGGCTCTCGAAGGTCCCGTGGCTGGGGATGACGTGCTCGGGGTTTATCATCCTCAAGAGCTCCCAGTGGTCCTCGACGCAGGCGTGGCCTGAGACGTGGACGTTGTCGTAAACCCTCGCCCCCTTCATCTTCAGCTTCGTCTCCACTATGTGGCGGTTGGACTTGTTGAGGGGCTGGGGTATGACCCCGGCGCTGAATATCACCTTGTCCCCGGACTCCAGCTGGTAATCGGTCTCGCCGCTGGCCAGCCGGCTCAAGACGGCCCCGGGTTCTCCCTGGTGGCCGGTCATGATGGGGAGGTACTTGTCTTTGCCCTCCTGCATCATCCTCTTGAAGAACTTATCGACGCTCTTCCTCCTGCCGTAGACCGGGAGGTCGTCGGACTTGGGGGCGTATCCCACCCTCTTTGCCGTCCCCCAGTACTTCTCCATCGACCTTCCCAGAAGGACCGGCTTCCTACCCATCTCGTGTGCCGCCTCGATGATCGATCTGATCCGAGCGATATGAGACGAGAAGGTGGTCAAAAGAACCCCCGACTTAGTCTCCTCCGTCCCCATCAGGACGTCCCAGACCAGGTCCTTTGCTATCTGCTCCGAAGGGGTCTTCCCCGAGACCCCGGCGTTGGTAGTCTCGGTGATTAGGGCCAAAACCCCCTCGCTCTCCAGCTTCTTGAGCCTCTCGAAGTCTGGAGGCTGGCCTAATGTGGGACTTCTGTCCATCTTGAAGTCGTTGGCGTAGAGGATAACCCCCCTGGGCGTGTGAATGGCGGCGAAGACGCAATCGACTATGCTGTGCTGGACCCTGATGAACTCCAGTTCAATGTCTGGGGCTATCTGCCTGGTCTTCCCGGCGTTCATCGTCACCACCTCATTCTTCGTCGCCTGAAGCTTCTCGGACTCTATCTCCTGTTTGATCAGATCCGCAGTGTAAGGGGTCCCGATGATGGGAGCTCTGTACTTGTAGGCTAGCTTCGATATGGCGCCGATGTGGTCCAAATGGCCGTGGGTGCAGGCGATCGACCTCACCCTCCCGTCGACGTCCTTCATGACGCTGTCGTTGGGGATGGCCCCCAGAGATATTAGCTCTGAAGGGCGGAGCCTCTCCAGGTCCGTATCCTCGTGGATCTGAACCCTGTCAAGCCGGATGCCCATGTCCATTATCAGTATGTCATGACCGATCCTTATAGCGGTCATGTTCCTTCCTATCTCTTCGTAGCCTCCAATCGCTACTATTCCAATATCCTTCATCTCGACATCTCTCTATGAATTGCGAATTTTCGCGGGTCAAACCCTCTCTGCTCCAGGAACTCCCTAGTCCTTCCAAAGACGAGGATCGGGGCAGACCCCAGGTCTGATATGCTCTTTGAGGCGGTCAGGAACATGGCCGTCCTCAAGGCTCTCTCGTAAACGCGGAGGGCTTCCGCCACCCCGTAGGGCCCCTCGGTCGCAGGAGCCAAAAACGGCAGCGCCGCTCCGGCGAGACTCGCCCCCAGGGCTATGCTCTTTGCTATATCGATGCCGCTTCGGACCCCTCCTGAGGATACGACCGCCGCACCGACGGAAGCGCATTCGACGACGCTGACGGGCGTTGGGACCCCCCAGTTCCAGAAGAGCCGCCCCATCTTCGCAGACTCGATATCGGACCGCTCCTCCGCCCGATAGGCCTCCACGCCGGACCAGCTAGTCCCGCCGAGGCCCCCGACGTCGATGATCTCCACCCCCGACTCGATAAGGGCGAGGGCATCTTCCCTGGATATCCCCGCCCCCGTCTCCTTGGCTATGATAGGAACCCTCCTGTCGGATGCGGCCCTTATCGCCTCGATGGCGCCCTTCGCCTCCGTCTCCCCCTCAGGCTGGACGCTCTCCTGGAGGAAGTTGAGATGTACGGCTATGGCGTCGGCGTCTATCATCTCAGCCAGCCGATCTATCACCTCGGCACCGCCCCTCCGGAGCTGGACCGCCCCGATGTTACCGACTATGGGGATATTCGGCGCCGCATCCCTCACCGCCGAGAAGGTATCCTCCACCTCAGCCCTCTCGAGGGCCGCCCTCTGGGATCCGACCCCCATGGCCACGCCCACCTCCTGGGCCGCCAAGGCGAGATTTACATTGATCTCCTTGGTATCGGGGTGGCCTCCCGTCATCCCCGAGATCATAAATGGAAATTCGAGATCTTTACCGAGAAATCGACAGCCTGTATCGATATCTCCGGCGTCGATCCCCGGAAGAGCCCTGTGGACGAGGGATAGATCATCGAAGGGGCGCCATGGACCCTCCACCTCCTTCTCCAGGCAGATCCTGATGTGGTCGAGCTTCCTCTTGGCCGTCGTCACGCCCTCCCCTCCACCGCCGTCCCACCCCTCTCGCCTCCGAGGACCCTCTCGATCATCCCCGGCCTCTCGGCGTTGAAAATCCGGGACGAAACCCCCGCGTCGGCCAGGTCCAGAAGCTCCCGGATCTTTCCTCTCATCCCGCCGGTGACGTCGACACCATCCGACCCCCCCAACTGAGACCATATCCTGGGGAGGTCTTCACTCCTCACAGCCGCAAGGACCTCGCCGTTGAATATGACCCCGTCCGCGGCGGTCCCGAGGGCGACGAGCTTCGGCCTCAAAGCCCTGGCGAGATGGGTGACCAGCTGATCTCCCGAAACGATCCCTGCTCCCCTCCTCCTGTCCATGGCGACGTCGCCGTGGAGGACGGGGAGAAGGCCCCTATCCACCATCTCCACCACCGGCCCGACCTCCATCAGATCTATCCTCCCATCCCTCAGGAGGGTGGAGCTGAGGGGGTGGATGGGGACGGGGCTCGCCCCGCAGACCCTGAGACCCTCCACCAGGAGACCGTTGAGCTTCACCACAGACCTGTGGGTCTCCAGGACCCCTTCGGGGCTGAACTTTTCAGTCAGGCTGAAATTTTTCGCGTGGATGTGGCCGAAGGACCCGGCTCCATGAACGAGTATCAGACCTCTTCGGTAGTTGGCGACCTCGGCGCAGATCCTCTCAATAGCATCCATCTTCGCCGATTCAAGCCTCGTCTTGTCGGTGAGGACAGATCCACCGATCTTGAGAATTTTGATCTCTGTCATATCTCTTCACCGGGATATTCTAGCCTCAGCCCCTGGCATCCCGTCACCACGGAGAAGGGAAAGCCCCTTGCCTGGGAGATAGCTGTCATCACCCTCAGGATATCCTCCGGATCAGTCCGGGGAAGCGCGATCATACATCCTCCACCGCCGGCCCCCGTCAGCTTTGCGCCGAAGGCCCGGCCTGCCCCCCTTGAGGCGTATACCAGCTCTGAGAGCTCCCGGGTACCGACCCCTATCGCCTCCAGAAGGCCGTGGCTGGCGTCGAAGAGAGTGCCCAGCTCCTGGAGCCGACCCCCCCTTATGCACTCCGGCGCCCTCCTCGATATCTCGCCCATGGCCCGGAATACTGGGTCGACGATCTCTGGATACCCGGCCCTGAACCTCTGGACCTTCTCAACCTCCGCCCTGGTGTCGTGGGGCCTGCCGGTGTACCCCACCACCAGCGTCATCTCCGGAAGGTCGATCGACTCTGCCGACCCCTCTACGAACTGATACCCTCCGAAGGTGGCAAGGGCGGTGTCCAGAGGCGAGCCGAGCCCCCCCTGAACGGATTTCTCTATCCTGTAGGCCTCTTCTGCTATCTCGTCGCGGGAGAGGTCCAGCCCCAGGTGACGGCTCAGAGATCCCAGGGTCGCCACGACGACGGAAGCCGACGACCCGAGGCCAGAGGCCGCAGGCAGCTCCGACTCCACCGTTATCCGAAGATCCTTCGCCCCAAACTCCCTCAAAACCGCCGTGACATACCTCGCGGCGAAGACCGCCCTCTCCCGGACCCCCTCTGTAAGGAGATCTCCTGAGAGGGGGCTGATGACAAACCCCTCCGATGTAAACCTCATATCCGGGACCGATACCTCAAGCCTTCCGGGGAGATCTTCGATCCGGGCTCGGACCCGGAGGTCGACCGCGGCGCCGAGGGCAGGTGCCCCGGAGACGACGGCGTGCTCTCCAAAGAGGATCACCTTCCCAGGAGCGGAGGCTATGGTCAGCTCTATCGCCTCCTAGATGAAGGCTATGGCCCCGTAGCCCACCACCTGGCTGTAGTCTCCGATGACGTCGCCGCTGGTGGAGTAGCGGAGAAGCCTGCCGGTCTCGGCCCCCAGGATCCGAGAGGCGGTTATCGCCGCCGAGATGGGACCGTATCCACAGGATGTGAGGTTCAGGGCGTAGACGGTCCTGTAGATGGCGGGGACGTCCATCCTCAGGATCGCCTCGATCGCCTGAGAGTCCTTCCTCCTCGCATCCTCCTGGGGCTCGTAATGGGTGAAATCGCTGCTGGCTATGATGGTGCAGTCCCTGCCAAGCTCTCTGGCCGCCTCGCCGACCGCCTCCCCCACCTCGACGGCCGTCTCCTCGTCCTGGAGCCCCATGGATATGGGAAGGATCTGGAATCCCGAGAACCTGGCCTGGAGAAACGGTATCTGGACCTCCAGAGAATGCTCGTAAAGGTGGGCGGATTCGTCCACCTCGATGATGCTGCCCGAGAGCAGATCGGCCAGCTCCTGGTCGCATTCAACCACCCCCAGGGGCGTCATCCATGGCTCCGTGGATAGGGCGACGGGAAGTCCGAGGCCGTGGTGGTTCGGCCCCAGAAGGACGTAGGTCTCCCTCTCCGGTAGCCTCGCGTACACCTCCGCCGCTACGGATCCAGAGTACATGTAGCCGGCGTGAGGGACTACGGCCCCCCGGATGGGTAGGGTCTCTCCTGATCCGGCGCCTCTGAATGCCGCCTCCAGCTCCTCGGCTAGCTCCCTGGGGTGGCGGGGATAGAACTGGCCTGCCACTGCCGGGCGTCTCATGGGACTAAAACTCCATCTCGAAGTCTGATACCGAATATCTGAACCGGCCCTCCTCTCCCCTCTCCTTGAGGATCTCTTTTGCCAGGAGCCAGTATATCAGGGTCAGGGCCTTGCGCCCTTTGTTGTTGGTGGGGATTACGAGATCGACGTTAGAGGTCAAGTTGTTGGTATCGCATAACGCCACCACGGGGATTCCGACGTCTATCGCCTCATTTATCGCCTGGCTGTCTCCGGCGGGATCTGTGACCACCACCACGTCAGGCTCGACGTAGTCGTAGAAGTCAGGGTTTGTCAGAGTATTGGGTATGAACCTGCCGACTATCGCCTTCGATCCTAAAGACTTGGAGAACATCGTCGCTGGACGCTGGCCGTACTGCCTCGCCGATACCACCAGGATCTTGCTGGGGTCGTACTTAGCCAGAAACTTGGCCGCGAGCCTTATCCTCCTGTCCGTCGCCTGGACGTCCAGGACGTATAGGCCGTCGGTCCTGACCCTGTAGATATAATCCTTCATGCTCTTCGTCTTCTGCTGCGTACCTATGTGTATCCCCGCCGCCAGATACTCATCTATGGGGATAAGGGTCTCGTATTCTTCAACGGGCTTTATCGTTTCATCTTCCAAAAATGTCACCTACCTAGAGGTTCTGTGATCCCTTTTAACGGTGATGGGAATGAATCCCAATCTCATCTCTTCAAGGGCAATTTCGAGGGGGTCTATGGACTCGGTTCTGATCAACACCGGGGCACCCATCAAAATCTGCAAAGCTCGAGCCCCCACTATCCTGGCGCGTTCGTATCGCGTATATTCTTCATTCATCGAATCCGTCAAGTGGCCACCTCAAAAGAAATGTTGATGGTGGGGTTGCTGAGATTCGAACTCAGGTTACGGCGTCCCGAACGCCGAGGGATGGACCAGGCTACCCCACAACCCCACGTCTCTTCACTGATACCGCCGGAGGACGTCAACGATCTCGACGTGGGTCAGGAGCATCCGACGACAGCAGTAGCTTTCGATGCCCAGATCGTCCATGACCTTCCCCGGGGGCTCAGAATTGCAACGGTCCTTGTACTCCTCCCATACATCAGAAATGACGTTTCCGCATGTGAAACATCGGACAGGGATCAAACGAATTCACCTGTAGGACTTCTGATATTTGGATCTGGCACCGGGGCCGCCGACCTTCTTCCGCTCTTTCTGCCGGTGGTCGTTGACCAGGAGCGATCGATCATACTCCATATAGGCCTCTTTCAAGGCCGTGTCGCCGGTCCACTCTACGATCCCGCGGGCGATGGCGGTCCGGACGGCTGCAGCCTGACCCATGAATCCGCCCCCGCGGACTTTGACGTCGATGTCAAGCCCAGTGGCCTTATCCTGAGCTATTATCACGGGCTCCATGATCTTATCCCTGATGAGCTTCGGCTCAAAGATCTCCAGGGGTTTGCTGTTGATCCTGACCCTGCCGTTACCTTCGGCCAAGGTCGCCCTGGCGATCGCCGTCCTGTTCTTACCCGACGAATTGGTTATCTTCATGCTTACCATCTCAGAATTTTGATCCGAACTTCCGGCTTACGTCGCCAAGTTCCACATATTTGGCGGTCCCAAGGCGGGTCATCTTCGCCGCCTGTGGCCGCTCGATCTTCATCCCCTCGAACTCCGATGGTACGCCGACGTAGATCTTGAGCCGGGACATGGCTTCGCGACCCCGCTTCGTCCTGTGGGGGAGCATACCGCGGACCGTCCTCTTCATGATCCTCTCGGGCCGCTTGGGATAGTGAGGTCCCATCTCGGTGGAGCCCTTGTTCTTCATCTCCTCGTACTCTCGATAAATGCTCTCCCTTCGACCTGAGATTATGGCCTTCTCAGCGTTGACGATCGCGATCTCCTCTCCTGCGAGGAGCTTGGCGGCGGCGAGGCTGGCCAGACGTCCCAGGATCATCCCAGATGCGTCGATAATCATCAGATCACCTTAAAATAATTATTCCGGAGCCCTTTGGGTGCTTCTCCACCAGCTCCTCTATCTTGAGACATTCGCCACCGGCCGATCTTATCTTCGATGCTGCCCCTTCGCTGAACTGGAGGGCGGCAACGGTAACCTTGTGATCGATCTCTCCTGATCCCAGGACCTTCCCAGTGACGAGAACCAGATCGTCGGGAGCCGTGTGCCTGTTAATCTTGCTGACGTTTACGGCGGCGTAGTTTCGCCTCGGCTTCTCGAGCCGCATGGCGACGTCCCGCCAGATCGCTCCCCCTTCTCCCCGGGTGGCGGCCTTGAGATCACCGATGAGGGTGACCAATCTCGGATTTGTCTTCTTTACCATCTTCATCTCAATCCTCCGCAATAGCCCCCTTCCGGGGGCCGACTCACGCGCGCGGAGCGCGTTCGGACCAGCGGGCCCATGCGCCAGAGAGGGGGCGAGCTCTCGCTCCCTCTGCGGATCGCTACAACCACCTGATTAACAGTATTTAAGGGTTTTCACCCCGGGTCCCGTCAGGCAGTTCCCGAAGCGATACCGAAAATATTTTATCTGTTGAGATGATATACTCTTACTAAAAATGATAGATATTGTACTGTCGATATCGGTGGTTTTGGGCTTCATCGTCGGTATGGCCAGCGGTCTTACCCCGGGCCTTCATTCAAATAACTTTGCGGCATTGATGCTGGCCATCTCCCCCGCCTTAATAAGGCTCGGCCTCGACCCGATCGACATGGCGGCGGCGATCCTGGCGGCGAGCGTAGCCCAGACCTTCCTCGATATAATCCCGTCGATATTCATAGGGGCTCCCGACGCCGAGACATCCCTGGCCGTCCTTCCGGGCCACGAGATGATGCTCGAAGGAAAGGGGATCGAAGCGGTCCGGCTATCGGCCCTGGGCAGCGCCTCCTCCGTCATCGTCGCCGTTCTGCTGATAGTGCCCCTATCCCTGATATTCAGCAGCTTCTACGACCCCTTCATGGACCGCGTCGGATTCGTCCTCCTCTCGATAGCCTCCTTGATGATCCTGACGGAGAGGGGGCGGGTGATCGAGGGGCAGGGGTCCCTCGTCCACCTGAAGTACAAGCTATTTGCCCTCGCCCTCTTTCTGACGAGCGGATTTCTTGGCACCTTCGCCTTCGGCCACCAGGATCTCGCCCGTTCCCCCCTGGGGTTCAAGCCCGAGGTCCTCCTCCCCCTCCTGGGCGGCCTCTTCGGCGCATCTATGCTAATATTGAGCCTCGCCTCCCGGGCCGAAGTCCCCCCCCAGAGGGAGACGGAGTTCGACCTCCCGGCGGTGGGGATAACGAGGGCGGCCTTCGTCGGAGGGGTCGCGGGGTCCATCGTCGCCTGGGTTCCGGGGGTGACCCCGGCGGTGGCGACGGTGGCCACGAGGCTGGGGTCGGAGGGGTCGGACCGGGAGTTTCTGATATCCATATCCGGGGTGAACACCGCCAACGCCCTCTTCACCCTGGTAGCCCTCTACGTGGTAGGGAGGACCAGGAGCGGCGCGGCCGTCGCCATCGAGGATCTGGTGGACCTCAACTTGCCGCTCCTCGTATTTATGCTGGCGATCGTCCTTTTCGTATCGATCCTCGCCTACTTCGCCACCCTCGCGGCGGGAAGGGTCGCGGCTATGGTCGTCAGACGGATCGACTACAGGATCCTCTGCATCGCCGTCCTGGCCTTCTTGACGGCGATGACCTTCGGTTTCACCGGCCCCTTCGGCCTCTTCCTCTACTTCCTGTCGACGGTGGTGGGGCTGGCGGCTCCCATAGCCGGTATCAGGAAGACCCACGCCATGGGCGTCCTGATGGTTCCCCTCCTGGCTTACTACCTCTGAGACGGTCGAGGACCCTCCCATCAAAATCGGGCTCTGGATCTCTAAAAGAAGTCCTTGATCTCGCTGACGGATATCGATGCCATCCCCAGCTCCCGGAGGTGGTGGGCCATCATATTCGCCCTCCTCCCCTCGGGGTGGTATATCAGGGCCGCATCAGGGGATGTCTTCTCCACCATCCTCATCAGCCCCTTGAAGTCCAGGTGGTCGCTGAGCCTGATCTGGGGGAAGGGGAGATCGCTCCTCCCGGTGAGGACGTACTTACGCTGCGACTTCACCCTGGAGAGCTCCCAGGGGGATACGACGTTCAGGTCGCTGCCGTTCTCCTCCATAGGGGTGAAGGGGCCGTAGCCTGGCAACAACTCCTTAGTCAGAGCGAGGCTCTTATCGTCCATCCCCACCGGCTCTCTGCAGCCCAGGGCCCGGATGAGGGAGACCGCCCTCTGGGCCTTTCCGAAGGCGTAAGCTCCGAAGGTCGCGCCGCTCTCGACGGCGTCCCCGAAGCCGACGATGTCGTCCTCGAACCTGCAGGCCGGGTCCCAGGGGTCGCCGTAGTTCGCCTCGGTGACGAGGAGGTCGCACCTGGGGAGGTTCTCGTAGTTCTTGATGTCCCCAGTGACTAAGACCCGGACCCCCGAATCTGTCTCCCAGCCGAAGGCGACAGATCCTATGGTGTGGCCTGTGGAGTAGGCGGCGACCTCCAGATCGTCGACTTGGATCGACCCGCCGGCGGAGAAGGTCCTCCCCTCATACCTCCGCTCGTGCCTTATCTCCAGGGCCCGGGCCGTCTCCATGGTGGCGATGGCCTCCGCTGAGAGCATCGCCGACTTGCCGTAGTGGTCGCTGTGGGCATGGGTTATGAGGTAGGTGTCGGGCTGCTGGTGCCCCTTGGGAGACCGGCTGGTATCTATGGAGAAGAGGTGGGAGTCGAACCTGAGGGAGAGGTGAGGCGCAGGCCGCCCGCTCCTGTTCATCCTCCTGACGGGGATCACTCCCATGTCTTTGAATATGTCGTCTTCCGTCAATCTCCCTCCATGTCAATGAGGCTATCGCCGGAAGAGGATAAATAGATGGCCCTTTAAACCCCCCAGATTAATTGAAACAATTTTACAATGATGGAGGGAGGGGGAAGGGGTGGTACCGGAGGAGGAGGAGGAGAAGAAGAAGGAAGGGTTTGGCTGACCCGTCGGAGATCCTCTGATCATAAATGGCGATCTCGAACTCAGATCGCCTCTCCGTTGAGAGACCTGATGGGGACGACGTAAGGCCTGTCCAGGTCCCTCATCACCTCCGCCTCGACCCCGAATATAGTCCTGATATTCTCCTTCGTCAGGAGGGTGAGGGGATCGCCGATGGCGTGGACCTTCCCTTCCTTGAGCATCACCAGGGTGTCAGAGTACCTGGCGGCGAGGTTGAGGTCGTGGATGGCCATCACCGCCGATATATTCGTCTTCTTGACTATCGACCTGACGGTGTCGAGGGCCTCCAGCTGGTGTTTGACGTCGAGGTTCGAGGTCGGCTCGTCGAGGAGGAGGACCTGGGGCTCCTGGGCCAGGGCCCGGGCGATGAGGACCCTCTGCTTCTGGCCTCCGGAGAGCTCGGAGAAGTCCTTGAGGGCGAACTCCTCGACGGCGAGGAGCTTCATCATCTCGACGACCCGGTCGATGTCCTCTTCGGTCACCCGCCACCCCATGTGAGGCCGCCTCCCCATGAGGACGGTATCGAAGACGGTGGTGGTGAGGGAGCTGGTCGTCGACTGGGGGACATAACCTATGAACTTCGCCACCTCCTGGCGGCTGAGGGACTGCAGGTCCACTCCGCCGTTGAGGAGGACCGTACCCTTCGGCTTCAATATCCGGTCTATGCACTTGATCAAGGTCGTCTTGCCGGAGCCGTTGGGTCCCACCAGGCTCAACACCTCTGAGTCGCCGACGACGACGTTCAAATCTTCGAGAATCCTGCGGCTACCGTAGCTGAAGCTCAGATCCTTTATCGTTATCTTCACCAATTGGTCCATCCTCCATCGACGAAACGGCCGCTGAATCTGAGAACCTCTCCAGATAAGGCGAGGTAATCCCGCCGGGCCCAAACCCGGGGGCTCCTTCGCCCTGATGGCCCCGCCTTCTATCGCAGCCTCCGGCGGCATCTCGCAGAGATAGACCATAGGATGGTTAATAACAATTTCGGTTAGAGTAGTACTATTTAAATCAAAAAAGTACAGATAGGCGGAGGAGACGGGATCGAATCTGCCGGATTCGCCATCTTCTCACAGAAGAGCTTATGACCGATGACCGCTGGATGGGTTCGGATCAGACGTCAACTACCCGCCAATGAATTGGCGGGCATGATGCTCGCCAGTATTGGGGGCTTGCGGCTCCGCAAAAAATCGGGCCACGATGGGCAGGTTGACTGCTACCCTTGCAGCTATGTTTCGAGCTGCGACGGTGTCAGCAGGGCCAGAGAAACCACAGCAGACACAATCAAACTGATCTCGAGTAGGTCGGTTTGACCGGGAGATATGATGACAAACGGGGCATTCCTGGGACGTGTAAGAAGGGTCGATGTAGACCACTGGAACTCCAGCGATCGCTGCCTTGTACTCGACGAACTGCCTGAGCTGATAGAATCCCCAGCTATGCTGTTTGCGTCTCTGAGCCTTCGAAACCGTCATCCCCTCCCGGATACCCTGAAGATCTTCGAGGGCGATCACAGAAGAGGTGTCTTTGGCTTTCGCAACCAGCTTTTTGGATATGCAGTGGTTCACGTCACATCGGAACCTGGCCTCCCGACCCGAGAGTTTCTTGAGATGACGTTTGGCGCTATCGGTCCCACAGCTTTGAAGATCGGCTTTGAGGTTATCTATCTTGGATCGAACGTTCTCGATACCGTCACCGGAGAACTCTTCGCCGGTCGAATCAACGGCAATGTTCTTGATCCCGAGATCGACACCGATAACACCAATCGGTTCGATCTTGGGAGACTCAGGAACTTCAACGACGACGCAGAGATAATACTCACCCCGTTCGAAAATGAGGTCGGCCTGTCCTCGGATCCGATTGAGCCGGGGTTCGTGGTACTCGCAGATGACAACAGGGACCTTTATCCTGCCTTCGAGAGTCAAGAGAGAAACGAGATCGAGACCTTTCCAGGACATGAGTCTCTGATCGTAGACGACAGATCCGTCAGGATCGAAGGTCGGTTTGATCGATTTATCTCTCTTGTAGGCTTCGCAGGTCTTAGAGATAGCTCTGACCGCCATCTGAGCGGAGAGGTTAAATTGTTCCCGAATCGGATAATAAACGACCTTCTGCAGCTCGATCTTATTGGCGGTACGAAGCTCAAACGCTTTGTCAGCCACGAAGTTGCAGGCGGCGTTAAACTGATGCATCGTCTCGCGAATAGCTTGAACCTGCTCTGGGGTCGGTTCAAGTTTGACCTTGAGCGTCTGCATCATGTGTATAGACGTATGCCATCTATGGATATGAACATTTCGGTGCCAAGGAGAAGCGGGAGTAGGCGCGCTATTCCTCCCCCGACTGAAGTCGGGGGCATCCTGCTGAGATTTTCGTGAAGATCAGAGATATGAACCTGGATGAGGGAGACGTCCTGAGGGTGGTGATAGTCGGCGGCGGCATGGGCGGAGCAGAGGTGGTGCGAAACGCCGCCACCCGAGAAGGCCTGGAGCTGGTGGTGGTGGAGCCGAAGGATGTGATCGAGTGCCAGGCGCTATATCCCGACTACCTCGGCGGGAGGGTCGAGGTCGATGACGTCGTCGCCCCCCTGGACCCCTTCTGCAGGAAGATGGGAGCGGTCCACCTCAAGGACCGGGCTGTGAAGGTGGACTTAGCCGATAAGAGGGTCCTCTGTGAGAAGAGCGACCTCGACTACGACCTCCTCGTCCTCGCCCCCGGCGCGGTCCAGAACTACTTCGGGATCGAGGGGGCGCAGAAGGCCTTCACCATAAACACCCTGGAAGAGACGGTCAGGGCGCGACGGTTCGTCGAAGAGGAGCGTCCAGAGAGGATCGCCATCATAGGATCGGGGCCTACGGGGATAGAGACCGCCTGCCTCCTGGCGGAAGGGGGGAGCTTCAAGATATACATAGTCGAGATGATGGACAGGCCCCTTCCCACCCTATCGAAGAACGCGTCGATACTGATGGAGAAGATCCTGGAAGGAAAAGGGATGGAGCTGCTCACATCTAGACGGGTGGAGGCGATCCGGGACGACGGGGTCGCCTTCTCCGACGGAGGCCGCCTCGATGCCGATATGACGATATGGACCGCGGGGGTCAGGCCCGCTCCCATCGTAGAGGTCCTCGACCTCCCCAAGAAGAAAGGCTGGCTCCTATCCGACCGGTATCTGAGGGCAGAGGGGAAGGAGGACGTCTTCGTCATCGGGGATTGCGCCTGGATAGAGATCGACGGCAAATTGGCGACCAAGACGGGGATGGAGGCGGAGATCCAGGCGAAGCACACCGCCAGGAACCTGGCCAGGGTCCGGCAGGGGGCGGCTCTTAAGCCCTATTCGATAAGGGCGTCCACCGACAGCCCCGTCGCCCTCATCTCGACGGGGTGCGGCTGTGCCGTAGGGATATACGGAGACCTCTGCGTCCCCATCCCCAAGAGGATCATCTACACCTTCAAGAGCTGGATCGACAAGTCCGTCGTGAAGCGATTCAAGGTATAAAAGAGGATGGCGGCGGCGCAATTTTTGGAATTAGAGCCTCCGGTGATCCGGATGAAACCGCGACCGTTGACCGATGCCGAAAAAAAATGGTTCTGGAGGGGTCGACGTTGAGCACGAGGCTCAACGTGCCGCCTTGGCGACCCTCTCGACGCTGTCCTTTCTGTTCATGGCGAAGCTTCGCACGTCCCCCTTCGAGGTGGCGATGATTTCGTCGGCGAGGCAGCTGGCCACGGAACGCTTCGACTTGAACGCCGACCTCTGGGCACCGGTGGTGATGAACATCAGGGCCATATCGACCCTCCTCTGAGGAGCGGTGTCGACGGCCTTGGGTACGGTGATGCCGCCGTACTTGAGACGGACGACCTCTTCTCGGGGGCCGGAGTTGGAGATCGCCCTCGCCAGGACCGTGAGGGGGTTCTCCTTCGTCCTCTGGTGGATTATGTCGAAGGCCTCTTCCACGATCTTGTAGGTCTTCATCTTTTTGCCGGTGTTGACCTCCTTCTGCATCATCTTGTTGATGAGCCGCTCGACGATATGCTGCTCAGACTTCCTGAACTGCTGCTTTGCGTGCCTCCCGCCTGTATGCATCACCAGCATCGGACGGAGGTTAAAATAGCGCTTTATGCTGAGATCCGTCACCTCTATCTCTTCGGGATCCCATTTGTTGAAGATCTTCACGTTCAATTTATCACCTTACAGGCTTCTCCTTCCGTCCTGAGACCATCTCTCTGAGGGCTACGTTGTTTACGCCGACGACCTGGAACCGGACACCGGGTATATCGCCCTTGGCCCCCCCCATCCTGCCGCCGATCCTCTCCACCACGACCTCGTCATGCTCGTCTATGAAACCGATGGCCCCGTCCCCCGGACAGAAGGCGGTGACCTGCCTGCCGTTCTTGATCAGCTGTATCCGGACGCACTTCCTGATGGCGGAGTTCGGCTGTTTCGCCTCGACGCCGACCTTCTCCAGGACTATGCCTCGAGCCCTCGGCGCCCCGCCCAGGGGGTCTGCCTTGATGTTCAGCTTCAGCGCCCTCCGGCTGTAATTGGTATCACTCCACCGGAAGCTCTTGCGGTCGCTCTCCAGTTTCCTGGCCGCGTACATTCCCTTTCCCATTATTTCACCTAGTTGAATGCTATATCCATCGCCGACGGCTACGCCTGCCGACCTCGAAATCAGGCGCCGGCCTTATTCTTCACTGGATTATGATGTCATCCACGCCGTGATGCCTCTGTGAGAGCATCTTGGCCTTTAATATGTTGCGGCCGTCCCGTCCAATGGCGATGCCCTTGTCCCTATTTGCTACTTCTACATAAGCCAATCGCTTATTGTTTTTGGAGACGATGGTGACGTTCTTTATCGAGGCAGGCTGGAAGACGTTCTCCAGGAACTCCTTGACGTCGTCGCTATGCTCCACGATCTCGATCTGCTTTCCTATCGACTTCTTGACCCGGTTGATGTTGCTGCCTTTCCTACCGATGGCTGCACCCATATCTCCCTTCTTGATGACGAATATAATCCGTTCGTTCTCATCGTCTATTATGCAGTCTCTGGCGACTCCACCGGTCAGGCTTTCGAAGAGGGCGATGTACCTTATCCCCTCGGTGGTGAGCTTGAACTCACTCATCCTCTATACCCCTGATCTCCCTCAGAAGTGCCATGATCTCAGAGTCGCCGGGCTCTATCACCGCCAGAGCGGCTACCGAGAAAGGTTTTCCGCAGGCAGCGCCCAGATCCTTCCCCCTTCCAGAATAATTGTAGACGGGAACGTCCGCCTTCTGCAGCGCGCTTGACACATCCTCGGGACAGTCGATGGCGTTGATGACCAGCTTGGCCTTTCCGCTGGCACCAGCCTCTACCGTCAGGTTTGAGCCGAGAACAACTTTACCGGTTCGAATCGAACTTCTGAGCGCTCTATCAATGTTTATCATCCTTTTACCTCACCGCTTCGCGACCAATTTTACGTCGCCAGTTCCCAGCTGTATCGGCTGGCCTACAATTACGTTCTCAGTTACGCCCCTGAGATCATCCACATCTCCCCGGACGGCGGCGTCGAGGATGTGGTTTACCGTCACCTCGAAGGCCGCTCTGGCGAGGACGCTCGCCTTCTCGCCGGAGACTCCGTGGCGACCGATCTGCTTGACCTCGCCGTCGCAGGTCATGATGTCTGCCACCAGCATGATGTGCCTCACGTCGACGGAGAGACCCTGCTCTCTCAACGTGTCGGTGGCCTCGTTTATTATGGCGTTTCGGGCCGCCTCTATCCCCAGGACATCTCCGATCTCGGTTATATTGTTTGTTTTCGTCCTGGCAGGATCGACGCCCTGGAACTGGATGACCTCCTTCAGAGCCGAGCCCTCGGTATAGAGGACGTACTCGTCCCCCTCCTTCCTGATGACGACCCTGTTGATCCCCTCGATCCCCTTGAGGGAGATCGTCTTAATCTTCTCGACGAGCTGGAGGAGGTCGCGGTAGGAAGGCTCCGGCGGCGTCATTATTATCTGGTTTGCTTGCTGCTCTGCCGGAAGCTTCGTCCCTTCTGCGAGCCTCTCAGCCACCTCTTCGGCCGTGATCTTCCGCTGGACCAGAGCGTCTTCGTTCAGCTCGATCAACACGTTCATCTCGGCGAGATCGGTGGCCATCGACCCCAGATGGAGGATGTTCGTCGACTCTATCGACCAGGCCACCTCCCTGGCTATGTCCCGGTCGAGGGCGTAATCCTTCTCGAGCCGGATCGTCATGGTGGGGGTGCTGGGGATCTTCCTCGCGTCGACGATCTCGATAAGCCTGGGAAGGCCCAGGGTTACGTTGATCTCGGCGACCCCCGCGTAGTGGAAGGTTCTCATGGTCATCTGGGTTCCGGGCTCGCCGATGGATTGGGCTGCGACGACCCCCACCGCCTCACAGGGCTCTACCTTCGACCTGCGGTAGTCGGCGACGACCGTCTCTGCTATCTCGACAAACTCCTCCTCGGTGACCTCTACATCCTGTAGCTCCACCTCCAGGGCTCTTCTTATGCTCCGGGGCAACGGGAGGCCTTCAACCCTCTTTGCGACCTCCTTCTCCGACAGATTCATGCACCCTCCTTTCTCAGCACCCTCTGGACTATCCTGTGGACGTTCTCGGGGCTGGCATAATCCCTCTTGGAGGCGTCGACCCCGTCCTCGCCGTAGCTGAACTGGACGATGATCCCCCGCGTCTCCTTCACCGTACCGTCGTACTGAACCTCCAGGTCCTGGAGGGCGTTGATCAGCCTCCTCTGGAGGTAGCCGCTCTGGGACGTCCTGATCGCAGTATCGACGAGCCCCTCCCTGCCGCCTATGGCGTGGAAGAAGAACTCCGTCGGATTCAAACCCTCTTTGTAGCTCGAGTGGACGAAGCCATGGGCTTCGGCCCCCAGGTCGCCCCTCCGGAAGTGGGGGAGGGTCCTCCCCTCGTAGCCTCGCCGTATCCGCTCGCCCCGGACGGACTGCTGGCCGACGCAGGCCGCCATCTGGGTTAGGTTCAGCATCGATCCTCGGGCGCCGCTCACCGCCATCACCACGCCGCTGTTGTCGATCCCCAGATACCGGCCGGCGATGGAGCCGGTGTTGTCCCTCGCCTTGCCCAGGGTCTGCATGATTCTCATCTCCAGGGTCTCGTCGAGGGTCCTCCCGGGGAGCGGCTCCAGCTCTCCGGCCTTGTAGGCGTCGATCAGCTTCCTGACGTTCTCCCTGGCAGCGTTGAGGACGTCCTCGATCTGGTCTCCCGCCTCCTTGGGGATGTCCTCGTCGTCTATCCCAAAGCTGAAGCCTGCGAGCATTATACCCCGGATGGCCATCTGGGTCATGCCGTCGATGAAGCCCGCCCCCACCGTCGGACCGTACTCCTTGATCACCCTGTCGGTGATCTTCCCCTTGAAGGCCCCCACCGCTGCAGCGTCGATGGTGCCGCAGATGATCTCGCCGTCACGGATGGCGACGTAGGCGTCGTCATCGCAGCCATCCCTCTTGCAGGAGTCGCAGTTCTTGCAGAAGGACGCCTTGAACTCCAGGTTCAGGCCCTTAGGGAGGATGAGGCTGAAGATCTGCTTTCCGGTCCAGTAGGGGGCCCCGGCCTCGTCCCATCCGGCGGGTTCGGGGATCTCGATATGGTGGAGCTTCTTCAATACGTCCATCACCTCGAGCCTGTTGATCCTCCTCTCGCCGTGGGTGAGGAGGAAATTTCCCGTGACGTAATCGTGGATCCCGCCGATGATCGGCCCTCCGAACCGGGGGGAGAGGATGTTCTCCTGGACCCGCATCAGGATCTCCGCCTCCGCCCTCGCCTCCTCGGTCTGGGGGACGTGAAGGTTCATCTCGTCCCCGTCGAAGTCGGCGTTGTAAGGGGGACAGACGGCGGGGTTCAGCCTGAAGGTCTTGTGAGGCATGACTATCACCCGGTGGGACATGATCGACATCCGATGGAGGGAAGGCTGCCGATTGAAGAGGACGATATCCCCATCCATCAGCTGACGGTCTATCCTCCAGCCCGGTTCGAGCTGCTCTGCCACCTCCTCTGCGTTTCTCTCGGTGACCTTGACCCTCCTCCCGTCGGCTCTCGTGATGTAGTTGACCCCGGGGTGCTTATCCGAGCCCCTCCTTACGAAGTCCCTCATCACCTCGATGTTCCTCGGGCTCACCACCAGGGGTACGGAGAGCTCCATGGCGATCTCCAGGGGGACCCCCACCTCGTTTATGCTGAGGTTCGGGTCCGGCGATATCACGGTCCTCGCGCTGAAGTTCACCCTCTTGCCCGATAGGCTCCCCCGGAACCGCCCCTCCTTCCCCTTCAGCCTCTGAGAGAGGGTCTTCAGGGGCCTGCCGCTCCGATGGCGGGCGGGGGGCACCCCCGAGACGGTGTTGTCGAGGAAGGTGGTGATGTGATACTGGAGGAGCTCCCAGAGGTCCTCGATGATGAGCTGGGGGGCGCCTGCCTCCCGGTTCTCCTGGAACCTCTGGTTTATCCTGATTATGTCGACGAGCTTGTGTGTCAGGTCGTCCTCGCTCCTCTGGCCGCTCTCCAGGGTGATCGACGGCCTCATCGTCACCGGAGGGACCGGCAGGACGGTGAGGAGCATCCACTCGGGCCGGGCTGTATCGGGGTTCATCCCCATCACCTTGACGTCCTCGTCGGGGATCTTCTCGAACCGGTCCCTTATGTCCGAGGCGGTGAGCTTGTGGCCGTCTTCGACGTAGGCGAGGGGCCTCTCGAACTTGATCTCCTGCTGGGGGGCGCTGCAGTAGGGGCAGACCTTGTGTTTCCGGGCCTCGGCGAAAACCTTGTTGACTATATCGTCGGTCGTCTGGCCGAGGCGGACGAGGGTCTCGATCTGATCGATGTACATCCTCTTCTCCCCATCGAGGAGCATCAGCCTCGAGCATTCCCTGCAGATCCCCCGGAGGATCTTCCTTATCAATTTAGCAAATCCGACGTGGATGACGGGAGCTATCAGGTCGATGTGGCCGAAGTGGCCGGGGCATTCTCCGGGCCTTCCGCCGCAGGACCTGCACCGCAGCCCCGGGTCGATGACTCCGAGCCTCGGGTCCATCAGCCCCATCTCGATGGGGAACCCGTCGTCATCGTAGGTGTCTGCGGTTATGATCTTCACCACGCTCATCCTCCGAAACTCCTGGGGAGAGATGAGCCCAAAACTGATCTTGCCAATTCTCTTCGGGACGGTCATGTTCACACCTAAACCGCGTCCTCCAAAACCAACCTCGGGGCGACGCCCAGAGATTTTATCTCGTCCAGCAAGAGCTTGAAGGCGTAGCTCATCTCCACGGGGTATATCTCGGTGTCCGAGCCGCAGACCGAGCAGTAGTCGATGTTCCTCCTTTTGTCGTGGATGGCGATCATCCCGCAGCGGCTGCAGACCAGCTCCGTCACCTTGTCGGACTCATCGACGAGCCGTTCCTTCAGAGCCAGAGCCGCGCCGTGGGCTATGAGGACGTCCCTCTCCATCTCGCCGAACCGCAGGCCTCCTTCTCTCGCCCGCCCCTCCGTCGGCTGCCTTGTGAGGACCTGGACGGGGCCTCTCGACCTCGCATGCATCTTTCCTGCCACCATGTGGTAGAGCTTCTGGTAGAGGATCACCCCGACGAAGACGTCGGCCATGATCTGCTGGCCGTTGACGCCGTTGTACATCACCTCTCTACCAGTATGGGAGAAGCCGAACTTGGTGAGGGCCCCCCTCATATCGGTCTCTTCCTCCCCCAGGAAGGCGGTGGCGTCGACGAACCTCCCCTCGAGGGATCCCATCTTCCCCCCGATCATCTCCAGGACGTGGCCGACGGTCATCCTCGAGGGTATGGCGTGGGGGTTGACGATCAGGTCCGGGACCTGGCCCGACTCGGTGAAGGGCATATCCGCCTGAGGTACGATGAGGCCGACGACCCCCTTCTGGCCGTGGCGAGAGGCGAACTTGTCCCCGAGCTCCGGCACCCTCTGGTCCCTCGTCTTCACCTTGGAGAGGCGGTTGCCGTTGGAAGACTCGGTGAGGATCACCGTGTCCACCACCCCCTTCTCGTTCGACCTCATGGTGACGGAGGTCTCGCGCCTCTGTTGTGGGGTGATACCGAACTCCGTCGGCTCCTCCAGGAACCGGGGCGGCGACGTCTTCCCGATGAGGACGTCGTTTGGCGCCACCACGGCGTTGGGGTTGACGAGGCCGTCGTCGTCCAACTGAGAGTACGCCTCCGTACCCCGCGCCCCCCGGACCTCCATATCCGGTATCTCGAACTTGTCCTCCTGGCCTCCGGGGTACTTCCTCTCCTCCGCTTCGGAGACTCTAAAGAAGTGGCTTCTGCCCAGGCCCCTCTCGATGGAGCCCTGGTTGAGGATGAGGGCGTCCTCGATGTTGTACCCCTCGTAGACGAGGACGGCGACGACGAAGTTCTGGCCTGCGGGCCTCTCGTCGAAGCCTATGGCATCGGCGGTCCTCGACCTGCAGAGGGCCCTCTGGGGGTAGTGGAGGTAGTGGCCCCGGGTGTCGGGACGCAGCTTGGTGTTGGCCATGGGGGTGCCGAGGCACTGCTTGATCATCCCCGCCCCCATGGTGTTCCTGGGGCTGGCGTTGTGCTCGGGGTAGGGGACGAGGCCGGTGCAGATCCCCAATATTAGGGAGGGATCGACCTCCAGGTGGGTGTGGTCGGGGGTTATATCCGCCTCCTCCATCGCCACCAGGGCGTTCTCCTCCTCCTCTGCGTCGAGGTACTCGACGAGCCCCCCAGTGATGAGATCTTTGAAGACGACCTCCCCCTGCCGGAGCTTCTCTATATGCTCCTCGGTGACCATAGGAGAGCCCCCTTCCACGACCACGAGGGGGCGCCTCGCTCTCCCGGAATCGGTGTTTATCAAAACCTCGTTCGTCCTGGCGAAGTAGGAGACGTTGATCTGGTCGCTTATCTGGCCGGACCTACGCAGCCTCCTCATATCCTTAGCGAGCTCCGTGGGGTCGGAATGGGTCCCCACGAACTCTCCATTGACAAATACTCTTGCGCTACTCATGGCGACCCCCCACCGGAACGACCTCCAGATCCAGAAGCATCTTCTTTACGTCCTCGTAATCCTCGACCCCTGTAGATAGCTCGACGCCCTGGGCGAAGTTCTTGACGAGGCCGCAGTTGGGGCCTTCGGGGGTCTCGCTGGGGCAGATCCTACCCCACTGGGTGGGGTGGAGATCTCTAGCCTCGAAGTGGGGCTGAGACCTGGAGAGGGGGGATATCACCCTGCGCAGGTGGCTCAAGCTCGCCATGTAATCGGTCCTGTCGAGTAGCTGGGAGACGCCGGTCCTGCCGCCGACCCAGTTTCCGGTGGCGAGGGGATGGATCATCCTCTCGGTGAGGACGTCGGCCCGGACGGTGGTGATGACGTTCAGCTCCCTGTTCCTCATGGAAGCCCGCTCGAGCTGGTACTTGATGTCCCGGGTCAGCCTGCTGAAGGCGACCCGGAAGAGGTCTTCCATCAGGTCCCCGGATAGCTTCAGCCTCTTGTTGGCATAATGGTCCTTGTCGTCCTCTCCTCTCTTCCCCAGGGCGAGCTCGAAGCAGGCCTCGGCCATCCTGGCGAGGAATAGGGCTTTGGCGTAACGATCTCCCTCGTCGACCCCTATGTGGGGGAGGAGATATCGATCCAGGACGTAGGCGGCCCTCTTCTTCTGATACTCCTTCGCCTGGCCGGCGGCGACCCTCCCCCCGATCTTCTCCAGCGCCTCCTCCTTGGTCCCCACCTCCGACTCCTCCAGGTTCTCCAGCATGAACTTTATGATCTCGGGGTTGTCGGAGACGGCCTGGACGATCTCCATATCCGTTTCGAGACCCAGGGCCCTCGCCAGGGTGACGAAGTTGAGCCTTCCGCTGACGGAGGGGAAGGAGACCTCCAGGATCGACCGCCTCCCCCGCTCGACTATCACCAGGGACCGATATCCCTGCCTCTGGGAGAAGACCTTCGCCACCTCGATGAAGTCGTCATACCTCTGGTTGTACTCCACCAGGATCTTGTTGGGGGAGAGATCCTCCAGGGTCATGATCACCCTCTCCGACCCGTTGACGACGAAGTACCCGCCCGGGTCCAGGGGGTCCTCGCCGAACTCGATCATCTCATCGCGAGATAGCCCGGAGAGGTTGCATACCTTGGACATAATCATGATGGGGAGCATCCCTATCATCGCCTCCACCGGCTCCTTCTCCGTCTCCCCCTGGACGATCGTCATCTCGAGGCGGAGGGGAGAAGCATAGGTGAGGTTACGAAGCCGCGCGTCGTTGGGATATAGCCGCTCCACAGAGCCGTCGGCCTCGGTGACCGTCGGCTTCTCCACCCGGATCGATCCGAGCTTGACGTAGGTATCCTCGATATTCGTCTCGATGATCCCCACCTCGCCGATCACCTTCTGCAGGCCCGAATCTATGAAATCGTTGAAAGAGTTTATGTGGTGGTGGACCAGCTTGTCTTTTGTAAAATAGGCCTTGTATAGAACGTTCCTGTCCAGCAAACCTTAAAACACCTCTTAGTCGATTACCAGTCTGTAAAAGACCGATTCTCCGGACGTGGAGCTATTCCTGATTATCTTCACCACGTCGCCCACCTTTCCCCCGATCTCCTTAACCACAGGGTCGCTGACCCTGATCTTTGGGAGATGTGCAGAATCCACTCCGTAGCTCTGCAGCACCTCATCCGACTCTTCCACGGTGAGGAGGATGTGGGCCGGAACCAGTCCGTGATCCTGCAACGCGAATTTTTTCATGAAGCCACTTCCAAGAATTAAACGATAAGCGGGCTCGAAGGGATTTGAACCCTCGACCACCTGGTATCTTCGTTTGAAAAACTTAAAAGCCAGACGCTCTGCCTAACTGAGCTACGAGCCCCCATGAGCAGATCAGCCCATACCACTGTCTAGGAGATGGTCATCCGACATAAAACCTTTTCGGCTTTCGATCATATCTTCCCGAGGACTATCGCCGCGATATCGTCGCCGACCTCCGAGGTCGTGTTCCTGCCGCCCATGTCGTAGGTTCTGACCTCACCCCTCTTGATATTCGTCTCGATGGCTCTGACCACGTCCTCGGCGGCAGCCCTCTCGCCGAGATGCTCCAGGAGCATCGCTCCGGCCCAGATGGTGGCGATGGGGTTGACCTTGTTCATGCCTTTATATTTGGGGGCGGACCCATGGATCGGCTCGAACATGCTCGTCCCTTCGGGGTTGATGTTGGCGCCGGGCGCGAGCCCCAGCCCCCCCTGGATCATGGCGCCGAGGTCGGTGATGATGTCGCCGAACATGTTGGGGGCGACGACGACGTCGAACCACTCGGGGTTCTTGACAAACCACATGGTCATGGCGTCGACGAAGTTGTAGTCGGTCTCAACCTCCGGATAGCCAGCGGCGACGGCCTCAAACTCCTCTCTCCAGAAGCCGTAGATATCGGAGAGGACGTTCGCCTTGTCGACGCTGGAGAGGTGCTTTCTCCTGACCATGGCGAGGTCGAAGGCGTATTTGATCACCCTTCGGGTCCCCTCCTTCGAGACCATACCTATCTGATAGGCGATCTCGTCGCTGTCGGACTCGACGTCGAGGCCGAACTTGACGGAGTAGAGGTTCCTCTTCACCTCGAACTCCGCCCGGCTCGTCCCCGCCTTCGACCTGCTCCCTATACCGATGTAGAAGTCCTCGGTATTCTCCCGGACGACGGTGAAATCGATGTCCTTCGGCCCCTTATCCTTGAGGGGGGTCCAGACCCCCTCCAGGAGCTTCACGGGCCGGAGGTTGACGTACTGGTCGAAGTAGAACCTCATCGCCAGGAGGACCCCCTTCTCCAGGACCCCGGGCTTCACCCTCGGGTCGCCTATGGAGCCGAGGTAGATCCCCCTGTAATTCGAGAGCTCCTTCAACGTGTCCTCGTCCACCAGCTCTCCGGTCTCCAAGTAGTGGTCTGCTCCGAGGGAGTATTCGATCCATTCGAGATCGAAACCGTGCTTCTCCCCCGCGGCCTGCGCCACCTTCTGCCCCTCGGCTACGATCTCAGGTCCTATCCCATCCCCAGGAATAACAGGCACTTTGTACTTCAAGCAGAGTTCACCATCCTCTTGGTATAATTTACGAGCCCACCCGTCGCCACGATCTCCTGAAGGAAGGGCGGCAGAGGCGTCGTCCGGTAGGACTCGCCGCGAGACCGGTTGTATATGACCCCCTCGTCGGCGTCGATCTCGATGGCGTCTCCATCCTCGATCCTGTCCACCTCGGAAGAGACGAATAGAGGCAATCCGATGTTGATGGCGTTGCGGAAGAATATCCTGGCGAAGGAGCTGGCTATGACCGCCTCCACCCCGGCGCCTTTGAGCCCCAGGGGGGCGTGCTCCCGGGAGGATCCGCAGCCGAAGTTCCTCCCCGCCACCACTATATCTCCTCCTTCCACCTCCGTCGCGAACTCGGGCCTGACACCCTCAAAGACGTGCTTTGCGAGCCCCTCGGGGTCGTTGATCACCAGGTAGCGTCCGGGTATGATCGCGTCGGTATCTACGTCATCTTTGAACTTCCAAGCTCTGCCTGCCAAGAACCATCCCCCAAACGTCTGTGGACCTTTTAGCAACGCCCCAGTACTATATTAAGGTGACCGTCCCGCAAGGGAAGACCGCACAGTATATAGCCCTTGGGAGGGGATGGGGGAAGGAGTTTGAATTTATGGTGATCATCTTGAAGGCGATCATGATCTCTGGACGGACCCTTGGCCAGGGTGCGAGCTTGGAGGCGAAGATGTCGCCCGAGTTCTTCAACGCCACCTCAACTTGCGCCATATCCGAATCGGACTACAACGCCCTCGGCATATCCGGGGACGAGAACGTGCTGGTGAGGACCGAGTTCGGCGAGGTCGTATTATCGGCGAGGAAGGACGACGGCCTCCCTCCGGGGGTGATCTTCATCCCCATGGGTCCCTGGGCGAACGCCGTCGTAGGCCAGAATACCGGCGGATGCGGGTGTCCCCTCTTCAAGGGGACCGAAGCCGAGGTGGAACCGACGAAGACGCGGGTGAAGGACGTCTGCGAGCTCTTCGCCGACCTCAAGGGGCTGGGAGGTGAGGGCTCTTGATGGAAGAAGACATCCTATGCCCCTTCTGCGGCTGCCTCTGCGACGATATAAAAGTGGAGGTGGATGAGGGGAGGATCGTTGGGGTCAAGAGGGCCTGCAGGCTGGGAATGAGCAAGTTCATGGGCCACGAGAGGATAGCCGCCCCCATGGTGAGGAGGGATGGGGAGCTGGTGGAGACTAGCTACGAAGAGGCCTACGAGAGGGCTGCACAGATATTGAAGGCTGCCAAGAGGCCGCTCCTCTACGGCTGGTGCTCGACGGTCTGTGAGACGGCGAAGATGGGGATCCTCCTGGCGGAGGAAGTGGGCGGCGTCATAGACTCCACAGCCACCGTCTGCCACGGCCCCTCCATCATCGGCATCGAGGAGAAGGGGCTCGCCGGATCGACCCTCGGTCAGGTGAAGAACAGGGCGGACCTGATAGTATTCTGGGGGGCGAACCCCGCCGAGGCCCATCCCCGCCATACCCTGCGATATTCGTCAAACTCCACGGGGATGTTCACCCCCGAGGGGAGGGGAGGAAGGAAGGTGATCGTCGTGGACGTCAGGAGGACGAGGACGGCGAAGAACGCCGACAAGTTCGTCCTGATAAGGCCGGGGACCGACTACGAGGTGATAGCCGCCCTCAGGATGATCGTAAAGGGGAAGGGCGATCTGTTGCCGGACGCCGTGGCCGGGATAGCCAAATCCGACCTGGAGGAGGTGGCTGATATGATGAAGGCCGCGAAGTTCGGCGCCGTCCTCATAGGCCTGGGGCTGACCCACAGCCGCGGGAGGTACAAGAACGTCGACGGCGCCCTATCCCTGGTGGCAGACCTCAACGGCTTCACCAAGTTCGTCGTCCTGGCCATGAGGGGGCACTACAACGTCGCTGGCTTCGGCCAGGTCTGCGCCTGGGAGACGGGGTATCCCATGGCCGTCGACCTCTCCCGGGGCGCCCCCTACTTCAACCCCGGTGAGACCGCGGCCTGCGACCTCCTCGCCAGGAGGGAGGCGGACGCCATGATGGTCGTCGCCGCAGACCCGGCCTCGAACTTCCCCAGGAAGACGGTGGAGGCGATGGCGGAGATACCGGTGATCCAGGTCGATCCCTTCCCCAACCCGACGACGTTCCTTTCCGACGTGGTGATACCGACGGCGGTCTGCGGGATCGAGGCGGAGGGGACCGCCTATCGGATGGACGGCCTCTCCTTGCGGATGAAGAAGGTCGTAGACTCCGTATATCCCACCGACGAGGAGGTCGTGGAGAATATTCTTGATCGAGTTAGGAGGCTCGGCGATGATAATTGAGGGCGGGATCGTCTACGATCCGATAAACGGGGTCCTCGGCGAGGAGATGGACATCTCCATAGAGGACGGCAGAGTCGTTGAGAAGGCTGGCGGCGGCGAGGTGATCGATGCTCGCGGGATGCTGGTGATGCCGGGGGGGGTCGATGCCCACGCCCACATCGCCGGGGGGAAGGTGAACACCGGCAGGATCATGCGCCCCGAGGATGGGAGACGGGGGACGGAGCCGAGGACGAAGCTCCTCCGGCCTTCCACCGGCTATACCGTCCCCAACTGCTACGCCATAGGATATCGATACGCCCGATTGGGATACACCACGGCCTTCGAGGCGGCGACGCCGATCCTGGAGGCGCGGCATACCCATGAGGAGCTGGAGGAGATCCCCATCATAGACAAGGGGGCGCTCACCCTCTTCGGGAACAACTGGGAGGTCCTCGAATGCGTCCGGGACGGCGACCTCGGAAAGCTCGCCGCCTTCGTCGCCTGGGGGCTCCGCGCCAGCCGGGGGTACGGCGTCAAGGTGGTGAACCCCGGGGGGGGCGAGGCCTGGGGCTTCGGCGGGAACGTCAAGGGGATCGACGATCCCGTCCCTAGCTTCGACGTCACCCCCCGGGAGATCATCAGGTATCTGATGAGGGCGAACGAGGCCCTCCGCCTCCCCCACTCCGTCCACCTCCATACCAACAACCTGGGAAAGCCCGGAAACTACGAGACGACCCTCGAGACGCTCCGGGCCGTCGAGGATATCGCCGCCACCCGGGACCGGCAGGTCCTCCACGTCACCCACATGCAGTTCTCCGCCTACGGCGGCACCGGCTGGCGGGACTTCGAGTCGAGGGCCTCCGATATAGCCGACTACTTCAATAAACACAATCAGTTCACCATGGACATGGGCCAGTTGATCTTCGGGTCCGCCACCACCATGACCGCCGACGCCCCCCTGGAGTACGGCAACGCCCGCCTTCTCAAGGCCAAGTGGTCGAACCACGACATAGAGCTCGAGGAGTCGAGCGGGGTCGTCCCCCTCGTCTACGGGAGGAAGAACCCGATAAACGCGATCCAGTGGGCGATAGGCCTGGAGCTCGCCCTCCTGACGGAGGACCCCTGGCAGATGATCATGACGACCGATCACCCCAACGGCGGTCCCTTCGTCAACTACCCCGAGGTCGTCGCCCTCCTCATGAGCCGGAGGAAGCGGGAGGAGGAGATGGCGACCCTCCACGACCTGGCATCCAAGAGGACGTCCCTCCCGTCCATCGAGAGGGAGATGGACTGGAACGATGTCGCCATCGTGACGAGGGCCGGTCCGGCTCGGATCCTGGGGCTTCAAGAGAAGGGGCACCTGGGGGTCGGGGCGGACGGGGACGTCTCCATCTACGAGATCAACCCGGAGAAGGTCGACCCGTCGAGGGACCACGAGGTGGTGAAGGCCGCCCTCGCCAGGGCCAAATACACCATAAAGGCCGGCGAAGTGGTGGCGAGGGACGGAGAGGTGGTGGCCGTCCCCCAGGGGAGGACCTACTGGGTCGATGCCTCCGTCCCGGAGGCGGATGCTGCCAGGGTGAGGGCCGACCTGGTCGAGAAGTTCGCCAAGTACTACAGCATCCAGTTGTCAAACTACATGGTCCAGGACGCCTACGTCACCCGTCCCCGGGTCGTCAGGGCGGGGGTGATCTAGATGAGGAATATAGTCATCAGGCCGCGTCGACATTTTAGGGTCCCTGTGGAGGCGGAGAGGATAAGCCCCGACGTCTTCGCCCCCCTATCGATCGAAGAGATCAGGAGCCTGGAGGTCTGGGAAGGGAATAGAAGGGCGGCCCTCTCAGAGCTCTTCGATATCTCCGGAGATGACGGGCCGGGAAGGGGTGATGAGACACAGATCAGCCTCTCCGGCGACTTCTCGCGGGTGAAGCGGGTCGGCGAGAAGATGACCTGCGGAAGGATCGCCGTAGCGGGGGACGTCGGGATGCACGCCGGAAACGGGATGGCCGCCGGCGAGATCCTCGTCGATGGGAACGCCGGCGACTGGCTAGGCAGAGAGATGCGGGGCGGCAGGATCAAGGTTCTGGGAGACGCCGGCGATTACGTCGGCGCCGGGTACCGGGGCGAAAGCTGCGGGATGCGCGGCGGCGAGATCCTGATCGATGGGAACGCCGGCGATTATCTCGGCGAGCACCTCTGCGGCGGAGCGATCACCGTCTTGGGGGATGCCGGGGACTTTCCGGGGATCGCCAACCGGGGCGGGACGATCGTCATCGGGGGAGACGCCCACCTCCCGGGAGCCGAGATGGCGAGCGGCACCATCACCGTCGGGGGAAGGGCGAGGGTCCTCCCGTCATACCAGTACTTAGAGACGGTGGAGATCGAGGGGCTCCGTTTCAAGAAGTTTTTGGGAGACCTGGTGGAAGAAGGAAAGGGCGAGCTGTACGCCGCGTCCGTCGAGGAGGGGCGAGGGTGACAGTCAGCTTGATAAGTGAGTACCTATCTAGGTCGATATAGATACCAGGATCATTCTGAGGGGATTTGAATTGATCGACCGGAGCAAAATTTTAGAGATATTGGACGGGTACGACCTCGACGACCCTATGATCGGGGTCGTCGCCTCCCACTCGGCCCTCGACACCTGTGACGGGGCCGTTGAGGAGGGCTTTCGGACCCTGGCGATATGCCAGAAGGGGAGGGAGAAGACCTACGCCAAGTACTTCAGGACGAACAGGGTCAACGGCGAGGTCGTGACCGGCGTCGTGGACGAGGTCAGGATCTTGAACAGGTTCACCGACCTCATCAGAGGAGAGCAGCAGGACGCCCTCTTATCCAAGAGCGTCCTCTTCGTCCCCAACCGGTCCTTCACCTCTTACTGCGGCATCGACTCGGTAGAAGACGAGTTCGAGGTTCCCCTCCTGGGGAGCAGAAACCTCCTCCGCTCCGAGGAGAGGGGTGAGGAGCAGGACTACTACTGGATCCTGGAGAAGGCGGGCCTCCCCTTCCCCGAGACGGTAGAGCCGGAGGATATAGACGAGCTGGTGATGGTGAAGCTTCCCCATGCCGTCAAGACCCTGGAGCGGGGCTTCTTCACCGCCGCGAGCAGCGAGGAGTACCGGGAGAAGTCGGACCGGCTCCTGGAACAGGGGGTGATCGACCAGGACGGCCTCGACCTCGCCCGGATAGAGAGGTACGTCATCGGACCCGTCTTCAACCTCGACCTATTCTACTCTCCTATCCTCGATCAGATAGAGCTCCTCGGCATCGACTGGCGGTTTGAGTCCTCCCTCGACGGCCACGTCCGGCTCCCCGCCCCCCAGCAGCTCACCCTCAACGACGCCCAGATAAGCCCCGAGTACACCGTCTGCGGCCACAACTCCGCCACCCTCCGGGAGTCCCTCCTGGAGAAGGCCTTCGACCTCGCAGAGAAGTACGTGGAGGCGACGAAAGAGCATTACAGCCCCGGGATCATAGGCCCCTTCTGCCTCCAGACCTGCGTCGACAAAGACCTCAACTTCTCCATATACGACGTCGCCCCCCGGATCGGAGGCGGCACCAACGTCCACATGGCCGTCGGCCACCCCTACGGAAACGCCCTCTGGAGGACGAGGATGAGCACCGGAAGAAGGCTGATGAGGGAGGTCGGGATAGCCCTGGAAGAGGACGCCCTCGACAAGATAGTGACCTGAATAACGCCATAATCAGACGAAGATGACCGAGATGGAATCCGCCATGGACGGCCTGCCCAAGAAGGCGAGAAAGGCGCTGGAGAAGCTGCAGCGGGCCGGAGAAGTCCCCGTCGTCGTCTATCCCGCCGTACCCAGGAGGTACCAGAGCGAGAAGGAGGTCGCCCTCGCCAGGGTCGGGGCCTTCGACGAGGAGAAGATCGGAAGCTGGATCGTGGTGACGGAGGAGGAGGTCGTCTTCGTCCGCCCCGGCCTTCTCCGGGAGCGGGTAGACCGATTTCCCCTCTCTGGGATAACGGGGATAGAGTACGTCAACGAGTTTCAGGACAACACCCTGAAGATCCGGATCGGTGACGCCGCCGAAACGGTCCGGTTCTACCACGAGATCGACGGGGTCAGGTTCTTCAGGCACATAAAAGGCGTCATCGACAAGATGCGACCAGAGAAATAAAAGTTTGAAAGTTTAACGGCGGCGCTTATACCTTTTTTTGAGGAACGATACCATCCGACCCAGGCCGATCAGGGCCAGCGCCTTGAGGATCTTCTTGGTCAGAGCCATCCAAAGATCACCGACCTGCCTCTATGCCATAAGCCGCCTCATCTCTTTATGACTACGACCTTCATGCTGGGAGGCTCTGAGGCTGGCTCGCCCTCTTCTTTGACCTTTTCGGCCCTTTCTACAACATCTCGTCCGACGACGTTCCGATTCGATCCGGCTTTTCGTCCCATGCTCAAATAACTATCTTCTGCATCTATTTAATTATTCTCTATTCGAGGATAGATCTGGAGATACATTCATGGCCTCCCAGGATGGGGATCGCTGCTTCACAGGTTATCTAGAATCGCGGATCTGACAGACGGCTATTTAGAAAGGGGGCGTTAAAGTCTCGAATGTTAAAGAAAGTTAATGCCCAGACCCGGATTCGAACCGGGGACATTCAGATCTTCAGTCTGACGCTCTCCCGGACTGAGCTACCTGGGCGATTTAGGTGGGCTCGATGCGATTCGAACGCATGATCCCCGCCATGTCAAGGCGATGTCATAACCAGCTAGACCACGAGCCCACGACGACGGATGCTCCCACGGAGCTTTTCGAAGATAAACCCTTCGGTCCGGGTGGAGGGCTATGGGGCGAAAATATGGAGCTATAGAGCCCCACCTTCCCATCGCCCCTGCCTCCCACCGCCTCACCACCTCACCTGACTTCCCGGTGATACTCGTCCAGCGCCTTGATGGTGATCTCGCCTCCCTTGGCGATCTCGATCGCCTGGGCTGCAGCCCGGGCGGCCTGGACGGTGGTGATGTAGGGGACGTGGTAGTCGACGGCGTTCCGCCGGATCTGGAAGCCGTCCCTCACCGACTGCTTCGTAGTTGGAGTGTTTATGATGAGGCCCACCTCCCCCCGCTTCATGTAGTCGAGGACGTTCGGGCTTCCGGCGTAGATCTTCTCGACCCTATCGACGGCGATCCCCATCTTGGTGAGGAACTCGGCCGTCCCCTCGGTGGCGATGATTTTGAGACCGGATTCAGCGAGCCTCCTCGCCACCTCGGCGATGGCCCCTTTGTCCTCGTCCCTCACCGAGATGAAGACCACCCCTTCCGTCGGGAGGGGGTTATCGGCGGATAGCTCCGCCTTGAAGAAGGCGAGGCCGGGGACCCGGTCGATCCCCATCACCTCCCCCGTCGACCTCATCTCCGGCCCCAGGAGGGTGTCGGCGCCGGGGAGCTTCTCGAAAGGCAGGAGGACCTCCTTCACCGAGACGAAGGGGACCTTAGGCTCCCGGGTGTAGCCCAGCTCTGCCAGGGTCTTTCCGGCCATGACGGAGGCGGCGATCTTGGCCAGGGGCAGACCCACCGTCTTCGATACGAAGGGAATAGTCCTCGACGACCGGGGGTTGGCCTCCAGGACGTAGACGATCCCGTCCTTGTAGGCCATCTGGATGTTCAGGATCCCCTTCACCTCCAGGGCGAGGGCGATCTTTTTGACGTAATCCCGGACGGTATCCTGGACGGCCGGAGGTATCGTCTGGGGAGGGATGATGCAGGCGCTGTCCCCGGAGTGGATCCCCGCCTCCTCGATATGCTCCATGATCGCCCCGATGAGGACGTCCCGGCCGTCGCAGACGGCGTCGACGTCGATCTCGACGGCGTTCTGGAGGAAGTCGTCGATGAGGATGGGGTGCTCCGGCGATACCCTCACCGCCTCCCTCATGTAGACCTCCAGTTCCTTCTCGTCGTAGACGATCTCCATGGCCCTCCCACCCAAGACATAGCTCGGCCTCACCAGAACCGGGTAGCCGATCCGCCGCGCCTCCGCCTTCGCCTCCTCCTGGCTGGTGGCGTAGCCGGCCTCCGGCTGGGGTATCCCCATCTCCCGGAGGGCGAGGTTGAACCTCTCCCGGTCCTCGGCGACGTCGATCTTCTCGGGGCTCGTCCCCAGGATCCTGGTATCGAGGCCCCTGCGGGCGATCTCCCTCTCCAGGGGGATGGCGAGGTTCATCGCCGTCTGGCCTCCGAACTGGACCATCACCCCAAAGGGCCTCTCCTTCTCGATGATGTTCATGACGTCCTCGAGGGTGAGGGGCTCGAAGAAGAGCTTGTCTGAGGTGTCGTAGTCGGTGGAGACGGTCTCGGGATTGTTGTTTGCGATATGGGCCTCGATCCCCAGCTCTCGCAGGGCCTGGACTGCATGGACGGTGGAGTAGTCGAACTCGATCCCCTGGCCGATCCTGATGGGGCCGGAGCCGATGATCAGGACCTTCTTCTCCCTGGAAGGGTGAAGCTCGCACTCGTCCTCATAAGAGGAGTAGTAGTAGGGGGTCTTGGCTGCGAACTCGGCGGAGCAGGTGTCGACCATCTTGTAGGTTGGAACTATCCCGTTCTCGATCCGCAGATCGGCGATCTCCTCCCTATCCTTCCCTAGGATCTCTCCTATCCGCTCGTCGGTGAACCCCATCCTCTTCGCCCTCTTCAGGACCTGGACGGAGAAGCGATCTTGGACCTCATCTTCCATGGCGATGACGTTCTCGATCCTCCAGATGAAATAGGGGTGGATCTTTGTCAGCTCCGCTATCTCTTCGACGGAGATGCCCCGGCGGAGCGCCTGATAGATGGCGAAGAGCCGCTCGTCCGTCGGGGTCGATAGGAGACGCCTCACCTCCCCGTCGGTCCAGGGCCCGTCCTTGCCGGCGTAGCCCAGATCCTTGTCGATCTCCAGGGACCGGATCGCCTTCATCAGCGCCTCCTCGTAGCTCCTCCCGATGGCCATCACCTCCCCCGTCGACTTCATGGAGGTGGTGAGGGTCTTGTCGGCCTTGGTGAACTTGTCGAAGGGCCACCGGGGGATCTTCATGACGACGTAGTCGACCGTCGGCTCGAAGGAGGCGGGGGTCTCCCCGGTGACGTCGTTTCCGATCTCGTCGAGGGTCATACCGATGGCGATCTTGGCTGTGACCCGAGCGATGGGGTAGCCGGTAGCCTTGGAGGCGAGGGCAGAGCTTCTGGAGACCCGGGGGTTGACCTCGATCACTCTGTAATCGCCGTCTTTGGCGGCGAACTGGATGTTGCACCCCCCCTCGATCTTCAGGGCCCGGATGATGTTTATGGCGGCAGACCGGAGGATCTGGACCTCCTCATCGGATAGGGTCTGGATGGGGGTTACGACGATCGATTCGCCGGTGTGGATCCCCATGGGGTCCATATTCTCCATGTTGCAGATGGTGATGCAGGTGTCGTTTCCGTCCCGCATCACCTCATACTCCAGCTCCGTCCAGCCGACGAGGCTCTCCTCGACGAGGACCTGGTGGATCCGGGACCTCTTCATCCCCATATCGACGATCCTGAAGAACTCCTCCTCAGTCTCGGCGGCTCCACCGCCGGAACCGCCGAGGGTGTAGGCCGGCCTTATGATGAGGGGAAGCCCCAGCTCTGCGAGAGCCTCCCTCGCTGCCTCCAGGGAGGCGACGGCCCGGCTCCTGGGGACCGGCTCGCCTATCCTGATCATGGCGCTCTTGAACAGGTCGCGGTCTTCGGTCTCCCGGATGGCGTCGACGGAGGTCCCCAGAACCTCGACCCCGAACCTCTCCAGGACCCCTCCCTCGGCGAGCTCGCTCGTTATGTTCAGGCCGGTCTGGCCCCCGATACCGGCGATGATCCCGTCGGGCCTCTCCCTCTCGATGATCTTGGCGAGGACCTCGGGTACGAGGGGCTCGATGTAGATCCTCTCCGCCATCTCCGGGTCGGTCATGATGGTGGCGGGGTTGGAGTTGACGAGGACGACCTCCACCCCCTCCTCCCGGAGGGACTTGCAGGCCTGGGAGCCGGAGAAGTCGAACTCTGCGGCCTGGCCGATCTGGATAGGCCCTGATCCTATGAGGAGGACTTTCCTTATATCTGGTCTCTTGGGCAAACTCCTCACCTCCTCCTCGCTTCGATCTCTTTTGCGACGGTGCCAAAGAACCTATCCCGCGTGCAGAGGGGGCCGGGCCTTGCCTCGGGGTGATACTGGACCGCCTCCATCCCCAGGTAGTCGCTCCTGATCCCCTCCACCGTCCCGTCGTTGGCGTTGACCTGGGTGATCTCGAGGCCGGTCCCCTCCGCCGAGTCGGGGCGGAGGGCGAAGTTGTGGTTCTGGGAGGTGATGCGGACGACGCCGGTGGCCAGGTCTTTGACCGGCTGGTTTCCTCCGTGGTGGCCGAACTTCAGCTTGTAGGTCTCCGCCCCCAGGGCGAGGCAGATCACCTGGAGGCCCAGGCATATCCCATATATCGGCCTCTCTCCTGCAAAGTGCTTGACCGCCTCGATCGCCTCCGTCGCTTGCTTTGGGTCGCCGGGGCCGTTGGATATGAAGAGGGCGTCAGGCTCGTACCCCTCGATCTCCGAGACCGTCGCGTTCGACGGGAGGACGACGATATCAAACCCCCGGGACCTCATGGAGTCGAGGATGCTCCTCTTTATCCCCAGGTCGATCATCACCACCTTCGGCCCCTCCCCGGGGATCCGGTGGGGGCTGCGGCAGGAGACGGCGGAGATCAGGTCCAGGGTGGAGATCTCAGGCTGATCTCTTGCGATGGCGACGACGTCCTCTCCTGCCACCTCAGACCTCTCGCCGACGGCGAGGGCCGCCCTCATAGCCCCCTGATCTCTTATCTTGATGGTGAGCATTCTCGTATCGAGGCGAAAGATGCCGGGGATGCCCTCCTCCTCCAGGAACTGCGATATCGTCCTCGTCGACCTGTGGTGGAGGGGCCGATCCCAGATCTCCCGGCAGACGATCGCCGTCGGCCCGATCCGGTCCGACTGGAAGTTGTCGCCGCTCACGCCGTAGTTTCCCATGAGAGGGTAGGTGAACATCAGAAGCTGTCCCCTGTAGGAGGGATCGGTCATAGCCTCCTCGTATCCGGAGATCACCGTCGCGAAAACCAGTTCGCCAGAGACGACCCCAGGGGCTCCGAAGCCCACCCCTTCTACCCTGGTGCCGTCTTCCAACCCTAAGACGCCGATCATAGTATCGCCACCACAAGTAAAGAGGTGGTCTAAATAGGTTTCGGCAGGATCGGTGGCTAAGGGCTCAGGAGCCCGCCGGAAATCCATTGCCGGGGGCAACGAACATCCCCGCCCTTACGAGGTAATTGATATAAAATCGGAGAAATGCAGTATAAGAATGGCTGAAATCGAGACGGAGAGGATCTGTGTAGAGGAGGATCTCTGAGATGAGGGCACTGGTATTAGGAGGGACGGGGAGGATCGGGTTTGCCGCGGCCTGGGATCTGGCGAGGGCTGAAGATGTCGAAGAGGTGGGGATCGTCGGCAAAAGGGAAGAGGGGCTGAAGAGAGCCGCCGACTGGATCGATTCCGATAAGATCCGCCTCCACCGCCAAGATCTGGCCGAGGAGGGAGGGACGATTCGGCTGATGGACGGCTATGACGTCGGAATCTTCGCCCTCCCCGACCGGAGGACGAGCTATAGGGCTCTGGAGATGGCCATCGACGCCTCCCTTCCCGCCGTCGACGTCCTGGAGGAGTACCACCGCCGCCCCGACGTCCACGAGACGGAGGGGCTCCCCGTCCCCGCCGGCATGACCCCGGACGAGTACGGCGAATCCCTCCACGAGAGGGCGGTGGAGAACGGCGTCACCTTCCTCGACGGGATGGGCTTTGCTCCGGGGCTCTCCAACGTTTCCATCGGCCGGGGGATCGACCTCCTCGACTCCGCCGAGGCCGCCACGGCCCGGGTCGGGGGGATCCCTTCGAAGGAGGCGGCGGCTCATCACCCCCTAAGGTACACCGTCACCTGGTCCTTCGGACACGTCCTTCGGGAGTACATGATCGACGTCAGGGTCCTGCGGGGCGGCAGGATAATAGAGGTGACCCCCCTCTCGGACCGGGAGAAGTTCGTCTTCGACGCCTTCGGGAAGGCAGAGGCCTTGGAGGCGGCGGTCACCCCCGGGATGCCGAGCCTCCTCTATACCAGAGGAGATCTCACGGAGTTCTCGGAGAAGACGGTCCGGTGGCCGGGCCACTTCGAGGGTATCGACGTGTTAAGAGAGTGCGGCCTTCTGGACCTGGAGCCCATCGAGTTTCAGGGTGAGGTCGTCCGCCCTCGAGACTTCTTCGTCTCGGTGGTGGGGCCGAAGCTGCGCCCCCTCCCGGGGGAGGGGGACGTCTGCGTCATGTACAACTCCGTCCTGGGGGAGAAGGGGGGCGAGGCGGCCCGGGTCGACCACCACCTCTGGGCAGGCCCCGACGAAGGCGCCGGGATATCGGCGATGGCGAAGGTTACGGGATTCTCCGCCGCCGTCGCCGCCAGGATGATCGGCAGAAAGGAGGTCAAAGAGAAGGGGATCGTCGCCCCCGAGGACGGGATCCGGGGCCACCTCTACGAGAGGTACATCGAGGAGCTGAATAGGAGGGGGATCGCCGTCCAGGAGAGGGTCCGCGCCGGAGTCTGAAGGAAAGAGATCGTTGGGGGCAGGGATCTCGAAGTGAGGGGTCGTTCTCTGCCAGGGGTATAAGGGACGGGATCGTTCAGAGCCTGGATCTCAAGGGCGGGGGCCGGGCCGGCCCGATACCAAGACGATCCCAAAAATGAAAGGCAGGGAGGTCAACCCTCGCCGAACTCGATCCCCTGGGCGAGGGGGAGGTTCTTCGACCAGTTCACCGTCACCGTCTGGCGGCGCATGTAACCCTTCCAGGCGTCCGATCCCGCCTCCCGGCCGCCCCCCGTATCCTTCTCGCCGCCGAAGGCGCCGCCTACCTCGGCGCCGGAGGTGGCGAGGTTGACGTTGGCGATGCCGCAGTCGGAGCCCGCCGACGACAAGAACCCTTCAGAGGCGGCGAGGCTCTCGGTGAATATGGCGCTTGCGAGCCCCTGGGATACGCCGTTATGGATCGCCATCGCCTCCTCGATCTTTCCGTACTCCAGGATGTAGAGGATCGGGGCGAAGGTCTCCTCCATCACCACCTCCGTCTGGGCCGGCATCCTCACGACGGCGGGCTCGACGAAGTTGGGCCCGAGCTCCGGGAGCCTCCCGCCGCCGAAGACGACCTCGCCCCCCTGGGAGCGCGCCCTATCCAGGGCACCCATCATCTCGTCCGCCGCCCCGCCGTCGACGAGGGGTCCCATCATCGTCCCGTCCTCCAGGGGGTCGCCGATCCTGATCTGCCTGTAGGCCCGGAGGAGCCGGTCGGTGAGGTCGCCGGCGACGGACCGGTGGACTATAACCCTCCGGGTGGAGGTGCACCGCTGCCCCGCCGTCCCCACCGCCCCGAAGAGGATCGCCCTGGCGGCGAGGTCGAGGTCGGCGTCCCCGGCGACGATGGCGGCGTTGTTCCCCCCCAGCTCCAGGATAGTCCTGGCCAGCCGCTTCGCCGCCAGCTCCGCCACCGTCCGCCCCGTCCGGGTGGAGCCGGTGAAGGAGATGAGGGGGACCCTCCCGTCCCGGAGGAGGAGGTCACCGACTTCGGAGCCGCGGCCGATGACGAGGTTACATATCCCCTCGAGATCGTGCTCCTCCATGACGCCGTTTGTGATCTTCTGGACGGCGACGGCGGTGAGGGGGGCGAGGGAGGAGGGCTTCCAGATGACGGCGTCTCCGGCTACCGCCGCCACGGCGGCGTTCCAGGCCCAGACGGCGGCTGGGAAGTTGAAGGAGGTGATCACCCCCACCACCCCCAGGGGGTGCCACTGCTCGTACATCCTGTGATCCGGCCGCTCCGAGTGCATCGTGAGGCCGTAGAGCTGTCTGGATAGCCCTCCGGCGAAGGCGCAGATGTCGACCATCTCCTGGACCTCGCCCCGCCCTTCAGCCCTGATCTTCCCCACCTCGAGGCTTATCAGGTCTCCCAGGTCGTCCTTCCGTCTCTTGAAGGCCGCCCCCAGATCCCTCACCACCTCCCCCCTCTCCGGAGCCGGAACCTTCCGCCAGGATCTAAAACCCCTCTCGGCAGCGGCGACCACCTCCTCGTAGACGGCTGCGGTGGCGATCCTGATCGAGCCGATCGGCTCATCGGTCGTCGGATTTCTCGATACCAGAACTCCACCCTCAGGATCGTCGATCCACGTGCCGGGACCGGTGGAGGCACCAGGGTTCTCGTCTTCGATCCCGAGCCTCGAAAGCAACCTCTCCATCTCACCATCCTCCAGATATATTTTCGATCTTCTGATCATTTAAGCGTATTTGAGGTGGAGAGGGGCCGGAGCCCTTTGGGCTGGATGATGGGGATCGAAGGGTTCCCTCGAAGAAGGGATGGTAAGTCCAGGGATGGGTCTGTCCACTGATTGGAGATGAAAAACAAAAATTGAGCGGACTCATGCAAGCTAAAGAGGAAAATATCGGGGAGCGGCGGTGCCGCTCTCCTGGAATCTCACAAAATCTCAGGATATGATGGGAAGCTCCGGCAGCAAGAGATACTCGATCCTCTCGTCGTCAGGCCCAAAGACATCCAAGATGAAATTGTTCACTTCTGGAACTTTCTGCTGGTTAAAGAGGGTTGCTTGGGCGTTATAATAGTCCGACAAAGTCATCGTCTCATTTTCAATTACCACGATCTCGTCACTGGGTTTCCCATCCATGGTTTCATAAAGGCCCGACAGATACGACCCCTGAAGCCACGGATCTATCAAAACCATGGCTCCTGCGAAGAAGCCTTCCTGGAAACCTTTTTTGTAGTCCTCAGACAACTCCTCTTGAGCGCTCGCGGCGCCGAGGGTGGTGCAGAGAAGCACGCCCATCACTAACCCTAATTTCATAATCTCTTTCATGAGTGATCACTCACCAACCGCCGATATCCTCACATCCATAAAACTCTGTCGGATGAAATTAGCAGACCGCCTCCATGAGGGTGAAGGTAGGGGATATTCCAGTGATCGGGGAAAGCCAGACCGATACATCTCCAGAAAAATCTCCGTCAGAACCGTCGACCTCCTCCAAGACCTCTGCCAAACGACAAAGGTTAAATGATCCGTCGGGGTCTAATTGAGGCGAGGATTGGCTTATGGACATGTACGAGAAGGTGATCGAGCTGGCCCGGAGGCGGGGCTTCATATGGCCCGCCTTCGAGCTCTACGGCGGAGCCGCGGGGTTCTACGATTACGGCCCCCTAGGAGCGCCCCTGAAGAGAGGGATCGAAGACCTCTGGAGGGGGTTCTTCGTCATCCGGGAGGGGTTTTGCGAGATCGAGTGCCCCACCATCGGGGTCGAGGAGATCTTCAAGGCCTCGGGCCACCTCTCCGGCTTCTCCGACCCCCTCACCGAGTGCCGGGAGTGCAGCGAGATCTATCGGGCTGACCACCTCATAAAGCACATCGTCGAGGTCCCCGACGCCCTGGCAAACGACGAGATATACCGGGTCATAAAAGAGAACGACGTCTTCTGCCCCGAATGCGGCGGCGACCTCTCCGAGATCTACGAGTTCAACCTCATGTTCAGGACCTCCATCGGCCCGGGCGGAAAGCAGCCCGGCTACCTCCGACCCGAGACCGCCCAGGGGATGTTCGTCAACTTTCAGCGGCTGCTGCGCCACTACCGCGACCGCCTCCCCTTCGGCGCCGTCCAGATAGGAAAGTCTTACCGCAACGAGATCTCACCGCGCCAGGGGGTGATAAGGCTGCGGGAGTTCACCCAAGCTGAGGCGGAGATCTTCATCAACCCGGCGCATAAGAGCCATCCCCGCTTCGGGGAGGTGGCGGATCTGGTGATGACCCTTTACTCCCAGGAGGCCCAGGAGAGGGGGGAGACGGAGGAGATGACCGTCGGCGAGGCGGTGGCAAAAGGGATCATAGCCCACGAGATCCTCGGCTACTACGTCGCCCGGACCTACCAGTACCTAATCGAGGCGGGTCTCTCGGAGGAGAGGCTCCGGTTCCGGCAGCATAAGGCCGACGAGATGGCCCACTACGCCGCCGACTGCTGGGATGCCGAGGCGCTCCTCGACCGGTTCGGCTGGATAGAGATCGTGGGGGTCGCCGACAGGACGAACTACGACCTGCGGTCCCATATGGCCCAGAGCCAGGCGAACCTCACCGTCTACCTCCCCCTCGACCTCCCGAGGAGGGAGGAGAGGCTCGTGGTCAGGCCGGATATGAAGCGGCTCGGCCCCCTCTTCCGGAAGGGGGCGAAGGCCGTCGCCGACGCCCTCTCCGCCCTGCCGATGGAGGAGCTGAAGCGCGACCCCATCATCGTCGTCGTCGACGGCGAGCGGGTCGAGGTCGATCCCGACCTCGTCGCCTTCGAGATGGAGGAGGTGGAGATCCGCGGCGAGGAGGTCGTCCCTCACGTCATCGAGCCCTCCTTCGGGATAGACCGGATCCTCTACTCCGTCCTGGAGCACTCCTACCGGGAGGAGGAGGTGGAGGGGGAGACGAGGGCGGTCCTCGCCCTGAAGAACCGGGTCGTTCCGATCCAGGTGGCGGTCCTGCCCCTGATGGACAGAGACGAGCTATCCGGCCCCGCCGAGGAGATCGCCAGGGAGCTGCGATCCCTCGACCTGCGGGTCGAGTACGACTCCTCCGGGTCGATAGGGCGCAGGTACCGCAGGAACGACGAGGTGGGAACCCCCTACTGCGTCACCGTCGACTACGAGACCCTGGAGGAGGGGACGGTCACCATCAGGGACCGCGACTCTATGGCCCAGATCCGGGTCGCTAGGTCTGAGATCGCCGAGAAGATCCAGGCTCTCCTCCGGGGGGAGAGGGGCTTCTCCGAGGCGGGGACCCCCCTCGGGGGCTAGAAGGATCGCCGATCTGCCGACTCCTTAGCCAGGCGAGAGATGGCTCGAGATGCTCTGACGGCGGGATCGAAGAGGACCGACCTCCTCATGATGGAGGCGAGGAGGAAGGCCATCCACCTCACCGGTCTATCGGTCCCCGCGGCGATCCTCCTCTTCGGGAAGGCCTCAGCCTTCGGCTTCGTCGCCGCGGCCCTGGCGGTGGCGGTCCTCCTGGAGCGGGCGAGGCTATCCGGGAAGCTCCGGCTTCCCGCCGTCCGGGAGCACGAGGCGGAGAGGGTCGCGGGATACTTCTACTACATCCTGGGAGCCCTTCTGACGGTCCTCTTCTTCTCCCCGCCGATCGCCGTCGCCGCGATGCTGATGCTCGCCCTGGGGGACGCCGCCTCCGGGATCATCGGATCCGTCGTCGGGGGGTCGGCGGTCAGGACCCGGATGATGGAGGGCGGGGGGCGGAGGAGGAAGCCGGTGCCGGTGGTGGCGGGGACCTTCGCCGTCTGTCTCGCCGTCGGTTATGCGGCAAGGATCCTCGAGGGGACCTACTTCTCCGGCCCCGGGGTTTTATCCCTCCTCGTCTGCACCGCCGGCGCCGCGGCGGCGACCTTCGCCGACGCTGTCCCCCTCACCCTTCGACGAAGGGTCATCGACGACAACCTCACCATCCCCCTCTTCGCCGGCTCGGCGATGTCCCTGGCAGCCCTCCTCTGAATACGGCAATCCGGCGGAGAAAGGTTTTTTAACGTTGTTGAGAGTCTCCTTAACGGAGACGAGAGCAACTGCCAGCGGCCATGCCATCCGCCCCAGGGGCGGGGTCCCGAAAGCTTTGGATGGAGACGCGAGATCAACGCCCCGGAGGGCGAGGGCGAAGCCGAAGGCGAAGGCGAAGGCTTCGGGGAGGCGCGGGCTCGAAGAGTTGCTGTTCATCGGAAGGAATACAGGAGGGATATTATGAACATAGTATTACTCGGTCCACCAGGATCCGGAAAGGGCACCCAGGCGAAGATGATCGCAGACAAGTACGGCGTGGTTCACATCTCCACCGGAGACATCCTCAGGGAGAACGTCAGGAACGGCACCCCCCTGGGAGTGGAGGCGAAGAAGTTCATGGAGGCGGGAAAGCTCGTCCCCGACAGCCTTCTCATCGACATCATCAAGGACAGGCTGGCCAAAGACGACGTCAAGGGCGGCTGGATGCTCGACGGCTACCCCCGGACGATGCCCCAGGCCGAGGCGATGGACAAGATCCTCCCCAACCTGGGCCAGAAGATCGACGTCGTCCTGAACATCGACGTCCCCGACGCGGAGCTGGTCAAGAGGGTCACCGGCCGGCGGATGTGCAAGTGCGGGACCACCTACCACGTCCAGTTCAACCCGCCAAAGGTAGCCGGCAAGTGCGACGCCTGCGGCGCCGACCTCTACCAGAGGGCCGACGACACCGAGGAGACGGTCAAGGAGAGGCTCCAGGCCTACCACGCCCAGACCCAGCCCCTCATCGACTACTACGACAAAAGGGGGATCGTGGCCACGGTCGTCGGCGTAGGGGACATCAAGGAGATCTTCGGGAAGGTCGCCGTGGCGCTGGATAAGATTTAAAGATCTTTCCAACCATTTTTTTTCCTGGCCTCTGACGTTTGTTATTCGGGAAGGTTTTAATTCCTGCAGACCAATCCACCTATTCGATGGGAGGAAAATGAGCCGCCTGACCTGGCTTCACATCTCTGACTGGCATCATGGGGACTTTCCGATTGATCCTGAAGTAGTGAGGGATGAGCTGATAAAAGATATCCAAGGACGTCTCTCCATCAGCCCAGATCTATCAAAAATTGACTTCATAGTCTTCAGTGGAGATGCGGCCTTGAATGGGAAGGCAGAGGAGTACGAAGACGCCAAAAAAGAGTTCTTCGTCCCGATCTTGGAGGCTGCCCAGGTGGAACCTGACCGGCTCCTCATCGTTCCAGGCAATCATGATCTGGACAAGGACGAGATAGAAAAGCTTCCAGATGATTTCAGGAAGGATGTAGTTTCCAAAGAGGATGCAGATCGCTGGCTCAAGGATGACAGCACAAGAGAGCTTTTGCTGCGCCCCTTCAAGGATTTCAGGAGTTTTGTTTCCGGTTTTACAGGCCAGGATTCTCCCGATTACTCAGATCTTCGAACCTGGGACATCAATCGAAAGACGGTTTCCCTCCTGGGGATCAACTCCTCCTGGTTTTGCAGGCGCCATGTTGACGCTGCAGGAAAGAAGAATGATTATGGCTTTGCCAGGGTAGGCGAGCGGCAGGTTCACAGGCCCTTAGAACGGATAAGCAAATCGGATTTGAGGATCGCGGTTCTCCATCATTCTCAGGACTGGCTGGAATATTTGGACGGCCAGGTTGTTTGGAGACGTCTGCGGCGGGGATGCAATTTCATCCTGCACGGCCATGGCCATGTGCCCAAGGTAACTGCCGAGCGCGGAACTGGCGGAGATTGCGTAATCATTCCTGCAGGTGCAAGCTTCGGGGGACGCCCTCCAGAAGATCCGAGCCGCATTAACTCTTACAATTTTGTTCACATTGACTTTGAGACAGGTAAAGGTTTTGTTTTCTTGCGCCGTTGGATTGACGAGAGATCGGTTTGGGATAAAGACATTCAAACCTACCCGGAAGGCAAATTCCCTTTCGATCTGCCAGGACACTCCCCCGTGCCGCACCAAATCCCTCAGCCCCCAAGAGACTTCATAGGCCGTAGCGGTGAGCTAGACCTACTTTTAGACGGCTTTGACAAGGGTGCCACCATCACAGGCCTGAGAGGCATGGGCGGCATAGGGAAATCCGCTCTGGCATATGTTCTGGCAGATAGACTGAGAGATCGTTTTCTTGATGGCCAGCTCTTCTTGGATATGCTGGGCACAAGCAAGAGCCCGCTTGATCCCAAAGATGCCATGGCTCACGTCATCCGCTCCTACCTTGGAGCCGATGCCTCATTGCCAGAGAAGTTGAACGAATTAAGCGGGCTTTATCGAACTGTCCTCTCTGGCAAGAAAGCCCTAATCATGATCGACAACGCCGCCAGCCGCGAACAGGTGGAGCCTCTCGTCCCGCCGAAGGGGTGCGCTCTTTTGGTGACCTCTCGCAGTAAATTCACCCTTCCCGGCTTGACGGAAAAAGACCTGGACGTACTGCCCCTGGATGACGCCGAGGAGCTCCTCCTGGAGATCTGCGAGCGCATCGGCGATCATTCGGAAGAGCTGGCAAAGCTCTGCGGTTGCCTTCCCATCGCCCTGAGGAACGCCGCTTCTCCTCTGAGAGAGAAGCCAAATTTGAGCGTTGCGAATTACATCAAACGATTGGGAGATGTCAGGGAACGCCTGGGGCTGGTGGAAGCCACCTTCAGCCTGAGCTACGACCTCCTCACCCCGGAGTTTCAGAGGCTCTGGTCTCTTTTATCCGTCTTTCCTGTCGACTTCGACCTCACCGGAGCGGCGGCCGTCTGGGAGGTGGAAGAGATGCCCGCCGAGGATGCCCTCGGCGAGCTGATCCGTTGGAGCCTGGTGGAATTTTTGCCCTCCTTTGCGGGCGAAGGGGGACGATATCGGCTCCACGACCTGGCGCGGGATTTCGCTGGCTTGCGCCTGGATGCAGCCGACAGGGAGCCGGCCGGGCTGCGCCATGCCGAGCATTATAGAGATGTGCTATCTCTAGCCCAAAAATTCTTCGTTCAAGGCAAAGAAGCAACTATGAGGAGCTTGCAGCTATTCGACTTGGAAAGGGCGAATATCCTCACCGGGCATTCCTGGGCAGAGAAGAATTTGGAAGGAGATTCTTCTGCTGCCATCGATCTCTGCAAATCCTATCCAGATGCCGGGGCCTACGTTCTCGATCTGCGCCTCTCTCCCTGTGAAAAGATCCCCTGGCTTGAAACTGCATTGGAGGCGTGCACGAGATCGAATGATAGGGCAGCGGAAGGAAGCCACCTGGGAAACCTGGGTCGAGCTTACTTCGATCTTGGCGATCCCCGGAAGGCGATCGAGTTCTGCGAGAAGGCTCTTGACATTTCTCGGGAGATCGGCCACCTCCTGGGCGAGGGAACCGACCTGGGCAACCTGGGGAACGCTTACTCTAATCTTGGCGATCCCCGGAAGGCTATCGAGTTCTACGAACAGGCTCTTGCCATCTTTCGAGAGATCGGCTACCGCCGGGGCGAAGGAAACTCCCTGGGAGCCCTGGGGAATGCTTACTCTGATCTTGGCGATCCCCGGAAGGCGATCGATTTCTACGAGCAGGCTCTCGCCATCGCCCGCGAGATCGGCGACCGCCAGGGCGAAGGAAACCACTTGAACAACCTGGGGCTTGCTTGCATCAATCTTGGCGATCCCCGGAAGGCGATCGATTTCTGCGAGCGGGCTCTCGCCATCGCCCGCGAGATCGGCGACCGCCGGAACGAAGGAGCCGACTTGGGCAACCTGGGGCTTGCTTACTATCATCTTGGCGATCCCCGGAAGGCGATCGATTTCTACGAGCAGGCTCTTGCCATCGCCCGCGAGATCGGCGACCTCCGGCGCGAAGGAAACTCCCTAGGAGCCCTGGGGAATGCTTACTCTGATCTTGGCGATCCCCGGAAGGCGATCGATTTCTACGGGAAGGCTCTTGCCATCGCCCGCGAGATCGGCTACCGCCGGGGCGAAGGAAACTCCCTGGGAGCCCTGGGGAATGCTTACTCTGATCTTGGCGATCCCCGGAAGGCGATCGAGTACCACGAGGAGGCTCATGCCATCTCCCGCGAGATCGGCGACCGCGGGGGCGAAGGAGCCGACCTGTTCAATATGAGCCTCTCTTTGCACTCCCTGGGCCAAAATGAGGAGGCCGTCTCTCTGGCCAGGTCCGCCCTTGCGATCTACGAGGAGATCGAGAGCCCCTCCGCCGAGATCGTCCGCAAAGCTCTGGCCGAGTGGTCCGGCTAGATCACAAGGAACCTTTTTATCCGCCTATAATCCTGCCCTCCCCCATGATACTCGTCTATTCCCTCGGCGGCTCCATCCTGGCGGGCCGCGATGCTGAGAGCCTCAAGGGGTATGCGCACGCCCTCAAGGAACTCGCCCTAGAGCACCAGGTCTTCGTCGTCGTCGGCGGAGGCAAGATCGCCCGCGAATACATCGCCAAGGCCCGGGCCCTCCAGGCCGGGGAGGCCTTCTGCGACCTCCTGGGGATCGGCGCCACCAGGCTCAACGCCATGCTCCTCATCGCCGCCCTCGGGAGAGCCGCCGCCCCCGAGCCGGCCGAGAGCTACGCTGGCGCCCTTTCTGCCTCTGCGGGAGGAAGAATCGTCGTCCTCGGGGGGATGGCCCCCGGCCAGACGACCGACGCCGTAGCGGCGCTCCTGGCCGAGTACGTCGGAGCCGACCGGCTGATAGTGGCGACCTCCGTCGACGGGGTCTACTCCGCCGACCCCGAGGTCGATTCTGGCGCGGTGAAGTTCGATAAGATGACCGCCAAAGACCTCGTCCGCCTCGCCATGGAGACGGAGATGAAGGCGGGGTCGCGCTCCCCCGTCGACCCCCTGGCGGCGAAGATCATCGAGCGGTCGTCGATCTTCACCGTCGTAGTCCACGGCGCCGATCCGAAAAATCTGAAGAGGGGGGCCGAAGGCGGCCACTCCGGGACGGAGATATCTGGGACGGAGATATTCTGAGCTGGGGCCATCCGGGCCCCCAAGGGCCCCCACAGCCCCTGCGTTCTCTAATGCCCTTAAGGTCCCTTAGGTCCTTATGGGGCCTTAGGCCCTTATGGCCCCCGAGGTCCTCTCCTTACGACCGGATCATGCAGCGGATCAGGTCGCGGGCGTCGAGCACCCCGAGAGGGATCTTCGAGTCGGTGACTACGACCTGAGAGGCCCCGGTCTCTGCGAGCTTGGTGATGGCGGAGTGGAGCGGCTCCTCGGCGTCGACGGTGGGAAACTCCCTCTCCATCGACTCGCAGACCGGCATCTCCATCCGCCCCTCGGCGATCCCCCGGACCACGTCCTCCAGGGTGATGAGCCCGGTTCTGTCGCCGTTCTTTCCGACTAGGGCAGCCCTGGCCCCCGAGAGGTGGAGCTTGCTGCACGCCTCCAGGAGCGTCATTTCAGGTTCTATGGTGACGGCCGCCCTCGCCAGGTTCTTCACCGGGATCTTCGGTATCGCAGCCATCTCCTTTATATCGAATATCAGCCGGTTGGTGGTGTCGTCCCTCCCGGTCACCACCCCTTTGATGTGGGTCTTGTTGACGGGGGTAGGCCCTATCTCGATCTCGTCGTCGATGTCGAAGTCCCTGATGTTCCCGATTATCTGGACGATGCCGCTGCACTGGTTCGGCCTCATGACGGTGAAGAAGGTGATCTCGTTGGCGGTGGCCCCCTCGACGGGCGATCCGTTCCTGATCACCGGGACGTCGACGACGTCGTCGGCCCCGTCGAGGTTGATCGCCTCATAGGCGGCGGCGATGGCCCGGTAGCCGCCCTTGGGGCCGGGGACCCCCTCCACCAGATGGAGCGCCTTCAGAGATTGCATCTGGTTTCTGATGGTGCCGGGGTTTCTGTCGATGATGGCGGCTATCTCCTCGCCCTTGACGGCCCTCCCCTCTCGCCGTTGTAAATTTATCAGCGCAGTAAGTATCTCCCGCTGTATCTGTGTCAGTTCCATCCTTGATCGGGCTGATTTTCATGATTATCGGCTATATATACGTGTTGATCTATGATTTAGACCGGCGGGCAGGGCAGGTTCTGCTCCCCCGATGAGGGAGCTTCGCCATCTTCTGCCATATCCTCCTGACCGATTCCCTCCGGACGTTTCCGACCACCTCGGGAAGGCAGGCACATGGATAGACCTCCCCCTCTGGGGTGATGTGCATCCAGTTCCTCCCGGCGAAGCAGCCGAACTCCCGGAAGGCGGCGGGGACGGAGAAGATTCTGGGAGGCGGCGCCTCCGAGACGAACCCCTCGATGATAGAGTGATCTTCTTCCGTCAGGGAGGAGCTGTCCTCGCCAGCCCACCTCCCCGTCGGGACGACCTCGAATAGGGTCAGCTCATCAGCGCCGATACCGGCGGCGAGGCTGTGAATCTCCTCGATCTCGGAGACGTTATCCCGCCGGAGGACGACGTACAGGTCGACGAGGAGGCCAGCCGCGAGGGCGTTCTCGACGGCCTTCATGGCATCGCGAAAAGCGCCAGACCTCCCCCTCATCCGGTCGTGCTCCGCCTCGGCGGCGGAGTCGAGGCTGACGTTGACGGCGTAGAGCCCCGCCTCCTTGAGGTCGGAGGCGAGCCGTTCGGTGAAACCCGCCCCCGAGGTGAAGATCGTCGATACCGCCCGGTCGTCGACGGCCCGGACGAGGTCGGGAAGCTCCCGGTAGGTCGTCGGCTCCCCGCCGTCGAAGATGACCAGGGTCGTCCCCAGGTCCAGGACCTGGCCGACGACGTCTTCAACCTCCTCCGGCTCCAGCCGGTGGTGTCTTCCCGTATCCGGGAGGGCGCAGTGGAGGCAGCGGTTGGGGCAGTCCTCGGTGACGGATATCGTCACCTGATCCGGAGTCCGCAGGCCGAAGGACGCCTTGAGGTAGCTTCTCGCCAGCCGGTCGAAGGCCCGGCTCGGGATGGGGGGAGACCAGGTGGACAAGCAAAGCCGACTCTCTTCGGCCATCACCGGGATCTGGCCGTCGGCGATCTTGAGGGCGGACTTGACGAAAGGAAGGAGGGAGAGGGGGCCCGCCGCCTCCAGGCGGACCCTCCCCTCCACGACGGACGCCTCGGCTCGGAGGAGGGGGCCGCTCGTCAGATTGTACCGGCGGGGTCCGCCCCTCACCCCCCAATCCGTCACCGTCTCCCTCACCGGTAGACCTCGTCGGGGTCGAAGACCCGTTCTCCGACGATCCGGCCTTCCAGGTCCCGGTAGAAGCAGGAGCGATAGCCTGTATGGCAGGCACCTCCCTCCTGGACGACCTTCAGGAGGACGGCGTCCTGATCGCAGTCGATCCTCGCCTCCACCACCCGCTGGAAGTGGCCGGAGGACTCCCCCTTCAGCCAGAGCTTACTCCTCGACCGCGACCAGTAGTGGGCCTTCCCCGTCTCCAGGGTCTTCGCCAGGGCTTCGCGGTTCATGTAGGCGAGCATCAGGACCTCGCCGGTCTTTGCGTCCTGGACGATCGCCGGGACGAGGTCGCCCTTGATCTCCATCATGGCCGGATGATAGGGCTATATCCTATAAAAGCCGTTTTCGATCCGTTGGCTACGAGGTGCGTCCGGTGCAAGGGGCGGGGGCTCTGCGGAAGGCCGGTCTGCCCGATCCTCCAGAGCTTCCGGGTTGTGGAACAGATCCCGAAGCTCGGGACGACGATCGAGGGGCCGTCGCCCCCGGAGGTCTTCGTCGGGAGGTTCGGCTACCCCCGGGTCTCTGCCGGCCCCCTCGTCCCGGCGGATGGGAGGAGTTATGGGGACGGGATCGGCTCTGCCCTCTCTTCTCGATCGGCCTCCTCCCGATCCGCCACCGCCTCCGATTCAATTGATGTCAGCGAGACCGACCCCGTCACCGCCCTCCCGCCATCTCTATTCTGCCGACCGGCGGAGCTGGCCAAGATGGGCGTCGGCGATATCGTCGCCCTCCGGGCGTCGATGGTGAGGTCAGCCTCGAAGGTGGCGGTCTTTGACGCCAGAAACCCCGGCAGGCTCCTGGAGATGGCCCAGGAGATCGCCATCTCCTCGACGCCGGTCGAGACGGAGGTGACCTTCGCAAAGCCCCCTCGAGGGCGGCTGCGCTTCGACGGGTTTATGATGCCTTCGGGGCCGGTCGGGACCGTCGAGGAGATGGAGATCATCTCGAACCCGACGGTACCCAGGAAGGTGGACGAGGTGGTGGCAGATACCGACCTGCTGGCGTCAGCCGCCGTCGGCGAGCTCTACAGGTCGGGGGTGGAGGTGGACGGGATCTCCCGGCTCTTATCCCTGGGGCTCCTGGGAAAGAATAGAAAGCTCGTCCCCACGAGGTGGTCGATCACCGCCTCCGACGACATCGCCGGAAAGCATCTGATAGCATCCATCCAGGACGATCCTCCCATCAACGACTACCTCCTATTCTCAGGCGAGCGGCTGGCAAATCACTTCGAAATCCTCCTCGCCCCCGGACCCTTCACCTACGAGCTGCTCGAGATCTGGCTTCCCCGGTCCGTCTGGTCGGGGGAGGAGGCGTGGATCGGCGCCGACCGGGAGGGGCCCGGCCCGAAGAAGGGGTACAGCGGCCTTGCCGGAGGGTACTACGCCGCCCGCCTCGCCGTTCTCGAAGGCTTGGCCGAGATGAGGAGACAGGCCTGCGTCCTGGCGGTCCGGGAGATCTCCGAGGGGTACTGGGCGCCCCTGGGGGTCTGGGTCGTCCGGGAGGCGGCGAGGGCGGCGCTGGCGGGCCAGCCGAAGAGGTTCGAGACCCTGGAGGCGGCTCTAGCGGATATGGCGACGCGCCTGCGGACGCCCGCGCGGGAGTGGCGGCCCCACTCGGAGATCGTCCGGGGGGCGGCCCAGACGACGCTGTCCAGGTTCTATTGATCGAAACTTGAAGAGATCTGGTCGTGATTTCCAATCATCACAACCGGATATCACGCCATTTATTCGGGGCCGCTTCTAAGGGACGCCAAGCCCTTCATAGAATATTCCAGAGGATGAAGGCCGCTGCCAGGAAAGGCAGGCTGCGTCCTATGACGTAAATTTTGAACTCCCACCAGCGGCTCCTCGCCCCCAGGGCTTGGGCGATCCTGGGCCGGGGGACGAACCAGCATACCAGGCCGGTCCCGATGATCCCCGACGCCACCACCATATTGGTGCCGCCGAACTGGTCCATGAAGTCGAGGAAGGGCATGCCCATCACGCTCAGCTCCAGGGGACTGAAGCTGAGGGCCGATGGCACCCCCAGGAAGATCATCAGACAGCCCACCGCCAAGACGGATCGGAGTTCGCCCATCCGGAACTCCTCGGAGAAGGCGGCGGTGATCACCTTCAGCCCGGCGAGGCAGGAGCTGAAGGCGGCGGCGAAGAATAGGAAGAAGAAGCCCATGGCCAGCCAGGCGCCGTGCTCCATCTCATCAAATACCCGGGGAAGGGTATCGAAGGCGAGCTGGCTGCCGGCGCCAGGGTCGAAGCCGTAGGTGAAGACGAAGGGGAAGATCATCAACCCCGCCAGGAGGGCGATGGAGGTCTCGGTGCCCGCCACGATCAGGCAGGCCCGGGGGACGTTGGTCTGCTGGGGGATGTAACTTCCGTAGGTGACGAGATAACCCTGACCGATGGCCAGAGTATAGAAGGCTTGACCGAAGGCGAAGAGCCAGATGGTGGGGCTTGCAAGCTGGCTGTAGTCAGCGACGAAGATGAAGCTTCTGGCCTCTTCCCAGCCGTCCATCCGGGCGGCGAAGATGACGAGGCCGATGATCATCAGCACCAGAACCGGCATCAATATCTTGGAGATATTCTCGATGGCGCTGACCCCGCGTATCAGTACGGCGGTGGCGAGGACCGTGACGGCGAAGAAATACCAGAGGGAGTTGTAACCTGTGGTGAAGTCGTCGAAGGGCTCTACAGCCATGCAGAAGGCCGAAACGGCATAGCCCATGGTCCAGCCGGTGATCACCAGGTAGTAGCTGGTTATCGCGATCGTCAACATAACCACGAACCATCCGTAAAGGGTGCCGAAGCGGCGAACGGTCCTGAAGGTGCCGACGACGCTCCCCTGGACGAGGCGGCCTGCCCCCACTTCCATCATCATGATGGGGAGGGCCACCAGGACCAAGGCGATGAGGTAGGCGATGATGAAGGCTCCGCCGCCGTTCTCCCCCACCATGTAGGGGAACCGCCAGAGGTTTCCGAGGCCGACGGCGGCGGCGCTCATGGAGAAGACGAAGGCGGTTTCAGAAGACCACTGGGCGCGCTGGCCTTGGCTGTAGGGGACTTCACAATCGGTCATGGCAGCTTTTCTCCTCCCTCCAGAGGCTCAGCGTCTATGACGCTCTCCTCCGACGATCCATCTCCCTCCGGTCCACCGGAAGGGACCCGGCCCATCCCCCTGCTCCGATGGACGTAGCCGGCGACCCGTTCCAGCTCCACCTGGATCAAGCTGCCGAGCTCGCCTCGCTCCAGCGGATCGAAATGAAAGATGCAGGGCAGCGAGGCGAACTGCTCGACCGGAAGGCAGGCCTCCCCAAACCTCTCTCCATGACCTGCTCTGCCGACGATCAGAACTTGCCCCCCCGTTTACACCGATATCGCTCTCTGATCTGCGGTCGAAGTTCTCTGCGGCCTCGACGGCGTTGAGGCCCCAGCCCAAGAGAGCTATGAAGCCCTCATTCGGATCTTTCTCCACCGGCCGCCACCTTTAAGCTGGACGTTCTTCTTAATCGCCGGCAAGAGGGTAGACGCCATCTTCGTCGTGGACCTCGTCCCCGACGAGGGGGGGGTTGAATACGCAGGCGAGCTTCAGGGCGGTCTTCGCCCGGAGGAGGTGGCGGTCGTGGCGGTCGAGGATGTAGAGGGTGCCGGGGGAGATCTTGTAGATCTTGCCTCCGTTTAATCCGGGCTCAGCGCCGCCGTCAGTTCCGGGATCGGAATACGCCCCGCCGCCACTCCCGCCCACACCCCCGCCGAGGACCACCGCCTCTCCATCGACCTCAGTCCCATGGAGGAGCTCCACCTTTCCACCCCCATCTCTCCCGTCGAGGACCACTACCTCTCCCTCGCCCTCGATGCAGTAGACCGATTCGAGGTGGTTTTTGTACCATATGCAGGTCTCGGTCCCTGGATAGATGGTGGTTATGTGGAAGGAGAAGCCCATATCGTCGTCCTTCAACAGGAGCCGGATGCTCTCCCAGTTCTTGGCGACGACCCTCCTCTCGGACCTCTCGGCGTCCCTCAGGTTCCTCACTATCATGCCAGAACCTCCATCCAGAGCGTCTCCACCTCTTTATCCAGGGCCAGATCGGGTATCTCCAACAGGGCGGAGATGACCGACTCCTCCAGGATGGCCAGGCCGCGCTTCAGCTCGTCGTCGGTGATGTTCAGGGGGATCAGACACTTCAGGACCTGGTCCTCGGAGCCGGAGGTCTCGATGACGAGCCCCCTCTCGAAGGCCAGGGCCGAGATTCGGGCGGCGAGATCCCCGGTTCTGCAGTCGAGGGCCTGCATCATCCCCCTGCCCCGGGCCGAGAGGATACCCCTATCGTCCAGGTCGGCGAGCCTCTCGAGCCTCTCCCGTACGATCCCGCCCTTCCTCTTGATCTCTTTTTCAAAGGCGGCGTCCCTCCAGTACTCCTCGATAGCCGCTCGCGCGGTGACGAAGGCCAGGTTGTTTCCCCGGAAGGTCCCGTTGTGCTCGCCGGGCTTCCACCGGTCTAGCTGTGGCTTCATCAGGACGACGGCCATGGGCAGGCCGTAGCCGCTGAGGGACTTGGATAGGGTTATTATATCCGGGGATATCCCTGCCTCCTCGAAGCTGAAGAAGGTCCCGGTTCTCCCGCACCCCACCTGGATATCGTCGACGATCAGGAGTACGTCGTGCTTCCGGCAGACCTCCTCGAGGGACCGGAGCCACTCTTGGCTAGCCACGTTGATACCGCCCTCGCCCTGGATCGTCTCGACTATGACGGCCGCAGGATGGTCGAGGCCGCTGCTCCCATCGGTGAGCATCTTGTCGAGGTACTCGGTGGTGTCGACCCCTTCGCCCATGTAGCCGTCGTAGGGCATGAAGACCGTCCCCTGGGGCTGGATGCCGCAGCCGTCCCGAAAGTGGCTGTTGCCGGTCGCTGCCACCGATCCGAGGGTGACGCCGTGGAAGCCGTTGGTGAAGGAGACGATCGTCTGCCTTCCCGTATAATTTCGGGCGATCTTCATCGCCGCCTCGACGGCGTTCGTCCCCGTCGGCCCCGTGAACTGGATCTTGTAACTCATCTTTCGGGGCTTGAGGATCCGGGAGTCGAAGGCCTCCATGAAGGCCTGTTTCGCCGCGGTGACCATGTCGAGGCCGTGGACGATCTGATCTGCCTCGATATACTCGAGGAGCTTCTCTTTCAAAACCGGGTCGTTATGGCCGTAGTTGAGGGCCCCGGCCCCGGCGAGAAAGTCGATGTACTCGCGTCCTTCCTCGTCCTCCAGGGTCGAGCCCCTGGCCTTCGTGAAGACGACCGGGAAGTTGCGGCAGTAGCTTCGAACATTTGATTCAAGACGATTGGTCGTGCCGATGTTGTTGATGGCTTTATCTCCTTCACCATCACCTTCCTCTTTTGTGGCTATATCCTTCATGACAATTTCACCTCATACCTTCAAGATCTAACGGTCCTATGCGGAAGAGATATTCCGCCTCATGATCTCCTCTCTCTCCTGCTCCGCGATCTGCTCCGCGATCCGTCTTGCGATCTTCTCCTCCGTCCGAACTGCCGAAATGAGACTCCGAGAAGCAGGCCGAGACCTCGCAGCGAGCCTGCAGCTCTCTGGCAAGGGATGTAAAGAGCCTCTTTGACGGCTCATTTGACGGCGATATCGTCGTCTCGAGGAACCGGCAGCCTCTCACCGAAGGCCTCTTCAAGACCTCGCGGAGCATCCGCTTTGCCAGCCCCCCGTTCCTGGTGTCGGAGTCCACCGCCACCTGCCAGACGAAGAGGACGTCTCCCCGATCTGGAGGCCTGTATCCAGAGAGGAAACCGACGATCTCTCCTCTCCCTCCCGTCAGACCCGTCTCTCCCGTCAAACCCGTCTCTCCCGTCAGACCCGTCTCCTCCGCCATTCCCACCCCGGCCATATCTTCGGCGACGACGCAGGTCTCGGCGAAGTCGCGGCAGAGGAGGAGGTAGCAGTAGGTCGAGTTCGGGTCGAGGGGCTTGGAGGAGTCGACGAGGGCCGATATCCCGGCGCCGTCTTCGACCTCGGGCTTGCGGAGCTTCAGACGGCCCCGATCTCGGCCGCGGCGTGCGAAACCGCCTTTTCGCCCTCTCATCCTGCCTATGAGCTCTCCGGCACCCATCGTCTCTGTCATGGGGGCCTGCTCGGATTTGGGCATGAGACTACCTCAGAAATTAATATGTATTAAGTGTTTGGTTTTAATCAATGTATTTTGACTTAATACAAAAAAATTTGTTTAATCTTTCCGGAGGTCCTCGCCCAAGCCCCCCAGGTCACCAAAAAGCGTATATCCGAGCGCCCCTATAATAATAACATCGACCGATAAAAAAGAGGTGAGAGATCATGAGAAGAAGGAGATACCCGTCCATATTCGACGCCTTCGAGGGGCTCTTCAGAGGCTTCCCCTTCGAGGAGGAGCGCGAAGAGGGGCTCTATAGAGACCCCTTCGACGACCTGATCAGGAGGTTCCAGGAGGGGATCCCCGAGGATCTGAAGGAGCTGGTCCGGGAGGAGGAGACCCCCGGCGGGACGTCCCGGCGCTACGGCCCCTTCGTCTACGGCTTCAGCTACACCGCCGAGCCGGGAAAGGAGCCGACCTTCCGGGAGTTTGGGAACATCCGCCCCGGTCGCGGCGGGATCGAGCCTAGCTCTGGGCGGGAGCCCTTAGTCGACGTGATGGAGGACGGCGACCTCATCAAGATCTTCGCCGAGCTTCCCGGCGTCGATAAGGAGAATATCAAGCTCGACTCCACCGAGAGGACGGTCCGGATCGAGACGACCGGTGACAAGAAGTTCGCTAAATTGATCGCCCTCGACTCCGAGGTCGACCCCGACAGCGCCAAAGCCAGCTACAAGAACGGGGTCCTCTCCGTAGAGCTGGAGAAGAAGGTGAAGGCGGAGAAGGGTAAGGAGATCAAGATCGAGTAAATTGATTTTTTAATGCGGGCGCGCCGACGGTTGCCAGCGATGCCGCAGGCCAGGAGACCCAGAGACCTTCTCCTCCCCGTAAATCTGCAAGCGACGGTTATCCGCGGTAGGTCTGCTCCCTTCCGGGCCTGAACCGGTCCCCGCAGTTGAGATGAACAGACCTGCCCTCCGGCAGGCCCGGACACCAATGCCGTCCCCACAGGTCGGAGAATCACAGTCAGCGACTGGACTGAACCTGCAACACCCTCAGTCGTCCGCCAGCTTCGTCCCCCGCATATCGGCGATATCGGGTTACAGGTGACGCCGAGCCACCCGGACTAGCCCGCGAGGATGAGAGTCATTTGGTGGAACATAAACCTAACGCAAGATCTGACCCGCGGATTTGCCCCGCGGTTTGATCCCGGGATCTTAACCGGGATTTGATATGTAATCTGAACTGTGATCTGAACCGTGATCGACCAAGGAGGTTTAGCGAAATGATGGAAGATATGATAGGCTTTGTCATGGGAAATAAGCAGAGGATAAAGGTACTGGAAGTGATAGAATCGAAGGGGCCCCAGCCCGCCGAGAAGATAGCCAAGTTCGGCAGACTCACCGGTCCCGTGGTGGGGAGGACCCTGGAGGAGATCGCAGGAAAGGGGCTCTTGAAGGAGACGGACGGCGTCTGGAACTTCACCGACCTGGGGATCGAGCTCTCCAAAGAGCTGAAGAAGAGGGCGTGATCGGATGGACGTCTACGAGGCGATCGGAAGGAGGAGGAGCATCAGGAAGTACCAGCCCCGGAAGGTCGAGAACGACAAGCTCGACCGGGTCCTGGAGGCGGGAAGGCTCGCCCCTTCGGCGAAGAACCTCCAGGAGTGGAGGTTTGTAGTCGTTCGGGACGAGGGGAGGCGCAAGCGGCTCGCCGAGGCGGCGAAGGGCCAGACCTTCGTCGGCGAGGCCCCGGTGGTGATCGCCGCCTGCGCCACCGTCACCGACTACGTCATGACCTGCGGCCAGCTGACCTACCCCATCGACCTCGCCATCGCCGTCGACCACATGACCCTGGCGGCGGCGGCCGAGGGGCTGGGGACATGCTGGATCGGGGCCTTCTACGAGGAGGAGGTCAAGAGGATCCTGAAGATACCCCCTGAGGTGAGGGTCGTCGCCCTCCTCCCCATAGGCTACCCCGCGGAGGAGCCCTCCGCCAGGCCCCGGAAGGAGAGGGACGATATCGTCACCTTCGAGACCTGGAGCTGAGGTTCTTGGGGACCAGATTCCGACGCCGAGCCGACGGCAATCTCGTCGAGGTCGTCGAAGCCAAGGTCGAGGTCGAGGTATTCGGGGTTGATATACAAAGACGGAGAGGCTGGAGGTTGCTAATATGGCCGAGAAGATCATCAGGACCGATGAGGAGTGGAAGGGAAAGCTCACCCGGGACGAGTACATAGTCATGAGGAAGCGGGGGACGGAGCCGCCCTTCTCCGGCAAATATTATAATTTCAAGGATAAGGGGATCTACCGGTGTGCGGCCTGCGGAAACGATCTATTCGACTCGGAGGCGAAGTTCGACTCGGGGTCGGGCTGGCCGAGCTTCGTGGAGCCGATCTCCGATGAGGCCCTCGGCGAGCGGAAGGACGACAGCTACGGGATGGTCAGAACTGAGGTCGTCTGCGCGCGGTGCGACTCCCACCTAGGCCACGTCTTCGAGGACGGGCCGCCCCCGACGGGGCTACGGTACTGCATCAACTCCGTCGCCCTGAGCTTCGCCCCCGACGATCGGCCATGATCCCCTCCATCTTCAGAAGGTCGATATCTTTGGCTGAGCATCTGGTGGAGATGGCCGGAGCCCTCGTCCGGGTGAAGGACGGCGAGATCGAGGTCCTGACGGACCCGAAGGTCAGATGGTGCCCCCTGCGCGCCTCCCTCTACGAGATCGGTGAGGAGTCCAGGACGACCGTCGAGTTGGTCCTGAGGGGCCACATGGAGGAGCTGGGGATGTACGGCCCCCATCGGGTCCTGGAGCTCTCGGATAGGCCCGTCAGCTTCGGAGCCTCGGAGATGATCGCCGACGCCATGAGATCGGGGCTCGTCGATGCGGCCGTCGTCGTCTGCGAGGGGGCGGGGACGCTCGTTGCAGCAAGGCCGGAGGTGGTGGCGGCCATCGGCGCCCATATGACCGGCCTCGTAAAGACCGAGCCGATCGAGGAGGTCCAGGCGGGCCTTTCGGAGAGGGGATGCATCCTCCTCGACGACCTTTGCACCATCGATCAGGTGGAGGGGTACAAGAGGGCTCTAGCCGCAGGCTACCACCGGATCGTCGTCACCATCACGGGGAGGAGGGCTTTTGAGGCAGGAGAGATCAGAAAGACGGCTTCAGCCTCGGCTTGCGGGCAGGCGGGCGAGGGGCCGGTGATATTCGCGGTCCACAACCTGGGCGTATCGGAGGAGAACGCCCGCCTCCTCGCCGAGAGCTGCGACGTCGTCTGGGGCTGCGCCTCGCAGGAGGTCCGGGAGGTCATCGGAAGAAGGGCGAAGCTTCAGATCGGGATATCGATACCCGTCTACGCCCTCACCGATTCAGGGAAGCGGCTGGTTTTGAATAGGGCTCTGCATTTTGACGAGAGCCTCGTCATGCACAGGGCGACCCTCCCCTTCGGGCCGGAGGAGAAGCAGCCGGTGCCTTTGGATTGAGGGGGCAATAAAACTCTAAATCAAGATGCGGGATGGGTCGAGGGCGACGGCTCCTACCCGATCCACTCCACCTTCAGCCCCACGTTGTCCACCTTCGTTGATATCGCAACTTCGAGTCCCATCGTCGCCAGGATCTCGGCCATCTCCTTCTCCGACCGCTCCGTCACGACGGCGATCGACGGCCCCACAGAGCTCATCCCGACGAACTCGAGGCCCGCCTCCCGCAGACGGCTCATGTACTGGTATATGAGAAAGCCGTGGTGCTCGACCTCCGCCCGCTTCGAGCCCCGAAACTCGATCTCCCAGATGACGTCCCCGATCTTTTTGAGGTCGCGGCGCTCCAGGGCGGGGATCAGGTCCATCAGGACGAAGTAGGCCTTCAGCTCCCGGTCCTGGTAGTCGAGGTTACGGGCCCGGTTCATCAGGAGGTCGAACTCCGCCCTCCCCGAGGAGGAGACTGTGGTTTCTGGGATGATGACGAAGACGTTCTTTCCTTCGGCGAAGGGGTGGTGGTAGGCGAGGGTCAGTTCGTCGCCCATCACCGCCATCCCGCCGTAGGTGACGGCGGCGGGGCCGACCCCGGTCTCGAAGCCCAGGGTCACCCGCCCGTCCTCCGTCTCCTCGACGTAGTTGTTCCCGATGAGGAGGCGGATCTCGTCCTTTGTCAGGGGTCCCCCGAGGGCCTCGTTCATGGCGTTGGCAAGAGCCACTAAAACCGAGCCGGTGGACCCGAGGCCAACGTGCTTTTGGTCGTGGTCCCTCACCCTGATCAAAAAGCCGCCGGAGTAGCCCGTCGCCTCCTTGAAGACGGCAACGAAGTGGCGGACGATCGGCTCTCGCGAGTAGTCGATCTCGGTCTTTCCGGGCGTGCACTCAGCCTCCGCAAAGCAGCTTATCTGGAGGGCGAAGCCGACCCCGCCGCCGCCGGGCCTGTTGGGGGCGAAGCGGTTCATGTCCAGAACGGTGAGGTGGATCCTCCCCGGCGCCGTCACCCTCACCTTTCCCTCCCGGGGGGCGAGGGTCCGGCCACCGATCCCCAGGGCGTTGATCTTCTCGCCGGGGGAGAAGGGGCTGAACTCGTACTCCACCAGGTCCAGGTCCCCGCCCCGGATCTTCAGCTTGGGCATGTAAGGGGCCTCCGGGCGCATCTTCCGACAATCGAGCTTCCTCTGGCCATATTATCATAAGGCTGCGGTCAAAGTATATTCTCTTGGCGGGGATCGGGGACGCCTTCGGCCGGGGATGAGGACGGCGGCGACGCGGACGGCGAGGGGGGATTAAGGTATTGCAGAGAAGGTGATCGCGAGGATGAGGATCATCGGGGGCCGGAAGGGCTATGTGCGGCGGCGGCGCGAGGAAGATCAGGGCCGCTGCTCCGGCGGGGAATCGTGAGCGTTTGAGTGCGTCGGTGCAACGTATCTTGGATTCAAATCGATCTTACCTCCAATCATGTACGATAATATATAATGATAGGCGATGGAGGGCGATTTGGGTTTAAAAGGGGTTCGCTAGCGGGGGCTTTGCATCTAACACGCGTTTGCACCTCAAGTCAGGGCCGGTGTTTAAAGTAAATGCAAATTAAATATATTGTTTGATACATTCTAATTTATAGTTATGTATATATAATCTAGGTTTCATATCCGCTTGATATCGTAACAAGTAAATATGCGTATAGCAAGTGATGTATTGCATTGTATTACACGAAAAAGGAGGACTAAATGGCTAAAGCTGCTGTGGGTGATAAACCAAGTTCTGTCAAATTTATCTCAGAGAAATCACCTGATTACAGATTAGAATTTGTAAATGGCGCGTTTGGTAATCTGACTCCGCGCGGTGAAATAATATGTAATTTTCACCTTGAATTCAGAGACATCCCGACAGAACAATCAGCAGTGATAGGTGAAGATGGGTCTGTAACCTTTTCGCCGTTCAAAGAAGCTCCAAGTTTTACTAGGGAAGTTAAATTTGGAGTAATAATGAATGTCACGTTTGCGAAAAACCTTGTGCAGTTACTTAATGATAAGATAAAAGAGATAGAATCAAATTTCGGAGAGATAAGCGAGAAGGGGTAAGCTGATGACGTATGATTCGAGTTGCGTCGATGCGGGGCGTATTGTTTGCGGTAACTGTGGTTCAAACGGGAGCTGGCCCCACGAAATAATGAAACATGGTTCGATGAATTCACATGTCATATTGGATCCCAAAACAGTGCAAGTTGAACCAATAATTGAAAGAGTATACCGTACTCAAAATATCAGTGACCAGATACAACTAAGGATAAGTAATCTTGAAAGAAGGGTCTCAATGGGCACAAATTTAGATAAAATGGCATATATACCAGTCGATATAACCCGAGAAGACTCTTTCGCAAATAATGAGGTGGGAGATACTCTCAGATATATAAAAGAGAGTTTTGGGTCTGCGCCACTGTTGAAGGTATATAATGAGGCACTTGATGCACGTAGCGAATCCGATAGAAGATGGAAAGATTATTATGAAGAAGAAGCTAGAGCACGATCCATCTTTGAAGCGGGTGAAGATTAGTGTGCTACGAATTACTTGATGCAGATTTTCCAATAAGGCAAGGAGACATATTCTATCCTCTGCCGTATGTAGAAATCTCTCTTACTAATATACAATCACTAAGAAAAGTAGGACCTGCAGATGTGGTAGTTCAGCTTTCGGATTGGGATAGCCTGAAAGATAACGATGAAATTATTATTTCTACTGCATTGGGAAAAACTTGGGGTATCGTTGCAACTCAAAATTGTGATGCTTCTCGAATTCCTAATATCTCGTTGTTTCAAATAGACTTGTACACAAGCATCAATCCTACGCCTCCGGCATCGCCAAAAAAATGGGTAGAGACGATTACAGAAAGAGTATGCAGAAACGCTAGTTGGTTCTATCTTCCAAAAGACGAGCGATTAGGTATTAATGAAAGGATGGCAGTGAATTTTCACAAAGTATTTCAAATTCCAAGGGAGGATCTAGAAACTAATATAAGATTGAGAAAAGGTAGGCTGGTTAAAGTCGCTTTCGAACATTTCAGAGAATCAATTGCCCAATATTATCGTAGGTATCCATATAATGAATGGTATTCATTTGATAAGGATGAAATTGACTGGTATCTGAGCAAAGGCAAATGCACATCTGAAGATTTATATCCTTGGCAAAAATGATAACATTTAATCGGTTCAACATGTATTCTTGTCAAATAACTCTTATTCAATTACTATCTTTATCTTCAATTATTGCTATCAATTTCTCATCCACAATATTGAATCTGGCAATTCAATTCAACGGTTCTTTTCGGGAACAATGCCCTTCCATTTTATGCCTAGTTCTCACCCAAGAAGGAACGTAGCTTTCGTGTGGGGACACTCGATGTAGGACGTGGCTCTTAGACTCGGTGGTGTGATAAGACTGCCCCTTAACCGCCCAATCAAACAAAAATGGTAGTATGTTCAATCCCCCACCCTCCCAGCGTCCTCGAACCCCTCCCGCTGGCCGGTCCCCGCCTCCCGGGTGAGCCTCTCGGGATAGTAGAGGAGCTTGATGGCGTTCTCGGCGTGCTCCCGGGTCCGCCGCTCCGCGAGGAAGGCGAGCTCTCCCTCGGAGTCGGCCTCGTCCTCATGGACGAAGACCTCGAGGATGTGGGTGTTGGTCATAAGCTGCGCCATGATCAGCCCCGTCGAGGCCTCGTGGGCGCAGGTCTTGTCGATGGGCTTTGGCCCCGGCATCCCCAGGGCGATCACCAGCTCGCAGCCCCTCTCCTCGATCAGGATCTTCGCGGCTACCGGGAGGTCCTTGACCCCCGGGACGGTATAGCGGACGATCTCGGCGGAGCAGCCCCGCTTCAGCTCCTTGATGGCGGCCCTCGCCATGTCGTATCGGGCGAAGTTGGTGTCGGCGATCCCGATCTTCATGTCTGGAGGATGGATCTTCGGGGGTTTAAGGCTTGTCGGAGGCTCTCTTGTCGGGGAAGGGTAGAAGGGAAAGAGGGGTCGGGGGTCAGGGGTCAGAGGTGACGGCGCGCCCTTCAGTCGCAGATCCGGCAGCCGTGGCCGCGGGGATCGGTATCCGCTTCGGCCCTGGCCATGGACCTTCCCCCCACCCCCAGGTGGAGGAGCTGGTCTCGCGAGCCGTACCGGTAGACGGTGATCCCTTTGCAGCCGAGGTCGCGGGCGAGGGAGAAGATATTGAGGACCTCCTCGACCGTCGCCTCCGGGGGGAGGTTGACGGTCTTCGAGACGCCGTTGTCGGTGAACCTCTGGAAGGCCGCCTGGATTTTTACGTGCTGGGCGGGGGCGACCTCCATCGCCGTGATGAATAATTCTTTCAGGTCGTCGGGGACGCCTTCGGCGCCATCCAGGGTCCCCCGCGCCGCGACGGTGCGGATCAGGCCGTCGCCGAGGCCCCTATCTTTTGCCATCCTCTCGAAGAGGGGATTCATTGCCACCATCTCTTCGCCGAGGAGGTCCCGGGAGTAGGATAGGCCGAATAAGGGCTCGATCCCGGGGCTCGTCCCGGCGATGAGGCTGATCGACCCCGTCGGCGCGATCGTCGTGACGGTGGCGTTCCTCATGGCGTCCCAGGCGAGGCTGCTCTCCTCGATTAGGGGAAAGGAGCCGCGCTCTTCGCCGAGGAGGCGAGACTCGTCCCTGGCGACGGCGGCGATGAATTTCATCGCCTCCTCCGCCATTCCGACCGCCTCCTTCGAGGCGTAGGATATCCCAAGCTCGATGAGCATCTCGGCAAACCCCATCACCCCCAGGCCGATCTTCCTGCTCTTCAGGGTCGCCTCCCTGATCTTTTTGAGGGGGAATCGGTTCACCTCGATGACGTCGTCCAAAAAGCGGATGGCGAGGCGGGCCGTCTCTTCGAGGCCGTCCCAATCGACCTCGCCCCCTCCGGCGAAGCGGGAGAGGTTGACAGAGCCGAGGTTACAGGACTCGTAGGGGAGGAGCGGCTGCTCGCCGCAGGGGTTTGTCGCCTCGATCGTCCCGGGGAGAGGATGGGCGTCGTTTATCCTGTCGAGGAAGAGGACCCCGGGGTCGCCCCGATGCCAGGCGTGGGCGGCCATCTCTCGTAAGAGGGCTGAGGCGTCGATCGTCTCTGCCACCTGGCCGGTCCGGGGGTTTATGAGGTCGATCTCCTCCCCCGACCGGGCCCTCCTCATATGATCGTCGGTGATCCCGACGGAGAGGTTGAAGTTCTGAAGCCTCCCTGCCCTCTCCTTGGCGCGGACGAAATCGAGGATGTCGGGGTGGTCTGCCCGCAGAACCGCCATGTTCGCCCCGCGCCTGCGGCCCCCCTGCTTTATCACCTCGGTGGCGGCGTCGAAGACCTCCATGAAGGAGACGGGGCCGCTGGCGACGCCCCCCGTAGCCCGAACGGGGTCTCCCTTCGGCCGCAGGCGCGAGAAAGAGAAGCCCGTACCCCCGCCGCTCTGGTGGATCTTCGCCATCTCTTTGAGGGCGCCGAAGATCCCATCCATGGAGTCCTTTACGGGGAGGACGAAGCAGGCCGAGAGCTGCCCCAGGGAGAGGCCGGCGTTCATCAGGGTCGGGGAGTTGGGTAGGAAGAGCCCGCCGGCCATGACGTCCCGAAACCTCGAGGCCATAGCGGTGGCATCTCCGCCGAACCTCCCCTCGGCCCGTCCGACGGTCCGGGCGACCCGGCTGAACATCTCGTCGGCGGTCTCGGCGACGTTTCCGGATACGTCCCGCCGCAGGTACCTCTTCCGGAGGAGCTCCGGGGCGAAGGGGCCGAGGCTCATTCCGGTGATGGAGGTCTCCTGGGGCCGGAGTTGGGGAGGCGTTCGATCCGGCTTGTCGGCCCGACTGATCCTCTCGATGCCCTGGCTATCCATCCTCTCTTCCGTCTCCATTCCCATCTTCCTTATTCATCCCCGATCTTCCTCCCTTCTCCGATCCGCCTCCGGCCAGCCCGTCCAGAAGCGATATAAACTTGTGATCCTCCCATATATATCTGGAGATCTGAGCCGAGAAGATCCGAGCCAAGATCCAACCTGAGATGATATTCAAATTCATGGAGGTCTTACCATCAAGATAGCCGTCACTGGAAAGGGGGGCGTCGGGAAGACGACCCTCGCCGGAACCCTCGCCCGCCTCTTCGCCCGGGACGGGTACAACGTGATCGCGATAGACGCAGACCCCGACATGAACCTGGCCTCGGCCCTGGGGGTCCCCGAGAACCCGCGGCCCATCACCGAGTACAAGGAGATGGTTCAGGAGAGGGCGAGCGCCGAGTTTGGGATGTTCAAGCTCAACCCAAAAGTAGACGACGTCATCGAGAAGTGCGGCTGCGTCGGCCCCGACGGGGTGAAGCTGGCCGTCATGGGGACGATCGACTCCGGCGGAAGCGGCTGCATGTGCCCCGAGACCGCCTTCCTGCGAGCTCTCCTCAGACACGTCATCCTCCGGGAGAAGGATCTGGTCATCCTGGACATGGAGGCGGGGATCGAGCACCTGGGTCGCGGGACGACGAAGGGGGTCGACGTCATGATCGCCGTCGTCGAGCCGGGGCTCCGTTCCGTCGAGACCCTGGAAAGGATCAAGAGGCTCTCAAAGGACCTGGGGATCGAGAAGGTGATGGCCGTCATCAACAAGGCCCCCGAGGAGCAGACGAAGATAAAAGATAAGCTGGCGGAGATGAACGTCCCCGTCCTAGGGATGATCCCCTTCGACAGAAACTTCATGGAGGCGGACCTCGCCGGAAAGTCGCCCCTGGACGTCGGCGGCCCCGGGATCGAGGCGATCAAGGAGATCAAGGGGAAGCTGGAGGAGCTCTTCGGGAAGATGGCGAAGGAGGAGGAGGCGAAGGGCGGGGAGGCGGCTTAGGCCGCCTCGGAGGTTCTCATCTTTCCTCCACCTCCTTTTAAAGTCGGAAAAGCTGGGAAAAGTATCGCCCCCGGCAAAAGCCTAGGCATGACCAGATATCCCCTCGACCCAATCTTCAATAATCGCCTTCCCAACTTTTTTACTTCTATGAGCACCGCTATCGACATCGATGAGGGGGTTAAAAAGAGGCTCCAGCTCTTAGACCGCGTGGGGGAGTCCTACGACGAGATCCTCAATCGGTTGATGGACTCTCTCGAGGATATGGACGTCGAAGAGATCATCGAGGCTCGATGGTTGAAGCTCCCGCGGGAGATGGGGAAGTACATCCCGCTAAAAAGGTTGACTTAAGAGGAAGGGTGGTGAAGATTGGCAAAGGTTTGAGGGGGAGGGATCTTGGAATCTGATCCCTCTTCCTATCTGGAATATCGGCCCTTCGTACTCCAATAACGCTTCTATCTTTCTCAGCTCTACTTCAGCTCAATATCCCCGAGCCGCAGCCCCTCGTCCACGATCTCGCCGACGACCTTCCCGTCGGTCATTTTGAGGACTGCGTCCGCGTCGTCCTCCGGGAGAACGAAGACCCAGCCCATCCCCATGTTGAAGGTCCGGTACATCTCGTCCTCGGCGACGCCCCCCTCCTCCTGGAGGAACCGGAATATCGGCTGGGGCTCCAGGGGTTCAGAGATCTCAAAGCCGAAGCCGCTGATCCGGTGGAGCTTGAGAAGGCCGCTGCCTGTTATGTGGGCCATCCCGTGGACATCGGCCTTCTTTATTACTTCCAGCGCCTCCATGTAGATCCTCGTCGGCTCCAGAAGGAGCTCGCCGATCGTCTTCTCCGAGCCGGGCATCCTGTCGAAGTAGGTGTAGCTCGACTCGGCGACGATCTTTCGAGCTAGGGAGAAGCCGTTGCTGTGAAGGCCGGAGCTTGGAAGCCCCACCACCACGTCCCCTTTTTCTATCTTATCGCCAGAGATGATCTCCTCTTTTTTGATCATGCCGATGGCGGTCCCCGCGAGGTCGAAGCCCCGGATGATCTCGGGCAGGGACGCCGTCTCGCCCCCGACGATGCTGACGTTCGCGATCTCTGCCCCCCGCTCCAGGCCGACGGCTATCTGAGCGGTCATCTCCGGGTCGATCCTCTCCAGGGCGAGGTAGTCGACGAAGGCGAGGGGCTCGGCCCCGATGGCGAGGAGGTCGTTGACGTTCATCGCCATGCAGTCGATACCTACGGTATCCCACTTCTTCATCTCGGTTGCGATCAGGACCTTTGATCCGACCCCGTCGGTGGTCATGGCGATGGCGTAATCGCCCATGTCGATGAGGCCGGCATAGTGGCCGATATCGGTGATGGGGGCTCCGATACCCTTGCGCCTGCCGGTCATCACCCCCTTCATGGCGGAGATCGCCCTCTCCTCCGCCCTGATGTCGACGCCGGAGTCGGCGTAGGTAAGCCCCCTCATCTCCTCACCACTCTTCATCTCCTCACCTCTCTTCATCTCCTCACCACTTTATCTCTTCGCCCCGCTCTCAAGGCCGAACTCCCGATGTAGCTCCAGTACCGCCCTCTCCGCCTCGCCCATGGAGACGACGAAGGATATGTTGTGCTCGCTTGACCCCTGGCTGATCATCAGGACGTTGATCTTCGACCTTCCCATGGCGCCGAAGACCCTCCCGGCGACGCCGGGGGTCCCCACCATCCCGGCCCCGACGACGGCGACGACGGCCACGTCTCTATTTCTCGAGATCTCTCGGACTATCGTCGTCGGAAACTCAGCCCGGAGGGCGATCTCGGCAGCCTCCGCCTGGGGCTCGTCGATGACGACGGATATGTTCGCCTCGGACGACCCCTGGCTGATCATGATGATGTTCACCCCGGCGTTGGCGAGGGCGGCGAAGGCCCGGGCGGCGATGCCGGGGGTCCCGATCATCCCCGCCCCGGAGATGGTGAGAAGGGCCACGTTCCTCGAGAGAGTGACCGCCTTTATGACGTCCTCTTTGGCTGCCCCCTCCTTAACTATCAGAGTCCCGGGGTCCTGGGGGTCGAAGGTGCACTTAACCCGGACGGGAATCCCCTTCCTGATGGCCGGTTCGATAGCCCTCGGGTGGAGGACCTTCGCCCCGAAGTAGGACATCTCCATCGCCTCTCTATACGATATAACGGGGATGTTCTTCGCCTCAGAGACGATCCGCGGGTCGGTGGTCAATACGCCGGTAGTATCCTTCCAGAACCAGATCTCGTCCGCCCCTATGGCAGCCCCTATGAGGGAGGCGGAGAAGTCCGAGCCTCCCCTGCCCAATGTGGTGATGTTCCCCCTCTCGTCCTCGGCGATGAACCCCGTCACCACCGGGACGCCTTCGAGGGGGACGAGCCTGGAGGAGAGGAGGTCGTAGGTCTTCTCCAGGGGCTTTCCGTTCCCATAGTCGCTGTTGGTGATGATCCCGGCTTCTCCTCCGGTGTAATGCCTCGACTTCAGCCCCAGGTCCCTCAGGACCCCGGAGAGGATGGGGGCGGCTAGCCTCTCGCCGTAGCTGGAGATCCTGTCGATGGACCTGGGAGAGAGCTCTCCCAGGTAGCAGATCCCTATGTAGGCCTTCTCCAGCTCGCTGAGCCTCTGGATAACCACCTCCTTCAGCTCCTTTAAGATCTCCGGGTCCTTCACCGCCTCCATCAGGGCCTGGATGTGCCTCTTGCTCAGCCTGTCGACGAAGGTCACTATATCCTCGACCTTCCCACCATCCGCCGACGTCCTGGCGCACTGGAGGAGGTCGTCGGTGACCCCCCCGAGGGCTGAGGTGACGACTACGATCTCGTTATCTTCGCTGAGCCCCTTCACCAGCTCTCCGACGTTTCGAAGCTTCGCCCCGTCGGCGACCGAGGATCCGCCAAACTTCATTACCAAGCGTGCCATCTTGAAAACCCTGTGAAGGTCCCATCCCACCGATATAAGCTTTACTCACCGTTTTATAATTGACATTATATATTCCAAATCAGCGGCCTTCAACTACCCAGGAGGTCCCTGAGACGATGGTACAGTACAGCGGTCCTGAGACGAGCCGCACCGATCGACGATGGCTTTTTCCCTCTTCTATCCATGGTGATAGTCCTCCACCGTCCTCCCCACCCTTACCCATCTTGCCCAGCATATCCTCCCTATATATTCCATCCCCAATGAGAATAACTTTCATCAAACGCCATCAGGCGGCGAAAAATCGATGATGGCAGCCCCCCGAAAGCCGCCATCGGCGGCCGAAGGCTTATATAGGTGTACGAAAATGGAACCGGGACTCCAAGATTCAGAGCTTTATCTCAAATTTCGCGAGGCTTGATATGGGCAAGAGGAAGAAGATAGCTGAGCGCGTAACGGCGCTGATGGACAAGCCAGAGAGGATCAGAAATATCGGGATTGTTGCGCATATTGATCACGGCAAGACGACATTATCTGATAATCTGCTTGCAGGGGCCGGCATGATATCCATGGAGCTGGCGGGCAAGCAGCTATTCATGGACTTCGACCCCCTGGAGCAGGCGAGGGGGATCACCATAGACTCCGCCAACGTCTCCATGGTCCACGATTACAAGGGGCAGGAGTATCTCATCAACATGATCGACACTCCTGGCCACGTCGACTTCGGCGGCGACGTCACTAGGGCGATGAGGGCCGTGGATGGCGCCGTCGTAGTCGTCGATGCCGTGGAAGGGGCGATGCCCCAGACAGAGACGGTCCTCCGGCAGGCGCTCAAAGAGAACGTCCATCCTGTTCTATTCGTCAACAAGGTCGACCGGCTCCTCAACGAGCTGAAGGTCGACAAGCAGGAGATGCAGCTGCGTCTCGGAAAATTGATCGACAACATAAACAAGCTCATCCGGGGTATGAACGAGGAGAAGTACAAGGCCGGCTGGAAGGTCGACGCCGCCGAGGGGAGCGTAGCCTTCGGCTCTGCCCTCTACAACTGGGCGATCAGCGTCCCCCAGATGAAGAGCACAGGGATAGGCTTCGGCGAGGTCTACGACTACTGCCAGATCGGCGATATGAAGACCCTCGCCGAGAGATGCCCTCTATACGTCGCGGTAAACGACATGGTCATCCGCTTCCTCCCAAGCCCCGTCAAGGCCCAGAAAGAGCGTGTTGGGGTCATCTGGCACGGCGACAAGAAGAGCAAGCTCTACCAGTCGATGGAGGCCTGCGACCCCGCGGGACCCGTCGCCTTCATGGTCACCGACATCTCCGTCGACCCCCACGCTGGCGAGGTGGCGACAGGGAGGCTCTTCTCGGGAACCCTGGAGCGGGGCATGGAGCTCTCCATATCCGGGGTCGCCAAGCCCAACAGGGTCCAGCAGACGGGGATATTCATGGGAGCTGACAGGATCGAGGTGGAGCATATCCCCGCCGGGAACATAGCCGCGGTGACCGGCCTGCGGGACGCCTTCGTCGGATCCACCGTATCCTCCGACCGGGAGGCCACACCCTTCGAGGACATCAAGCACGTCAGCGAGCCTGTGGTCACCGTGGCCGTCGAGGCGAAGAACACCCGCGACCTACCCAAGCTCGTGGAGGTTCTCCGGCAGGTGGCGAAAGAGGACCCGACCCTCAACATCAACATCAACGAGGAGACGGGCGAGCACCTGATGGCGGGGATGGGGGAGCTCCACCTGGAGATCGTCGCCTACAGGATCCAGAGGGACAAGGGCGTCGAGATCACCACATCCCCGCCGATCGTCGTCTATAGAGAGTCGATCACAGGAAAGACCTCCGGTGCCGTCGAAGGCAAGTCCCCCAACCACCACAACCGCTTCTACATCGAGATCGAGCCTCTGCCACAGGAGGTCGTAGACGCCATCAAGGCCGGCGAGGTCTCCATGAAGATGGAGGAGATTGAGCGGAGGAACATCCTGATCAGCAAGGGGATGGACAAGGAAGAGGCGAGGAACATATCCGGCATCTTCGAGTCCAACATCTTCATCAACATGACCAAGGGCGTCCAGTACCTCCGAGAGACGATGGAGCTGATGCTGGAGGGGTTCGTCGAGGCGACGAAGAATGGACCGATATGCAGAGAACCGGTCCAGGGCGTAAAGGCGAAGCTGATAGATATCAAGCTCCACGAGGACGCCATCCACCGGGGTCCGGCCCAGGTCATCCCCGCCGTCAGGCAGGCGGTCCAGGCCGGGATCCTCATGGCCAACCCCACCCTCCTGGAGCCCTTCCAGAACGTCTTTATACAGGTTCCACAGGATCAGATGGGGGGAGCCATGTCCGAGATCCAGGGCCGAAGAGGCATGATCCTGAGCATGGAGACCGAGGGCGACATGATCATAATCAAGGCGAAGGCGCCGGTCTCTGAGCTCTTCGGGTTCGCTGGAGCGATCCGGGGAGCCACCGAGGGCAGGTCCCTATGGAGCACGGAGTTTGCAGGCTTTGAGCCCATTCCGCCGGCGGCGATGGTGGAGACTGTACGCCAGATCCGGGGCAGGAAGGGTTTGAAGACCGAGATGCCTAAGCCGAGCGATTACCTGAAGGCCTGAGGCCTTCTCTGAAAAGATTTAAACGATAGAGGCGTAAATACGGAGTTGAAAGTTAACCGGAGGAGATAAAGATGGCATCAGAGAAGCCACACATGAACCTGGCGTTCATCGGACACGTCGACCACGGGAAGTCCACTCTCGTGGGGAGGCTGATGTTCGAGTCCGGCGCCGTTTCTCCACATATCATCGAGCAGTACAAGAAAGAGGCCGAGACCAAGGGCAAGGGGTCCTTCGAGTTCGCCTGGGTGATGGACAGCCTGAAAGAGGAGAGAGAGAGGGGCGTCACCATCGACATCGGCCACCAGAGGTTTGACACCGACACGTACTACTTCACGATCGTGGACTGTCCCGGACATAGAGACTTCATCAAGAACATGATCACCGGCGCGAGCCAGGCAGACGCCGCAGTTCTGGTGATCGCAGCCCCCGACGGCGTCATGGCCCAGACGAGGGAGCACGTCTTCCTGGCCAGGACCCTGGGGATAAGCCAGCTGGTCATCGCCGTCAACAAGATCGACGCCGCCAAGTACAGCGAGGCTCGGTTCAACGAGGTGAAGGAGGAGGTAGGAAAGCTCCTCCAGATGGTCGGATACAAGGTTGCAGATATACCCTTCCTGCCAGTATCCGCCTTCGTCGGCGACAACGTCATAGCTCGCGGCGACAACCTCCCCTGGTACAACGGACCCACCCTCCTGCAGGCTCTGAACAACCTGAAGGTCCCTGAAAAGCCGACCAACCTCCCCCTGAGGCTACCCGTCCAAGACGTCTACACCATATCCGGCGTAGGGACCGTCCCCGTGGGGAGGGTTGAGACAGGGATCATCAAGAAGGGCGACAAGATCATCTTTGAGCCCGCCAGCGTAGTCGGCGAGGTGAAGACGATCGAGATGCACCACGAAGAGGCAGACCAGGCCCTCCCCGGCGACAACATCGGCTGGAACGTAAGGGGCGTTGGAAGAAAGGATATCAGGAGAGGCGATGTCTGCGGACACGTCGATTCGCCGCCGACGGTGGCCAAGGAGTTCACAGCTCAGATCGTGGTCTTGCAGCACCCGAGCGCCATCTCCGCAGGCTACACCCCGGTCTTCCACTGCCACACCGCCCAGGTCGCCTGCACCCTGACCGAGATCAAGGCGAAGCTCGATCCCAGGACCGGCGCGGTGAAGGAGCAGAACCCGGCCTTCATCAAGGCTGGCGACGCCGCCATAGTCACCGTCCTGCCGACTAAGCCGATGGTGATCGAGAAGGTGAAGGAGATCCCCCAGCTGGGCAGGTTCGCCATCCGGGATATGGGTCAGACGGTAGCAGCGGGCATGTGCATGAACATCACACCCCGCTAACTCAAATTTTTCTGGTGTTTGAGTTATGCAGAAGGCAAGAATACGGTTATCTGGGACCGATCCCCGCTCCCTGGACGAGATATGCACCCAGGTGAGGGGGATCGCCCAGAGGACGGGCGTGCACATGGCGGGACCTATCCCGCTCCCGACGAAGAGGATGGTAGTTCCCACGAGAAAGAGCCCCGACGGGGAGGGGACCGCCACCTGGGACCACTGGGAGATGCGGGTCCACAAGCGGATGATCGACCTGGACGCCGACGAGCGGGCCCTCCGCCAGCTGATGCGGATACAGGTCCCCAAGAACGTCAACATCGAGATAGTGCTGGAATCTTAGCTGGACTCGTAGTATAGTCTGGATAACACGGAGGCCTCCGGAGCCTCAGTCCCGGGTTCAAATCCCGGCGAGTCCGCTACGACCCTTTTTCGTTTTTATAACCCTGCAACCTTCCTATTTTCTTATAATCCTCCGGCAAAAGGTTCATAGCCTCCCAGGATTTTCATCCTCGTCGAGAGGCGTGGGATCGCGATGATTACAGGAGAAGATGTGGATCACATAAGCTGGCTCGCCAGCATAAAGGTATCCGAGGAGGAGAAGGCGGCCTTCGTCGCCTCCTTCAACTCGGTCCTCGACTACTTCCATCAGCTCGATGAGCTTGCGACCGACGACGTGGAGCCGACCTACCGGGTCGTCGACCTCACCAACGTCTTCCGGGAGGACGTGGCAAAAGAGTCCCTCTCCCAGGAGGAGTCGCTCAGAAACGCTTCCAGGACGGAGAACGGCTACTTCAAGAGCCCCAGGATCGTGTGATAGAGATGATAAGAGAGCTACAGGAGGGGCTTTTTGCCGGAGGTTCGGCGGAGGAGATGATCAATTCCCTCTTTGAGAAGATCAGAAGGAGCAGGCTCAACGCCTACAACCATATTGCCGAGGACCAGGCCCTCGAAAGGGCGAGGGAGTTTGACAGGGCTCCATGGGAGGGACGTTTGGCCGGCGTCCCCATAGCCATCAAAAGCTCCATCTCGACGAAGGGGATCGAGACGAACTGCTCATCCCGGATCCTCTCCGGCTACATCCCCCCCTACGACGCTCACGTCATCGAAAGGTTGAAGGAGGAGGGGGCGATCATCATCGGCAAGACGAACATGGACGAGTTCGCCATGGGGACCTCCACCGAGACGAGCTATTTCGGCCCGACAAAGAACCCATGGGATCTCGACCGGGTCCCTGGTGGCTCCAGCGGCGGGTCAGCCGCAGCGGTGGCCGCGGGCGAAGCCCCGGCATCCCTGGGGTCGGACACCGGCGGGTCGATCCGGTGTCCCGCCTCCTTCTGCGGGATCGTCGGCCTCAAGCCGACCTACGGCCTCGTATCGAGGTACGGCCTCGTCTCTTACGCCAACAGCCTGGAGCAGATCGGTCCGTTGACCGCTAACGTAGAGGACGCAGCCCTGATGATGGAGGCGATATCCGGCCACGACCCGCGGGACTCGACCTCCGTAAAGTCAGAGGGTGGATACCTATCGGGCCTCTACGGCGGAGTCGAGGGGCTGACCTTCGGAGTCCCCGAGGAGTACTTCGGCGAGGGCGTCGACCCATTGGTCGAGGAGGCGGTCTGGGACGCCATCTCAAAGCTGGAGGAGCTGGGGGCGTCGTGGAAGATGGTGAGCCTTCCCCATACCAAATACGCCCTGGCCGCCTACTACATCATCGCCATGAGCGAGGCGTCGTCGAACCTGGCCAGGTTCGACGGCCTCCGGTACGGCCTGCGGCTCGGGGCAGACCAGGACTGGCACACCACCTTCTCCGAGATAAGAGCCGCAGGCTTCGGCCCCGAGGTGAAGAGGCGGGTTCTTTTGGGGACCTACGCCCTCTCGGCAGGCTACTACGGGAGGTACTACCTCAAGGCCCTGAAGGTGAGGACCCTGATTAAGCAGGACTTCGAAAGGGCTCTCTCGGCTGGCGGCGCCGACCTCCTCGTCACCCCCACCATGCCATTCCCCGCCTTCAAGATCGGCGAGAGGATCGAGGATCCGCTCTCCCTCTATATGGCCGACGTCTTCACCGTCCCGATCAACCTGGCCGGAGTTCCCGCCATCTCCGTTCCTTGCGGCTTCGCCGACGGCCTGCCCATAGGCCTTCAGATCATAGGCCGCCACTTCGACGAGGCCGCCGTCCTCCGGGCCGCCGAAGCCTACGAGGACGCAACGCCGTATCACGAAGCTGTCCCGAAGGAGGTGATCTGAGATGGCAGGAGGAGACGTCATCATAGGCCTGGAGGTCCACGTCCAGCTCAACCGCCTCCACTCCAAGCTCTTCTGCGGCTGCTCCACCGACTATCACGCCTCGGACCCCAACACCCACACCTGTCCCGTCTGTCTCGGCCTTCCGGGGACCCTTCCCGTGGTGAACAGGAGGGCGGTCGAGTACGCCATCCGGGTAGCTTTAGCCCTCAACTGCCAGATCCAGGGAGAGACTCTCTTCTACCGGAAGAACTACTACTACCCCGACCTTCCCAAGGCCTTCCAGATAACCCAGTATGACTTCCCCCTAGGCCTGGGCGGCTCGATCCTCATCAAGGGGGAGGACGGCGAAGAGAAGAAGATCAGGATCACCAGGGTCCATATGGAAGAGGACCCCGGGCGGCTCGTCCACGCCGGCACCATCGACCGGGCGAAGTACTCGATGGTCGACTACAACCGGTGCGGCATGTCCCTCCTGGAGGTGGTGACGGAGCCGGACCTGCGGTCCCCCAAGGAGGCGAGGTCCTTCCTGGATAAACTGCGAAACATCTTAGAATATTTGGACGTCTTCGACGGCGGCCTCGAAGGGGCGATGAGGATCGACTCGAACATATCCCTCGTCGGCGGCGAGAGGGCAGAGGTTAAGAACATATCGAGCCACAAAGGGGTCGAGAAGGCTCTCGCCTACGAGATCACCAGGCAGAGGTCCGCCCGGAGGAGGGGGGTCGCCCAGGTCCAGGAGACCCGCCACTACGACGAACTCCGGGCAATCACCGTCTCCATCAGGACGAAGGAGGAGGCCCACGACTACCGCTACTTCCCCGAGCCGGACCTAGTCCCCATGAGGATCGCGGACTGGGTGCCGAAGGTAGAGGCGGAGCTTCCGGAGCTCCCCGACGCCAAGAGGGAGCGGTTCGTAGCGGAGTACGGCATAGCCGATGATCACGCCAGGTCCCTCACCTCCGAGATCAGAGTCGCCAACTTCTATGAGGTGGTGGCAAAGAGGGCGCCTCCGAGGCTCGCCGCCGCCTGGATAGCCGACGTCCTGAAGGGGGAGCTGAACTATCGGGACATCACCATCGACAAATTCAGCCCAGACCATATGGTGGAGATCCTCTCCATGCTGGAGGGGGGTAAGATCACGGAGAAGGGGGCTGTCGAGGTGATCCGGACGATCCTCGACCACTCAGGAGATCCGTCGGAGGTGACGCCCGCCAGGGTCGTCGAGGCTAAGGGGCTCGTCCGGGCCGGGGACGACGCCGTAAAGGCGGCGGTCCGGGCCGCCGTCGAGGAGTCGGCCCAGGCGGTGGCCGACTACAGGGCAGGAAACGAGAAGGCGATCAACTTCATCGTCGGCGTTGTCATGAAGAAGACCCGGGGAAGGGCGGATCCGGGGGAGGCGAACCGCCTCGTAAAAGAGACCCTCGACGAGATCTGAGGGAGAGGCACCCTACCCACCATATTTACCTCATGGACCTTTCCAGGGATCATTCCCCTCGAACTACTAGCCAGGTGCATAATGAATTCCCCAGAGCCACCCCCCCTGCCCCCGGGCGAAGACCCAGATCTGGCCTCGACCGTCAGATACAGCCGTCGGCTGGCCAGAGATGAAACCCCTGAGGTTTTCGCCCCTCAACCAGGCCTCGCCGTCGTAGAGGACGTGGATCAGTTCATCTCCCCGAACTCCGAATAGATCTATCCGACCCCCCTCTATGACGACGGCAGGGGATGAGTCCATCCTCAGGCTTATCGTCTCCGATCTGAGGTCGCCGGTCTCGGGGTCGAAGGATAAGTGGCCGAGGCCGCCCCCATCCATAAGGGCGAAGATGTGGATAGCCTCCCCGTCGGTGGCCACTGCCGGAGGCGAGGCGAAGCCGCCCCGGAGGGGGGACCATCCCCCCCAGGATGGAACATCTCTCGACCCTGTCGCCGGGATGTCGGCGCTGTTCCAGACGAGACCACCGGAGCTGTCGAGGGCGAAGAGGTGGATCTTATCCCGGTGGAGGACGGCGGATGGCCTCGATCCGACCTCACCTTCAATCTGGATCCAGTCGAGGGTCCTGTCGCAGGCGACCCTTCCATCCGATCCCCAGCAACCCTTGTAGAGACAGTGGTTTGTAGGGCCCCAGGTGAAGAGGTGGTAGTCGCCTCCGGGCGAGCCGGTAGTTACCGCTGCCAGCTCGTACTTTCTGAAGTGGACCCCGCCGAGGTTCTTGTTGTAGGGGGGTGGACCGAAGATCCTGATCCAGTCTGACCAGCTGTCATGGGACCGGAGGCGGATCTGCCAGAGCTCGTTGTCGTTTCCTCCTGTGAATATGTCGACTACCCCCGGCTCCGGCGATACCGCCACCGGCTCGGTAGTCAGCCTGACCCCCTTCAGGGAGATCCAGCTCGACCATCCCGTCTCGGTTCTGAACTGGACCCTCTTCACCGAGGGAAGGAGACCCTGAGGTTCGGTGGAGGTTCCCATGACCAGGACCGGCTCCGAGGTATCGTTCCCGGCCCCGATCTTCTCAAACACCGCCATCTGACAGCAAGACTGACCCCCCAGGAGGAGCGTCGCCATCAGGGCCCAAAGGAATATCTTTCCCCTCAAAGTCACTTCGACACCGCATAATCCTTGGTCATGATCGTATATATGTGACTTCCTGAGAAGTGATGGTGCGCAGTCTGGGGCTGGGGGGCTACAACGTCATGGCGGGAGAGGTTCGGGGCGCGAAGGGGCGATCGATTGATATTTATCGTACAAGAGAGTGAGGATGGACTGGTTGATGGCCATGTTTGATTACTGGAATCCGCAGATCGAACGCATGCCCAGGGAGGACCTCGCCAAGCTCCAGGAAGACCGGCTGAAGTCGATGGTCCATTATGTATACGATCATTCCCCCTTCTATAAAGAGAGGTTCAAAGAGGCCGGGGTGGTCCCATCGGATATAAGGGGCCTCGGCGACCTGGCGAAGCTCCCCTTCACCTACAAGGTCGATCTCCGAAACACCTATCCTACGGGGATGTTCAGCCTCCCGAGGAATAGGATCGTCCGCTACCATGTCTCCAGCGGCACCACGGGAAAGCCGACGGTCGTCGGCTACACCAAAGACGACATCGAGATGTGGTCGGACTCCCTGGCAAGGGCCCTGACGTCCATCGGCCTCGGCCGCGGCGACGTCATCCAGGTGGGGTACGGCTACGGTTTATTTACGGGCGGCCTGGGCCTCCACTACGGTGCGGAGAAGATCGGGGCGACGGTCCTTCCCACCGGGACGGGGAATACCGAGCGGCAGATCATGCTGATGCAGGATCTGGGGAGCACCGCCATAGCCTGCACCCCCTCCTACTTCCTCCACATCGCCGAGGTGGCGGAGAGGATGGGCGTCTCCATCCGGGACGACACTTGCCTGAAGGTGGGGGTCTTCGGGGCCGAGCCCTGGTCCGACGAGACCCGCAAGCGGATAGAGGAGGCGACGGGGATCAAGGCCTACGACATCTTCGGGACGAGCGAGATGAGCGGCCCCCTCTTCACCGAGTGCCGGGAGCAAAGCGGGATTCACGTCTGGTCCGACATGTTCCTCATCGAGGTGATCGACCCCAAGACCGGCGAGCAGCTCCCCGACGGCGAGACCGGCGAGCTGGTGATCACCACCCTCAACAAATGGGCGATACCCCTCATCAGGTACCGGATCGGCGACCTGACGAAGATCAACTCTGAGCCCTGCGAGTGCGGCAGGACCCATCCGAGGCTGATGAGGATTTTGGGAAGAACAGACGACATGATCGTCATCCGGGGGATCAACGTCTTCCCCAGCCAGGTGGAGTCGGTCCTGATGACGATGCCCGCGGTCGGGGACCACTACCAGATCATCGTCGACCGGAAGGGGCCCCTGGACATCATGAAGGTGATGGTGGAGGTGACGGAGACGGGGTTCAGCGACAAGATAGGAGACCTGATGGCCCTCTCCAAGCGGATATCGAAGGAGCTGAAGGGCGTCCTGAACGTCGTCGCCGACGTGGAGCTCGTCGAGCCGGGGACGATCCCCCGGTCCGAGGGGAAGGCGGTGAGGGTGATCGACAAGAGGAAGGTCTGAAACGACGACAAAGAAGAGGTGGAAAAAAATGGTGGCAATCAAGCAGATATCGTTGTTCGTAGAGAACCGCCCCGGAAGGATGGCGAAGGTCTCCAAGACCTTATCCGACGCCGGGGTGAACATCCGGGCCCTCACCGTCGCCGAGGCGGGGGACTTCGGGGTCATCCGGATGGTCGTCGACGATCCGGAGAAGGGGTACAAGGTCCTTCACGAGAGCGGCTTCACCGTCTCCGAGACGGAAGTCTTGGCCGTCGAGATGAAAGACATACCAGGGGGGCTATATGAGATCGTCAACGCCCTGGGGGAGAACGAGGTGAACGTCGACTACGCCTACGCCTTCGTCACGGCGAAGGCGGAGCGGGCTCTGTTGATCATCCGGGTCGACAACATCGAGAAGGCGAAGAAGGTCCTCACCGGCGTCGGGATCAAGCTCGCGACGAGGGAGGAGATACAGAAGATCTGAGGGCAAGGCGGATTATGTGTACCAGGCGGTGTAATGTCACGGTCTGGTACCCATTATTATGCCAGTTTTAATAAGGAGGTTTAAAAATTAATTATACTAAATTTCTAGAAGGGTATCAGGATGATTTATTAATATTGCATTATGCTTCATCCAATATGAACATCTCACCAGTACAAATTTGTTGTATTTCTATTCATCTTTTAAATCAAAGCAAACAACAACTTTTTCTTTAGTTGATTGTCCGAATGAAGAAGAATTACTTGCCAATTTTTTAGTTTTTGCTAAAAATAATAATGGAAGAATATATATTGGGTGGAATATATCCGATTCCACCTACGGGATACAAGCGATTCAAAATCGTATTTATCAGCTCATCGGAGATGTAAATCTGGGAATATGCGAATGCTCGATATACGATTTAGATAGTATATTAGAATGGAAATTTGGACATGACTATGTATCGCACCCAAAACTATATCGTTTGGCCTCCCTGAATGGCATAACTACAAATAACTATATTGAAGGCTCAAAAGAACAGGAATTATTTGAAAACTCAGATTACAAGTCTATAGAACTATCTACCAATCGTAAGGTTAGAATGATTTCGAATATCTCCGACTTATTCATAACCAATAAGCTAAAAGTTGAAAAGGTGTCAACAATTTCGCGAATAAAAGATTTCCTTTACAATCCAGGCCTCCAAACGTTAGTCGGTCTTCTGGGATTACTCCGATGATTTGGATTAATATTTGTGTAATTAAAGAATATTATGTACCTACACGTAACCATCGAAATAGACGAGGACGGCTACTACATAGCAAGCTGCCCCCAATTCAAGGGATGTCATTCTTACGGCGAGACCGTAGACGAGGCTCTGGAGAACATAAGGGAGGTCGCCCATATTTGCCTGGAAGTAGCCGACGCCGGGCGCATCGACGCCCCCGGTCGATCCGAATAGCTCAAAGGGCGCGCTCCCCCCGATACCGCTTTTTTGTAGCAGCCTCGATCTTTCTGCGCCGCCTGCCATCCCTCGGCGCCCCGGCCGCGATGCCGCCCCGACGAAGGTATATACCCGTAACCCCCCTACATTATTGGATCGACACTGGCACGGCAGGCCAGGGGTCTAGTCGGGTTTGAAGAGGGAGGACGCTGGATGGCAGAGAGAAGGACGACGGCATCTTCTACATTTATTGTGAGCTTTGCATTTTTTCTGGCTATATCATTATCTATCGTCCCGTCCGCAACAGGCGGGGGCTGGGACGACCGGTTTGGGGCCGGGACGGCGGCGGGCTTCTTCCCGGCCGTCTTCTCCAACGGCTCGGGGATCGATGAAGAATGGGCGGCTTTCGCCGGGATGGAAGACGACCTCTTCGGGACGATCGCCGACTCCTTCGACGGCCTCGGGGAGATCGGCCTCGACATCGACCCCGCCTTGGACCTCGATATCAATCCCGGTACCGAGCCCCAGGGTGACCAGGATATCCGGGACGATGGCAGCGGCAACGCCAGCTGCAGCGGCAGCAGCGGTATCGGCAGCGGGTCCGGGGGGATGAAGACGATATTGAACGGCGACGAGGCTACGGCCTCGGTGGAGATCCTCGCCTTCGACAGCGGTGGGATAACTATCGACGTCCGGGTCCGGGGGGTTGAGGTGGAAGAGGTGGAGGTCGAGGGGGCGGCATACCAGATCCTCACCATCCACGACCGGGGATACACCGAGGAGGTGGGAAGGCCCCAGATCCCGGTGGTCCGGGAGACCCTCGCCGTCCCCGAGGGAGGGACGATCAGGGCGACGGTCCTGGAGGCGAACTACTCGACCTACGACGGTTACCGGGTCTATCCCGTCCAGCCCCCGGAGTTCGACTGCGATCCGGAGGAGATGGGGGGCGATAGCGGGGTCGGGGTCGGGGCCGAGGTCGGGGTGGTGGCCGCAGGCGGGAGCGACGGCGGCGTTGGAGGTGGAGACGGAGCCGTCGAATTTCTCATCGACGGGGAGTTCTACTCCATCGACGCCTTCTACCCCGGGGAGATGGTGGAGCTCGGGGCGCCGGGGTTTTGGAGGGACCTTGCGGTTGCGAGCATCCAGATAAACCCGGTCTTCACAAACCCTGCCACGGGGGAGCTACTGGTCTACGACCACATCAGGATCAGGGTCGAATACGGTGACGACTTGGCCTTCACCCAGAGGACGATAGAGCCGAAGTTCGCCGATATCTACAGGAGGACGATATTGAACTACGAGACCCTCGACGTCGTCGTCGGGACCCCCAAACCGGGGGTGAGGGTGGAAGCCGCCGCCCCGCCCGGGTTCAATCGGGTCGCAGAGATCCATCCCCTAGATCAGACGGCGAAGTACCTGATGATATATCACGAAGACTCCTCGTCTTATGAGAGCCTCAGGCCCCTGGTCGAGCTCCACCAGAAGAGGGGGCTCTCCGTAGAGGTCTGGAACGTCTCGTCGGGGGTCAGGCCGACGCCTGCGGATATAAAGGCCCTCATATCGGGGAGGTACTCGGCCCATCCGGGGATGAAGTACTTGCTGCTGGTGGGCGATATCGACCTCCTTCCCTGGAAGCCCGACTGGAACGACGTCCCCGGGGACTACTGGTACGGCTGCGTCCGCGGAGACGACCTGTGGCCGGAGCTGGCGGTGGGAAGGCTTGCGGCTAGGAGCGACGCCGAGGTCGACCAGCAGGTGAAGAAGATCACCGCCTACGCCTCAAATCCCCCGGGGGACTGGTCAAAGAGGGTCCTGCTGGTGGCCCATAAAGAAGATGCCCCGGGGAAATACCAGGGGTGCAAAGAGAGCATAAGGACGAGATCTTACTGCGAGCCCCTGACGTTCATAACCGCCTACGGTGCCCTCCCCGCCCAGGGGGGTGACAGAGCCACCAACGCCGACGTCAAACGCTCCGTCGACTCCGGCATCGGGATATTGAACTACCGGGGCCACGGATCTCCGACCGCCTGGGGTTCCCGATGGAACTTCGACAACCAGGACTATACCGCCGCCGACGCCCATGCCCTCGCGAACGGCGGGATGACCCCCGTAGTCTTCTCCATCGCCTGCTACAACGCCGCCCTCGATAGCACCTCGGAGTCCCTGGGGGAGGCCTTCGTCAAAGACGACACCTCGGCGGTCGCCTTCCTCGGAGCGAGCCGCCCCTCCTACACGATTCCAAACCACGACTTCGACAGATACCTCTTCGACGCCGTTGGGAGCGAAGAGATATACGACATCGGTTGGGCCTTGAACCGGGCCAACACCAGGCTGATCACCAGATATGGCGACACCAGCGTCTATATGGACAACGTCAGGATGTACCTTTGGCTAGGGGACCCGGCCCTCACCATCAGGTTCGTCCCTCCAAACGTCCCCCCTGACACACCCCTGAAGCCGTCGGGCCCCGCCAGAGGATATTCTGATACCCCCTATTCCTATTCGACGAGGACCATCGATTACTCCTAGGGGGCGGCATCTCAGCAGAAAGGCTGCCTTCTACCTGCAGACGGATATCTCCCTTGTGAGGCTCCTGTGGACCCGCTCTTTGTGGACTTCGATGATGTTGAACCCCGCATCTTCGAGGAACTCCCCGACGGGCCGGTCGTCAACGAATATCATCCTCCCCCCGGGGATGAGGACCCGTCGCAGCTCCGCGAGGCTTCCCGCCAGGAGCTCGTCTCGCGATCCGGCCTGTATCAGGGCAGACCTGCCATAGGGGGCGTCGGAGACGGCCGCATCGATCGACCCGTCTTTCAGTGGAAGGCTCATGGCGTCCCCGACGATGAGGGTGCAGTCGAGCCCCTCCAGGTTGGTGAGGGCTCCCCGGACGATCCTCCCCTGGACGTCGACGCCTAAGCCGCGAACAGCCATCATCCCAGCCTCCACCAGAAACCCTCCGGTCCCGGCGAAGGGGTCGAGGAGGAGCTCGCCCTCTCTGGCGCAGGTGAGGTTTACGAGGGCCCTGGCGAGCTTCGGGAGCATAGTCCCAGGGTAAAAGAAGGGCTTGAGGTGAGGGCGCCGGGCGCGAAATCCGGCCCTGTCTGCCCTGGCAACCTCCCGGCCCAGGTAGATCCTGTCCTCGGTGACGATCGCCCGGATCTCGATCCCGGGGTCACTTAGGTCGGCCTCGTATCCTCTTTTCCAGAGAGCTGATCCCACCAACCTCTCCACCTCATCGCTTGCCAGAGGCGGATCGCCGAGTCGCGTCGCCCTCACGCGGTAGCTCTTCATCGGAAGGTCGAGGGATCTGGCTGCCTCGGCGGCTCCCGAAGGCGTCGGATCCCCCTCGGCAGATACCTCCACCACCTGGTGGATCATCGCCATCCTCCCCCCTAGGAGGGAGAGGTCGAGTTCCCGGGCATCGACGACGAGGGCGCGTCCAAGGGATGAGACGACCCGATATCCCGCCGAGGTGACCTCCAGGAGGCAGAGCGCCTCGCTCCGTGGGATCGTCGGGTGCTCCCCCGAGAGCTCGAAGGCGTATCGGGCTTCCATCTCAGATCCGGGACGGTTCCAGGTATTCGTTGACCCGCCTGTAGTCGAACTCTTCGGCATCGAGGACATTTTCCAGAAAGTTGAAGAGTGCCCTTCTGACATCTCCGGTGAGGAGGGGGTACCAGGTGGGGCTGGCGACGACGACCATCCGGAAGGCGAAGAAGGGAGCGATCACCGAAAGGAGCTCCTCGTCCCCCGTTTTGTCGAGGTAGTTCTCGAAGAAGAGCTCGAATAGGGCCGCTAGGCCGCCTTCGAGCTTCAGGCTCTTCTGGACGGAGTAGAAGATGTAATTGGTCGTCATCGCCGTGACGTCGTCGGCCGCCTCCCCCCACTCCCCCCGGGACCGATCCAGGACCGAGTAGTCCGTCCCCGACCGGAACATCACGTTCCAGGGGTGAAAGTCGCCGTGGGTCTGGCAGAGCCTGCCGGTCTTATCCCGAAGACGCCACCTCCAGTCTACGCACCTCTTCTCGATAGCCGAAAGCTCCCCGGGCTCGAGGAAGTCGGGGTCTGCCGGGTAGTCGTCGAGGATACCCATGATGCACTCGCCGTGGCCGACGGTCTCCCTTATCTTCCGGCGGTAGAGAGAGGGAGAGTCCTTCTTAGTAGCGTGGATCTCGGCGAGGTAGGTGGAGAGGGCCTCGGCCCGTCTCATATCCAGGTCCGTCAGACCCTCCTCCTTCACCCGTTCCAGGTCGAAGAAGTACTCATTACCGTCGATCTTCTCCATCAGGATGAAGAACTCTCTTGCGTCGCCGCAGGAGGTGAGCCTTCCCCCCTCATCGAAGTATCCGACGTCCATCGATTTCGCGTGTTTTGGGAGGCCTGCGAATGTGGAGTGCTGCCAGAGGAGGACCTGGGCCCGGTCGGAGAAGTGGTCGTGGCCGAAACCTTCCTGGACCCGCATCGTCGATAAGACCGCAGACCCCGCCTCGCCTCCTGCGGAGTACTCCAGAAGGACGGGGCTGCCGTAGCCGAAGCCTTTGACGTCCTCGGTGGTGGGGATCGTCTCACCCAGCTTCCTCATCCCGACCAGTTCGGCGTCCTCCCCCACGACGCTCCTGAGGTACGCCTCCACCGCCTCTCTCTGTAGATCCATATTCTACTCTCTCCTCAGGTCCCCATATCCCAGCTGTGGAGGTACTTCTCCTGCTCCGCAGTGAGGCCCTCGATCTCGATCTCCATAGCCGCGAGCTTCAGGGCAGCCACCCTCTTATCGATCTGCGAGGGGACGGGGTAGACCTTCCGGTCGAGATCTGGGCCGTTCTCTGCTATGTACCGGACGCAGAGAGCCTGGTTTGCGAAGCTCATGTCCATCACCTCCGGAGGGTGGCCGAAGGCGGCGGCGAGGTTGATCAGCCTCCCATCGGCGAGGAGGTAGATCCTCCGGCCGTCGGACATTTTGTACTCAGCGACGTTCTCCTGGACCTCGTCCACCCCCAAAGACATCTCCTCCAGGGCACGGATGTCTATCTCCACATTGAAGTGGCCGCTGTTGGCGACTATCGCCTGATCCTTCATCAGCTCCAGGTGCTCTCTTCTGATGACGGAGACGTTCCCGGTGACGGTGACGAATAGATCGCCCAGGGGCGCCGCAGCGGTCATCGACATCACCCGGAAGCCGTCCATCGCCGCCTCCAGGGCCTTCCTGGGCTCCACCTCGACGACGACGACGTTCGACCCCATCCCCCTCGCCCTCGTCGCCAGGCCGCGGCCACACCAGCCGTAGCCGCCGACGACGACGGTCTTGCCGGCGAAGAGGAAGTTGGTGGCGTTCATGATACCATGGATGGTGCTCTGCCCAGTACCGTACCGGTTGTCGAACATCATCTTCGTCTCGGCGTCGTTGACGGCTATCACCGGGTACATGAGCTTCCCGGCGTCGGCGAGGGCCCGCAGCCTTATCACCCCCGTCGTCGTCTCCTCGCAGCCTCCAAGGATATCGGCGGCCAAGTCCGTCCTGTCCCGGTGGATGGTGGCGATGGTGTCGGCGCCATCGTCCAGGGTTACGTTGGGGCGTATGTCCAGGGCCCTGTTGATGCAGTCGTAGTACTCCTGGTCGTTCTCGCCGTGGAAGGCGTAGACGTACATACCATCCTCTGCCAGGGCGGCGGAGACGTCGTCCTGGGTGCTGAGGGGGTTGGAACCCGCCACAGCGATCTCGGCTCCACCGGCCGTCAGGGTCGAGAGGAGGTTGGCGGTCTCGACGGTGACGTGGAGGCAGGCTACGACCCTGACCCCCTCCAGGGGCCGCTCCGCACCGTACTCCTCCCTGATCTTCTGGAGGACGGGCATGTGCCTTCTCGCCCACTCGATCCTCTTTTTGCCCTTATCGGCCAGCGTTGGGTCCTTGATGACGTTATCCTTCAAGTATCACACCTCGATCGATTTTGCGGTCGGATCATCGCTTCTGAGATCTGATTATTTGGATCTACTTAAAACCGACCGGTAAAGATCGAGGCAACCTCTATCTACCTCCAAGTATCAGAAGAGGCCACCATGTCGGTTGTTGCCAAGATCGAGGTGACCCTTCTGGGGACGGGGGTCGGAATCCCCCATTCGGGCCGGGCCCAGGCCGGTCTGGTGTTGACGGCCAATGAGCCCCTCCTCTTCGACTGCGGAGCCGGCGTTCTCTTGAGGCTCTCGGAGGCGGGCTTCTCCCCCCTGGAGGTCGACGCCGTCCTTCTTTCCCACCTCCACCTCGACCACGTCTCAGACCTCCTACCCCTGGCGAAGGCCCGGTGGCTTCTGGGGGAGAGGAGGCTGGATCTATTCGGCCCCGAGGGGACGGGTGCATGGTTCGACCAGGTCCGGTCCCTCTACCCTTACCTCGAAGAGCTGGACGTCTCCATTACGACGGTCCGGCCCGGCGACGAGTTCTTCCTCTCGGGCCTCAAGATCAGGGCCGGCGAGGCTGTCCACAGCCTTCCTGCATTAGGATACCGGATCGAGTCGGAGACGAGGGCGATCGTCTACTCCGGGGACACCGAGCCTGCGCCCTCCATCAGGGACCTGGCAGAGGGCGCAGACCTCCTCGTCCACGAGTGCTCCTTCCCCGAGCCCTTCTCCGTCACCAACCACTCGACGCCCCGGCGGCTCGGCCTGAACCTTAAGGGTGCCGGAGTGAAGAGGATCGTCCTAACCCACCTCTACCCCCAGACGATCGGCCGCGAGGAAGAGATGGTCCGGGACGTCCGAGTGGGCCTCGGAGACGGGGCTTGGATAGAGATCGGGCGAGACCTCCAGAGGATCCGAATTTAGTCATCAAAAAATTTATAATAATTTCGTGCTTCAACAGAATTAAAAATATAGTATATTTATGTGAGAGGAATTCAATAATTCGAGATTAATCTGACCCCACATGTTTTAAAAACATCTATTAATATAGCCTATCTCGGCTTTGAGCAGAAATTTCTCGATTCAGAGGCAAATCTGCCTTCTTAGGGATAATTTGGGTCAAAATGCGGGTTAAATAAGATCCATACTCCAATATAAAACCTCCATCGACGATATCAATCTCGCCATTACGTCCGATTCTACTCAGATATATTGTCGAAAGAGTTATGTAGTTGTGGATGAAATAATACTGTCAGTTAAACCACAAAGGAGGTTAAAAAAATGGTAGATGAATTTGGAGGTAAAGAGAGGTACATAGTTACCTTCAAGAGGAAGGACAGAAGGAAGGATAAAGAGGCGGACAAGGCGGAGATTCTGCAGCAGAGCGTCGGCCCCCGTCTGAACTTTGTGGATGTGGGGGCGGCCGTTGCCGGCTTTGCGCCACCGGACGACCCCGAGGGGCTAGTCGCCCTCGACATCAACGACTTTGACCGCCCCACCGTATTTGCCGCCCTCACCCCCGGCGAGGCGGGGGTCCTCAGCAGGGATCCCAACATCGAATCGGTGGAGCCGGACGGGAAGATCTACGCCCTGGACATCGTCCCCCAGGAGATGCTCTTCGGTGGAGGGGTCTTCGGAGGGATGGAAGGGCCGAGGTTCGCCGCAGACGGGCCGTCGGCCCAGGCGGACGTCACCCCCTGGGGGATCTCCAGGGTGAAGGCTCCCCAGTGCTGGGATGCGACGAAGGGGAAGGGGATCTACGTGGCGGTCCTGGACACCGGTATCTGGCCCCACAACGACCTATCCGGAAACCTCCTCGGCGGCATCAGCTTCGTTCCTGGGGAGAGCTGGGTGGACGGCAACGGCCACGGAACCCATGTGGCGGGGACGATCGCTGCCGCGATGAACGGCTTCGGAGTGGTGGGGGTGGCGCCTTCCGCATACCTCTACGCCATAAAGGTCCTCAGCAACGGTGGTTCCGGCCAGTGGAGCTGGCTGATGTCGGGGCTCTACTGGATGAGGACCCATTACGGATGCACCTTCGACGTCGCCAACATGAGCCTAGGCGCCGCTTCCGCGCCGTCGGCGGTGGAGAGCTACGTCAACTACGCGGCAGAGAATACTCTGCTGGTCTGCGCCGCCGGTAATAGCGGCGGTCCTGTCGGATATCCTGCCAAGTATGCCAAATGCATGGCCGTCAGCGCGTTGAAGAGCGACAACACCATAGCTCCCTGGAGCTGTCGGGGTCCGGAGGTGGAGCTCTGCGCGCCGGGGGTCGATATCCTCTCCACATTGCCAGGGAACAGCTACGGCACCCTCAGCGGAACGAGCATGGCGTCGCCTCATGTAGCCGGGGCTGCAGCCCTCTGCAGAGGGACCCACAGAGGGCTGGACATGGACCACATCAGGAATATCCTCAATTCTACGGCCAACGACCTGGGAAACCCCGGAAAAGACGACCTCTACGGATATGGCCTGGTCGACTGCAACGGCGCCACCTTCTGGAGGACTTGCGGATAGATCAACAAAAATCGTAGACGGCGAGGCCATGGACCTCATCGATCAGAGGGCATGGATCTCGCTGTCCTGCTCCACTTTTTTCACAGCTGGTAACGCCGCAACTCTGGAGACGCCATCTATCGAGATGGCGCCTGAGACGAAGGGGATCGGTCCAGAAACAGCGTTCTCGATCTCCAGCCCCCCCTCGGCTAGATCCCTCCTGGCGTCCTCCAGGGATGCGCCCTTCTCCAGGCTGATGATGACCCGGACCTTCTCTTCGGAGGCCCTCTTCGATCCTTTCTGTATCATCTCCAGGATCTCGACGGATATCTTCGATTCTGGCAATTAAATCACCGACTGTCATATATCGCCGACATAACTTAAAAATATTTTTGTTGCCCTTGGATCGGAGAACTCCTCGGGATCGACCAATTCCAACGTCAGCTCGGAGAAATATCTGGATCTAAAGCACAAACTTCTGGTAGCACTCCTCGCAGACGGTCTTGCCTGCGGCCGTCCTCCCTCTTATCTCCATGAACGCCTCGCCGCACTCCTGGCAGTCGATGGAGGGGTGGATCCGGGCCTTCCCCGGCGCGGGGATATCGACCTGCCGGACCACCAACAGCTCCTCGTCGGGGGCGGTGAGGATGTAGTCGGTCGCCTCCTCCCGCAGCTTCATGAACCCTTCCTTCTCCTCGGAGGACATCTCCCCGGCAAGGAAACGTTTCATGGCGGCGGGGTCGGTTCGGGGGAGGACGTTTCTGAAGTAGATCCGCAGGGCCTTCTCGTGGTCCCGAGAGTAAAAGGTGTAGACGTGTTTTCCGTGGTCTTTGAAGATGAAGTTGCCCTTCCCGAAGGTGCAACCGAGGAGCTGCTGGATGGCGTCGACGCTGCAGGAGCTGTTCTCGACGATGGCCACCAGCTCCTCGTCCTCGGCCCTGTCATAATGATCTTTGACGTACTTGGCCACCCGGTACCCTATGGCTATGCCGGGGCAGGAGTGGCCGTGAAACTTTACCACCTCTTGGAAGTCTTCGTCCATCAATTCACCTCTATCCTAATTTGCCGGTCGGAGTTATGATCTGATACTACATAAATCGTATCGCTTCAAATTCTATAACCGTCCTGGAGAGGCTATCCCGACCATAGGCCAGCGTCGATCCCGACGGGATTCGACGGAGGACCAGCCGGATCGGGGTGGCCCCGGAGAGATCTCGCCGACGGATCGATGTAGTCGACGGATCTACATCATAGATCGATCGATATCGTTGAAACGAAGGCCAGAGGTCGGCGGTCAGTAAGATGGGATGAAGAGGTATTGGGAGATGGAATCGTAGAAGGAGTTTATGAGGCGCAGAGCAACAAAATCGCCGGTCTTTTATCCGACGCCCCTCTTACGGGGACTGCCGACCCATCTGGTCTTCTGCTCGCACCTCAAATATCTATTGTCATCTTAATCTATTTAGGTCTATCGCCGGGAGGGCGGGGAAGGTGATGTACGACGGATCGGTCCGGATTCGCGGTCACCAGCTATTTTAAGCTTGAAGGGGGATCTACCCGCCATGGAGTTCGCTTTGGAGATCGTTAAGAGCGATAAGTTCAGGCAGATCTACGCCGTGGGGGCGATGGGGGGGCACAGCCCCTACGACTTTCGGATCGCCTTCTACAACGACTCGCCGAAGGCCGTAGTCCAGGATGGACGGCAGGTCTCCGTCATGGAGCGGAAGGTCGAAGCGGAGATGATCCTCTCCCCCATGGCCGCAAAGGAGCTAGCCGACTGGCTGAACAACCACATGAAAGAGTACGAGCGGCAGTTCGGCGAGATCAAAAAGCCCGGCGGCAAGAAGGCGGAAGCCGGAGAGCCGGCCCCCATCCAGGGCTACATGTGAGGAGATACGATGAAGTCGAAAGAGAAGGTCCTCCTCCACAAGGGGATGGACCGGGTGAAGAGGGGGGAGTTTCAGGAGGGGATCGAGTTCTTCGACCAGGTCCTGGAGATGAACCCGAAGAACGCCGACGCCTGGAACAACAAGGGGGTTGCCCTCTACCAGATGGGGGAGGCGGAGGGGGCGCTGACGTCTTACGACGAGGCGCTGAAGATAGATTCGGAGAATATGGAGGCCCGGAGGAACCGGGCCTTCGTCCTCAGGGCGATGGGGAAGTTCGAGGAGGCGCTGGAGGCCTACGAGGAGATCGTCACCGGAGAGCCGGAGGCCTGCGACTTCAGGAACCTCGCCGCCGTCCTGGTGGGGATGGGCCTCCTGGAGGAGGCGCTGGGGGCTCTGATGGAGTCTGCCCACCTCGAGCCTTCCCTCGCCGTCGAGGGGGAGATCGAGGCGCTGCGCAGGCTAATGATGGAGATCGCCGTGAGGGCGGAGTTCGGCGGCTTTCTCCCCGGCGAAGGGGACGGGACCGGCCGGACCGACTGAGCCGACCGAACCGATCCAGTAGACTGAGCCGGCCTTCCGGCGAAGGCTGATATAGGGTGGTCTCGGATATATGAGAGGGGTATAAAGAACCTGTAAAGGAGGGATCGAGGTTGAAAGGTTTCGTCATGATCAACGCAGAGCCGGGGTCTGAGAAGGCGGTCTACGACGCCCTTGCCGCCATCAAAGGGGTTCGGGAGGTCGTCCCCGTCTACGGGGAGACGGACTTCATCGCCATAGCCGACGTCGACGGGATAAACGACCTGAACATGATAGTCCTTCGGGTTCGGGAGATCCACGGCGTCACCTCCACCGAGACGATCCTGGGGATGGAGCTGAAGTTCTGATCCCCTCAGAAGATCGGTAAATGAAGTGCAAAAAAAGGTAGACCGATTATGAAAAGAGTCTTGATATCGACGTTCCTCATCATATCCCTGATGGGGTCTGCGGCAGCCTTCGATCTCAAGGAAGGGATGTTGATACGCCCCGGAGAAGCCGCGGCGGAGAAGCGGTTTGAGCAGGGTTTCGCAAGGCCGTGGGTGGGAGGCGACCCGCCCTTCAGATCCTCATCCCATGAGACCTACCCCAGGCTCTATTCGATTTACAGGCCTGGTTTTCCCTTCGAGGAACCGCCTTTCTGGGCGGGCGGCCAGTTCCAGACCTTCAGGCACCCACATCCCTTCAGCCATCAATTCAGGTTCAGCAGCCCCAGGATGATCTTCTCCGGATAGGGATCTGGAGGATAGCCCCCTCGCATGCGGCCTCAGAGTGGGGCGCCATCATTCCTCTCTTCCCTTCCGCAGGGGCGAAACCGATAAGACGGACGAGCCCCCTCCCCTCCTCCGGATAGCCCATGGCCAAGATCTCCCCCCTGATGGACCAGTACTTCGGCATGAAGGAGCGGTGCGGCGACGCCCTACTCCTATTCCGGATGGGCGACTTCTTCGAGACCTTCGGTCCCGACGCCGAGGTGGCGGCCCGAGTTCTTAACATCACCCTCACCTCCCGGCAGAAGGACAGGGAGGGAAACAGAATACCCCTCGCCGGGATCCCCTATCACGCCCTCGACGCCTACCTCCCCAAGCTCGTCGGTGCCGGCTATAAGGTCGCGATATGCGAGCAGGTGGAAGACCCCAAGAAGGCGAAGGGGCTCGTCAAGAGGGAGATCGTCCGGGTGATCACCCCCGGGACGATCATCGAGCCCTCGATGCTGGAGGAGGGGGCAAACAACTACCTCGCCGCCGTCGTCGTGGAGGGGGGGCGAATCGGCCTCTCCTTCCTCGACGTCTCCACCGGGGAGTTTCTCGCGACGGAGCTGTCGGGTGAGGGCCGCCTCCCGGCGGAGCTGGCGAAGTTTCGCCCCGCCGAGTGTATCGTCCCCAAATCCGCCGACCGGATCATAGATGATCTGGCGGGGACGATCGTCCAGAGGATAGAGGACGACGACTTCTCCCCCGACGGAGCGAGGGCGGTTCTGTCGGGGCACTTCGGCGAGGAGGCGGTCGAAAGATGGGGGCTCCTCGACCATCCCCTGGCGGCGAGGGCCTGCGGAGCCGCCCTAAAATACCTCTCCTCATCCCAGATCCCCGCCCTCTCCCACATCTCCGAGGTGAGGATCTACTTCCCCGAGGAGTTCATGGTCCTGGACGATACGACGCTGCGTAACCTCGAGATCTTTCGTAACATAAGGGAGAGGACGAAGAGGGGGTCGCTCTTCGAGTTCATCGATCTCGCCACCACCCCCGGAGGGTCGAGGACCCTCAGGAGGTGGCTTCAGATGCCGCTTATATCCTCCGAGGAGATAGAGGGGCGCCTAGACGGGGTGGAGGCGCTCTTCTCCGACCCCCTCCGGAGGGGGGACCTGGCGGAGGCGCTGAAGGGGATGGGGGACCTGGAGCGGATCGTCGCCCGGACCTCCTGCGGGACCGCGTCCCCGAAGGACCTTCTGGCCCTGAAGGGGGCTATAGAGCGGCTCCCCCGGATCGTTCAGCTCCTGGAAGGGGCAAAGTCGGAGAGGCTCCAGGAATTGAGGGAGAGGCTCGAGATCGGACCTCTCGGGGAGGTGGCCGAGCTCATCGGAAGGGCGATCGAAGACGATCCTCCAACGGGGATCAAGGAGGGAGGGGTGATCCGGGACGGCTACGACCCCGAGCTCGACGAGATCCGGTCCCTCTTGCGGGAGGGGAGGGGGTGGATCTCCCAGATGGAGAGGGAGGAGAGGGGACGGACGGGGATCAAATCCCTCCGGGTCGGGTACAACAACGTCTTCGGCTACTACATCGAGGTGACGAGGCCTAACCTCGCCGCGGTGCCGCCGCAGTATATAAGAAAGCAGACCCTGGCAGGGGGGGAGCGGTTCATAACCCCGGAGCTGAAGGAGATGGAGGAGCGGGTCCTCTCCGCCCAGGAGAGGTCGTCCTCCCTGGAGGAGGAGCTCTTCTTGAAGATCAGGTCCGAGGCTTCCCGCAGGAGACACGAGATCCAGGAGAGGGCCGCCGCCCTGGGGGAGATCGACGCCTTCGTCGCCCTCGCCACCCTCGCCGCCGAGAGGGGGCTCATCCGCCCCGAGCTGAATTCAAGGGGGGAGATCTCCATGAGGGGATCACGCCACCCCATCCTGGACGCTTCCATGCGGGGGGGGTTCGTCCCCAACGACGTCCACCTCGACGGGAGGAGGAACCGGTTCCTCATCCTGACGGGCCCCAACATGGCCGGAAAGTCGACGTACATGAGGCAGATCGCCATCGGCGTCATCCTCGCCCAGATCGGCTCCTTCGTCCCCGCCTCCTTCGCCACCATATCCCCCGTCGACCGGATCTTCACCAGGGTCGGGGCCTACGACGACCTGACCTCCGGCCAGAGCACCTTCATGATCGAGATGACGGAGGTGGCGAAGATCCTCACCTCAGCCACCTCAAAGAGCCTGATCCTCCTCGACGAGGTGGGGAGGGGCACGAGCACCTTCGACGGCCTCGCCATCGCCTGGGCCATCGCCGAGGAGATCCACAACAAGGTCCGGGGAAAGGCGATCTTTGCGACCCACTACCACCAGCTCACCCAGCTGGCGGGGTTCCTCCCCGGCGTCAAGAACTACAACATGGCCGTGAAGGAGGAGGGAGACTCCGTCGTCTTCCTGCGGACCGTCGTCCCCGGCGCCACCGACAGAAGCTACGGGATCCACGTAGCAAAGCTCGCCGGCGTCCCTGAAGGGGTGGTGGCTCGGGCGAGGGAGGTCCTCCGGGAGATCGAGAGGGAGGCGGTGATCGAGCCCCTGAGAAACGACCGGAGGTCGAGGAGGGCGGGGCCCCGGTACACCCAGCTTATATTCTTCGACGGTCCCGGTGGGCGGGGCGGCGGTGAAGGCAAAATTGAAGGTGATGCCAAAATTGACGGTGACGTCAACAGTGACGGTGATGATAACAGCAACGTTAACAGTATCGACGACGGCAGCCCTCCGGCACAAGTCTACGAAGATGGACGAGATCGGGACGCTGCGGCCTCCCTCATCGAGGAGATCAGGGAGATGGAACTCGACCTTTTAACCCCCATCGGCGCCCTGAACAGGCTCTCAGAGTACCAGAGGAGGTTGAAGAAGATCGATGGCCAAAATTAAGCTCCTGGACCCCGAGGCGGTCTCCAAGATCGCCGCCGGGGAGGTGATCGAGAGGCCCGCCTCCGTCGTCAAGGAGCTAATTGAGAACTCCATCGACGCCGGGGCGACGAAGATCCTGGTGGAGGTCGTCGATGGCGGCAAGGCCCTCATCAAGGTCACCGACGACGGCTATGGGATGGACCGGGAGGACGCCTCCATCGCCTTCGAGAAGCACGCCACCAGCAAGATCTCCGGAGCCTGCGACCTCGATAGGATATCTACCTTGGGCTTTCGGGGCGAGGCGCTCTCCAGCATCGCCAGCGTTGCGGAGTCCGTCGACCTGGTGACGAAGGCCAGGTCTTCCGGCGTAGGAGTCCCCGGGACCCGGATCAGGGTCGAGGGGGGGAGGGTCGCGGAGGTCGGGGACGCAGGCGCCCCCGCGGGGACTACGGTGGAGGTGAGGGGTTTATTCGAAAACCTCCCCGCCAGGAGAAAGTACCTCAAGAGCGGGAGGGCGGAGCTGGCGAGGATCGCCGAGGTCGTCACCTCCTACGCCGTCATATGCCACCGGGTATCCTTCGAGCTATTCTCCGGCGATAAGACGGTCTTCAAGTCCGTCCGGTCGGAGAGCTGGAACGATCCGATCCTGCGGATCCTGGGAAGGGAGGTCGGACGAAACCTCGTCCCCATAGAGGCGGAGGCGAAGTCCGTCTCCGTCACCGGATCTATCGGAAGAGAGACGGTCACCAGGTCCAGCCCCGACTGGATCATGACCTACGTCAACGGCCGGCTCGTCAGGTCTAGGGCCCTCAACCGGGCCGTCGCCGAGGGGTACAGGACCCTCATCCCCACCGGCCGCCACCCCGTCGCCGTCGTCTCCGTCAGGATCGACCCCGCCATGGTGGATGCCAACGTCCACCCCGCCAAGACGGAGGTGAGGTTTCTGAAGGAGGAGGAGGTGGCGGCGATGGTCGCCGACGCCGTCAGGGCCGCCCTGACGGAGGCGGGAGGTCCGGAGCCGCCCAAGACGGCGGAGGGGACCGCCCCGACGGGCCTCTTCGTTTCAGAGGGCGGGACGGAGGCTTTGGCTTCCGGTCCGGTGCCGATGGGCCCCGTCGTCTCAGGAGAGACGGGTCCAGCCGGCGGATCCGATCCCGGCGGCCTCGGATCGGACCTTCAGAGGACCCTACCCCTGTATTCGGGGCGGGGTAGGCTCGAGCTGGAGATCGAGGCGGAGCCCCTCCCGGGGGGCCTGAGGCTCCTCGGCCAGGCCCTCTCCCTCTACATCGTGGCGGAGGGGCCGAGGGGGCTAGTGCTGGTGGACCAGCACGCCGCCGCCGAGAGGGTCCGCTACGAGAGCCTGACGGAAAAATACGACGCCGGGACCATATCCCAGGAGCTGATCGAGCCGGTCACCCTCGAGCTATCGCCGAAGGAGGCGGTCCTCCTGGAGGAGTGGGGCCCGACCCTGGAGGAGATGGGCTTCGACGTCCAGCCCTTCGGCCCCAACGCCTACGCCGTCCGGGCCGTCCCGGCGATCGGGGTGAGGCTCGAGAGGACCGAGGCGGTCCACGACGTCCTGAGGGACCTCTTCGCCCTGGGGAGGGTCGGGACGGAGGCGACGGCAAAAGAGGAGGTCCTCAAGCTCCTCGCCTGCCGCGGCTCCATCAAGGCGGGGCACGATATGGGGTGGAAGGAGATGCACGACCTTCTCCGAAGGCTCTTCGCCTGCGACAACCCGCGAACCTGCCCCCACGGAAGGCCCACCACCGTCACCTTATCGAAGGCGGAGCTGGAGAAGATCTTCGGCAGAAGGTGACGTGGGGGCGGATTTTGGGTCCTTCATGAGGGCTATCTTAGGCCTCGACATATCCTCCCCGGCCCTGTATCCATAGAGCTCCTGCAGGTCGGCGGCGATGGCGTGCATGATCAAAGAGTTGGGGATATCCATGGGGCAGAGCTCTTCGCACTGGCCGCAGTTTATGCAGCTATCCGCGACATGGGCGTACCTGGTCAGGTGGAACTCGATTCCTGGGGGGACGATCCCCGGAAACGCCGTCATGTAGGGACCGGTAGTGTTGAAGAGGGCGGGGCAGACCTCGACGCAGGCGTAACACTTGATGCATCGGGCCGTCTCCTCGATTATGAACCTCATCCGGTCCCGGCTTCCCTCCAGGGGGGCGAAGTCCTCCATCTCCTCCTCATCGGACAAATTGACGATCAGATCCTCCCTCCTCTTCCGGGCCTTGATGCAGGCCCCGTCAGGGACGCCTACCCCGATCGCACCGGCGGCCGAGGCCCTCTCGAGGAGGTCTACGCCCCTCTCGGAGCAGACCTCGACGAAGGTCGCCTCCCCCACCAGCTCCTCCTTTACCCCCCAGTTGCCGCAGGCGAGATCTGCCCCCCTCGGGACCTTCATCTTGCACCTCTTGCAGTTCTCCCTGCGGCCGTAGCCCCCCTCCTCCAGCTCCGGTATCCGGACGGCCCGGCGCTCTCCGCCGACGGTGATGTGGAACCTTCCCTTGTGGATCGTCTCCTTCTCGACGGTCCCGGGGTCGACCTCAAAGACCTCACAGATCATCCGCCTCATCATGGAGGGGGCGATGGACCCGCCGCAGTTGAGGCCTATCAGGAGGAGGTTGTCGATATTCACCATCCCCCTCTTCGCCTGCTCAATCGTCCCCATGACGTCGCACCCCTTCATGACGGCGGCGACCTTGAACCCCTCCGTGCCCCCGAGGTACTTGCCGAAGAGCTTCGATAGGAGGAGGGTCCCCCCGTGGATGGAGCCCGCCGTCTCCTCCACCTCTCCCGGGTCGGTGATCAGGACCGGCCTGGCGTCGTAGAGGTCCAACCCCCTCCTGACCCCCAGGACGGCGTCGACGATCCCCTCCTCGAGGGCGAACTTGAGGAGGGCTGTAATGGCCCCCCCGGACTCGCCCCTCTTCCGGAGTTTGGGGTCGCTCGCCCAGGCGTATATCATATCCCCCTTGACGACCACCTCTCCCTTGCCGATAACCTCTGCCTTCCCAGCCATCTCTCCCACCTCGACCACATCTCCCTTGCCGATAACCTCTGACTTCCCTGCCATCTCTCCCACCTCGACCTCCTCTACATCGCCTATAGCGCCATCTCCCCGGATATTACCGCCCCCTCATCTTCTCCACCTTGACGGCGCAGGCCTTGAACTCGGGGATCTTCGAGACGGGATCGAGGGCTCCGATCGTCAGGAGGTTTGCCGGAGACTCCTGGAAGTGGAAGGGTATGAAGACGACCCCTTCTTTAATATCCCCCGTCACCCTCGCCGGGACGGCGATCTTCCCCCTCCGGGAAGAGACCAGGACGACCTCGCCGTCCTCTATCCCCATATCCGCAGCGTCGATATCGCTGATCTCCACCCAGCCGGTCTTCACCTCGGCGTCGAGGCTCTCCGAGCGGCGGGTCATCGACCCGGCGTGCCAGTGCCAGAGGGACCTTCCGGTGGTGAGGATGAAGGGATAGTCGCCGGTGGGAACCTCGGCAGGGGGTCTCCATTCGACGGCGGAGAACCTGCCCAGACCGTCTTGAGTGGCGAACCTCTCCCGGTGGAGGATGGGGGTTCCGGGATGGTCGGGAGCGGGGCAGGGCCACTGGAGGGCGTGGGGCTCCTCGAGCCGACTGTAGCTCATCCCGGCGTAGGAGGGGGTCGCCCTGGCGATCTCCTCGAAGATCTCCTCCTCGCTTCTGTAAGAGAACTCCTTCTCATACCCCATGAGCCTCGCGAGATCGGAGATGATCCTCCAGTCAGGCCTCGCCTCCCCCGGCGGATCCACCGCCTTCCTCAGCCTCTGGACCCGCCGGTCGGTATTGGTGTGGGTCCCATCCTTCTCGGCGAAGGAGGCGGCCGGGAGGACGACGTCTGCCAGCACCGCCGTCTCCGTCATGAAGATCTCCTGGGATACCATGAACTCCAGGTTGCCTAGGGCCCTCTCCACCCTGGCCAGGTCGGGGTCTGTCATCATCGGGTTCTCCCCCATCAGGTAGAGGCACTTTATCCGCCCCTGCCCCTCCGCCAGGATCTCCATCATCTCCGTGGAGGTGATCCCCGCCTTCGGATCGCCGAGGTCGTCCACCCCCCAGACTTCCATCATCTTCTGACGGGAAACCTCCTCGGTGACCTTCTGATACCCGCTGTAGACGTGGGGTAGGGCTCCCATGTCGCAGGCCCCCTGGACGTTGTTCTGGCCCCGGAGGGGGTTGACGCCGGACCCGGGCCTTCCGAGGTTTCCGGTGAGCATCATCAGGTTCGCGATGGAGAGGACGTTCTCGACCCCGGTGGTATGCTGGGTCACCCCCATCGAATATATGAGGGCCGCCGGCCTAAGCGTCCCGATCCACTCCGCCGCTCTTTCGATATCGGATGCGTTGACCCCGGTGATCTTCGCGGCGTTCTCGAGGCTGTATACTTCTTTATTCACCGTCTCCAGGACCGATCCGAACCCTTGGGTCCTCCTCTCGATGAAATCCCGGTCCTCCCACCCGTTCTTTATGATCTGGCGTATCAAGCAGTTCAAAAGCGCCACGTCCGTACCGGGGCGGAGGGGGAGGCGGAGGTCTGCCGCCTTCGCTGTGGGGGTCAGCCTCGGATCTGCACAGATGATCTTCGCCCCCCTCTTCTTCGCGATGACGAGCCGGCGCCCTATCAGGGGGTGCTGCTCGAAGGCGTTGCTCCCTATGACGAAGATGCATCTTGACTCCTCTATGTCGAGGATCGAGTTGGTCATGGCCCCAGATCCGAAGACCTCCGAGAGGGCGGAGACGGTGGAGGAGTGGCAGAGGCGGGCGCAGTGGTCTACGTTGTTCGTCTTTGCGACGACCCGGGCGAACTTCTGCATCAGATAGTTCTCCTCATTCGTCGCCTTCGCCGAGGCGAGGAAGAAGATCTCCTCAGGCCCATAGGATGATAGCCTCTCCGCCACCAGCCCCAGGGCCTGCCCCCAGCTCGAAGGGACGAAGGCGCCGTCCCTCTTTATGAGGGGGGTCGTGAGCCGGTCGAGGCTGTGGATGAACTGGTGGGCGTACCTCCCCTTCTGGCAGAGCTTCCCCTCGTTTATGGGGTGGGCCTGCCACGGCTCCACCCCCACCACCCTCTTTCCAACGACGACGAGATTTAGGCCGCATCCTACCCCGCAGTAGGGACAGGTGGTGGGAACGAACTTCATATCAGGAATCAGATATAACCCTCCCCGAAGAATTATCCTGGACTATTCCAAGGCCGCCATGATCGGGTTTATTCCAACTATACGCGTTTCGAGGATATATTCTGTACCCCCGCCCGGCAGGATGGAGCTTTTTTTATCCCCCGCGGCCAACACCCCTCCATGGATCTGGAGGGATTTGCGAAGAGGGGCCTTTCCAGGGGCGACCAGGACGTCCAGGAGAGGCTCGCCGGGATGATCCTCGAGGTGAAGGGGGAGAGGATTACGGCGGAGCATGCCGAGAGGCTCGCAAAAGCGGTGGTAGAAGAGGCTCTGGCGACCCTGGAACCCAAAGGCAACGTCTTCGACCTGCCGGTGGCGGGGGTCACCATGGGGGAGTTCGGGGTCGGCTCCCGAGGTTCGGGCGACTTCTACGCCCACGAGAAGATCGCCGAGGTGATAGGGGAGACGGGGGCGGTCATCGACTCCCGGCAGCTCGACGACTCGGGGGCGGTCGAGGCGAAAGGAAGGTACATCGTCCTCACCGTCGACGGGATGCACTCCCGCCTCAGCGACTACCCCTTCCTCGCGGGCTTCCACGTCACCAGGGCGACCCTGAGGGACATATACGTCATGAGGGCCCGCCCCGTCGCCATGTTCTCTGACATCCACCTCGCCGACGACGGGGACGTCGGCCGTCTCTTCGACCACCTGGCGGGGATCGCCGCCGTAGGCGAGCTGGCGAAGGTCCCCCTCATAACCGGATCTACCCTGCGGATCGGCGGGGATATGGTCATCGGCGATAGGCTGACGGGCTGCGTCGGAGCGGTGGGGGTCTCAGATCGGCTCTCACCGAGGAAGGACGCCGCCCCCGGAGACGTCATCTTGATGACGGAAGGGGCGGGAGGAGGGACGGTATGCGCCGCCGCCCTTTACTACGGCCATCACGAAGTCGTCGAGGAGACGATCAACGTCAAGTTTCTGGAGGCGGCATCAGCCCTCCTCGACGCGGACGTCGAGATCCATGCCATGACCGACGTCACCAACGGCGGCATCCGCGGGGACGCAAAGGAGATCTCCAGGACCGCCGGGGTAAAGCTCGTCTTTTTCGAGGATGCGATGGCCCGTCTCGTCAACCGGAGGGTCCTGAAGATGCTGGAGTCGCTCGAGATCGACTACCTGGGGGTCTCGATAGACGCCCTCCTCATCATCGCACCCCCCACCTCCGCCGAGGAGATCAAGAAGGTAGTGAGGGGGACGGGGGTCGAGATCGAGACGATAGGGAGGGTGGAGGAGGGGTCCGGCGTCGAGCTCCACGCCGACGGCGATGTTAAGGAGTTTGAGCCCCGGTTCCGGGAGTCGGCCTACACCCCCATAAAGAAGGCGGTGGACGCCGGGCCTCTCCGGGACTTCGCCGAGATGAGGATGAAGGTCGACATCGCCGCCGAGAGGGCGATAGCCAAGAAGAGAAAGTTCGTCGATATGGTCGAGAGGTCGAGGAGGATTCGGACCTGACCTCCCGGTCAAGAGCCCTTTTGTTTTTACGGCGAGGGGGGGGGTTCGGGGGGCTCGGCCTGCCCTATAACGGCCAGGGAAACCGCTATAAGCGATAGATGCGAAATATTATCTGACGCGGGAAGATAAGATGGCGAAGAACGATATAGAGGCAAAATCTCCCTCCGGGAGAATCTGGTGGTTATTCATTGGTATCGATTGAGGACCCGATATACCGCTCTTATCTCTGCAAGCTCGTAGGCGAGGAGGGGCTCCATATAGTCGAGTCGATGCCCGAGGACGAAGTCACCGACGAGCATGTCGCTGAGATCACGGGGATAAGCCTCAACACAGTCCGCAGGACGCTTTATCTCCTATATGAGCACCGTCTCGCCAAGTACAGGAGGGAGAGGGACCCGGAGAGCGGCTGGCTGACTTACCTCTGGACCCTATGCGTTGAGAACCTCGACAGGGCCCTGGAAGCGGAGGCTAGAAAGCTCTTGAGGAAGCTCGAAGAGCGGCTCAGCTACGAGAAGGACCACATATTCTACGCATGTGTCGCCGGATGTGCACGTTTCGTCTTCGACGAGGCGAGCGAAAACAACTTCGTATGCCCCTTCTGCGGAGCCGGCCTCGAATATATGGAGAACGACAGGATCGTCTCGACGATCGAGAAGAGGATGGGGGATCTGACCGCCGCTCTATGACCCTTCTAGGGCCGTCTTCCGGCGCTCAAAGCTATAAAGTCTCAGGATCGTTTCCCATGACCGCCGTCCACCACCATCGGGACATATCAGCGAGATCGCGGCTGAACATCCCGGAGAGGCGGTATTCCCCGGACCGGACGGCTATAAGACCCGCCCCTAGAAGCTTGTTTCTCATGAAGTAGAAGGCCGACCTGGACACTTCCAGTTCTTCCATCACCCGCTTCCAGTCCGCTGTCTTCAAGGGCTCGCCTCTTCCTTGATACTCCTCCACCATGTTGAGAAAATCTCTCCCCCGGCGGGCGGTCTTTTCGTCCTGGAAGAGGCGAAGCATCAGCTCAAGGTAAGGATCCTTTGACCGGCTGATCCAGTGTTCGGACTTGGATCTTATCTTCAGAGTCGTGGCGGTTCGAGGAGCGTTCTTGACGTGAGTCATGAACTCTTGGGAGCTTTGGTGGCGTTGAGCACCGACCTGACCAGATCGGTGTACTCCTCTTTCAGTATGTAAACCGTGGGGAGACGGTAAGACTTCTTGTGCGCCCTGAGGATTCCCAGCTTGGAGCAGATGTAGCCCAAGAGGGATGCGACGACTTTACGAGAGGTCTCAAACTGCTCTTTGACCGCCTTGTAAAGAGAGGCTACGGTGATCTCGCCCCCTTCCAGGATCACTCCCAGAACGAAACGCCTTCTTCCATCAGTGTCCAGATCGAGAAACTGGACCAAACGGCCGGCGATCTCAGACTGCATCGAACTCATTTTTCATCACCACCGTCCAGATACCATGAGGAGGGCGAATTGCGGCATAGCAATATATATCTTGCCATGACGGTGAGCACCCCCGCCAAATCCGGGATATACTCAGAACTCCGGGTGAGGAAGATCCACCCCTGGTCGAGCTCTGCCCCAACTATAAATAACCATTGAATATCATAATATATAAGGCATTTGTCTCTGGGGCGAATTCGGGGTTGAACCTCTCCAAAAAGTCGATGAGGCCTTCTCCGGGGTAGATGTAACCCCGGTACTTGAGTCTTGGATCTTGGGGAAACGGAGATGAGCTGGGGGTGATATGTTTGAGCAGATCGCGGGCAGGATGCTCATTCGAAGAGGAGTTTGTCGATCTCCTGGAGCTGAACGGTTACAGGGTGGAGGGATGGAGGAGGTCCGGTGACGGCCTGGTGGAGATGGCCGCGTCCAGGATGGACCCGGTCGGCCACGAGATCGCCTATGTCATTTACCATATGGAATCTGACCTTCCCCTGACGGAGGGAGATCTGGATCGGATAGAGAAGAAGAGAGAGGAAATTCCCGGAGAGATCACCGTCCTCCTCTCGCCATCGGCCGGTTTCTCCAGGTCCGCGTCGGATCTGGCGGCGAGGCGGGGAGTGAGGCTCTGGGGCCCGTCAGAGGTAGACCGGCTCAGAAGGAACGTCGCCGAGAAGAGGGGCCTTCTTCGAGGAGGAGGGGTCGATAGGCCCGTCATCGCAGCGGCGGGGAAGAATAAGAAGAAGAGGTCTAAGACGAAGGCCATCGCCTTAATCCTCCTCCTCCTCCTCTCCGGCGCCCTCCTTCATGCTAAAACTGGGGGCATCGATCTCCCTGGGGAGCTATCTGACCTGGCGGCGGTGATCGGATCCTTCAACCTCCACCTCGAAGAGATCCGCAGATCCTCCGCCCCGGTGGTCGGCGAGGCGGCGTCGGACCTCAGAGAATATGTATCCGGCCTCCTTGGAGGAGAGCATAAGGCTTAACAGCTACCATGCCCAAACTCCGGGCTGAGATGCAGAAGGCTTGTTTTTATCGAATATTCTGATCAGGAGGATGGAGCTTGATGGATCCGGATTACTGGTATAAGAAGGGCGCCGCCGAGCACAGCTCGGGGAGTTTTGAGGATGCCGTTGAATCCCTCAGAAAAGCCCTCGAAATAGACCGCCAATTCATCGATGCGTGGCACCTCCTCGGCGAATCCCTCCGGAAGGCTGGACGATACCAGGAGGCGGTGGAATCCTTTGAGACAGCCCTCGATATTGAGCCACGCCATCATCAAAGCTGGCGGGGAAAGGCGATCGCCTTGAACGAGCTGGCCAGGCACGAAGAGGCGCTGGAGTCGGCGGATGAGGCTCTTAAGGTAGATCCTTCGGACGCCAGATCCTGGATCGTCAAGGGCTACGCCTTCCATTCGATGAAACGGTTCCAGGATGCCGCCGACTCCTACGACAGGGCCATAGAGATCGAGCCCCTGGGGGGCAGAGCCGGAAGGGCCTGGAACAACAAGGGAGCTGCCCTCGACAACCTGGGGCGGCACGAGGAAGCCCTCGAATGTTATGACGAGTCGATCATCATCGACCCCTTCGACTTCTACACCTGGAACAACAGAGGCGTCTGCCTGTCGGCCTTAAAACGGTCCGAAGAGGCGGTGGAGTGCTTCTCGAAGGCGGTGGAGATCTACCCAGAATATACCACCGCCTGGAAGAATATGGCTTTCGCCCTGAAGGCCCTGGAGAGGTACGAGGAGGCTGAAGAGGCGCTCCAGAAGGCGAAGGATCGCGAGTCCGAATAAGAGCAGCAGCCCCCCGATCCCACGGCGGCCTGAGACGATCTTCATCCGGTCGGATCGGGGGACTGGAGCCGTTGGTTCGATCTACTGGAGAAAGTCCGAGATATCCCATAGGCCGTAAGGACAGCAGTCGCTGGAGCTCGAAAGCCAGTTATCGGTATCTTCAGATATGGCATCCTCAGCAAAATCTTTCGATGGTACGGCCGATCCTGGGCTCGCCATGATGTAAACCCATTCGTCGCCGCCGTCGGGGTATCTCGACCAGCTGTAATCGTCGTCACCATCGTCGTCGAGAGCTGGCGTCCTGTCTATCTCAGCCCCCTTTTCATCTCTGAGGACGACCGTCTCCTCACTATTTCTAAGCCAGTAGCCGTCGAATGTCACTACAAAGAACCCCCCGGCGGGGACGGTCGTCCCCGAAGATATCGAGACGACGGACCCGCCAGCCGATGTCACCGTCCAGCCACCGATATCAACGTCGTCAGGTCCGGGGTTGTAAAGCTCCAACCACTCGTTCCCGTCGTCGCTGCCGTCGGGGTTCGCCTCCACCTCATTTATGCAGACCGTCCCTCCCCCAGAGGAGGTTCCCTCGTCTCGCCACCATGCCGCCGGATCGAACTCGGTACCCTCGACGCTGCCGACCTCGGCGTAGGACCCGTCTACCAGGATCCTGTTGAAGGGGTGGGTGAGATTGATCTCTCCGTCCGGATCTTCTAGATAGACGACGGATATGAGCCTCCCCTCGAGATCTCGTCCGCCGTCTCTCTCTTCGTCGATGTCCAGCCAGACGGTCCTGTTCATGAGGAGCGCCGAAGCGAACTCCTTTGCTGCCTTCCCACGGGCCGATCCCATCGGAGGGGAGATCACAGCCGCGAGCCTTACCGTCTCGATCCCGGATACTATCCTCGGATCGGTCACCATTATCTCGACGTCAAAGACGTCGCTGCTCTCGACGGCTATCACCACCCCACTGGCCTCGTAGGGGGCGGCCGAGGCGAAAGGCGCCCAGACGGCCGCCAAGACAAATACGATGATGAGCTTCACTATCATAGTAAACGCCTTCTGAGGGATCGGTCCCCTATCAGGACGAGCCTATTTAGGGACGACTGGAGATAGTCCCTGTAAGAGGCCCTCTTCTTCCCTCCTGCGTTAAAAAGTAACCCGGTCACCAGGACCGCCGCCATCGCCAGCGGGACGATCCAACCCGAAACCCACCCACCCCCAATCCGATCCTCTGCCTTCATCGGATCTGCTCTACCTTCCTGGAGGGGTGGAGGGGCGGCCTCCGTCTCGGTGTAGATCCTCTTCCTCAAGAAGGCGAAGGCGTCCTTAGTCCCCTCGTCCAGGGTTGGGAATAGGAGCCCTTTGTTGTGCCATGCGTATCTGTGGAGGGGATCAAGCCCGATGGCCCTATCATAACAGTCGATAGCCTCCTGGTATCGGCCCATCTGGTGGAGGGCGGAGCCCTTGTTGTTCCAGGCGTCGGCGTCTCCAGGCCGCAGCTGGATCGCCCGATCGTAGGATTCGATCGCCTCACCGTACCTCCCGAGGGCCGCCAGGACCGTACCCCGGTTGTTCCAGGCGTCGGCGTCTCCAGGCCGCAGCTGGATCGCCCGATCGTAGGATTCGATCGCCTCACCGTACCTCCCGAGAGCTGCCAGGACCGTACCCCGGTTGTTCCAGGCGTCGGCGTCCAGAGAGCCGAAATCCGTCGCCCGATCGTAGCTCTCCAGGGCATCTTCGTACCTGCCGAGGGAGGAGAGGACCGCCCCCCGGCTCTGCCAGATGTCGGGGTCGAAGGGCCTGAGGTTCGCCGCCCTCTGGTAGCATCGGAGCGCCTCTTCATATTCTCCAAGGCCGCTCAAGGCCAGGGCCCTGTTGTACCAGATGTCGGGGTTGTAGGCGTCGAGGGCTATCGCCCTATCATAGCTCCTTACCGCCTCCCGAAACTCGCCTCTCCCCGCCTGAGCGTTCCCCATCTCAGTCCAGTCACTGGCAAGGAGCTCCTCACCGTCTGCAAGAGAGGTCCCTAGGAGGAGGATGACCAGGAGGATCGGTGCACTTCTTCTGGCGGAGACCTTGGGCCCGGACCCGGAGAGATGAGAGCGAAGAGCCTCACTGACCCTTATTCTTCTCCCTCGATTGAGTAGATCTCCCACCATCGACCATCCCCGATCTGATGAAATATCGGCCATCTCAAACACCATCCATCCTGCGACCCCGGATCTGCCGCAGGACTTAACCTCTGATCGGTCTGTGACTACTCCCCGCCCTGAAGGGCTGGGCTTCTAGCTTTTGGCAGAGACTGTAGTCCCAGTCTCAGAATGTTTATCGCCGCATTCTCGTCACGGTCCATGACCAGCCCGCATTGAGGACATTCATGGACCCGATCCGATAGGGACTTCGCGACTTTAAGACCGCACCTGGAACATAGCTGACTTGTGCTTCTGGGATCTACTAGAACCACCATCGAACCGGCGCTCTCAGCCTTGTACGATGTGGTTATCACCAGCATCCTCCAGGCAGCGTCTGATATGCTCTTAGCCAGGCAGCGGTTCTTAAGCATCTTCGTGATGCTCAGATCCTCGAAAGCGATCAGCGCGAACCTTTCGACCAGGTTGTGACTGACCTGATGAGCAAAATCGTATCTGCGGTTGGCTATCCTCTCATGGGTCCGCTGGACGACTTTGAGAGCTCTCCTCCTTTCAGGAGTTCCCTTCTCATATTTGGATAGTCGTCTTTGAGCTATTGCCAACGCCTTCTCCTCAGATCGAAAGAACCGGGGGTTATCGATCTTCTCTCCGTTGGAGAGCGTAGCGAAACTCTCCAGCCCCACATCGATGCCCGCCATCAACCCATCTTTCCAGGGAGGCTTCGGAGGATCGTCGATCTCCACTGAGAAGCAGGCAAACCATTTTCCGGTCGAAGATCTCCGAACGGTCAACCTCTTGATCTCGCCTTCGATGGGTCGGTGGAGCTTGATCTTGACATCTCCGATCTTGGAGAGGCGCAGCTTCCCGGAAGACAGTTTGAATCCCAGCTGTGGATAGGTGAACGAATCATACCATCCCTTCCCCTTGAACCTGGGATACCCCGGGGCCTCTCCTGCTTTGACTCTTCGGAAGAACGCTTTAAAGGCCAGATCTACCCGTTCTTGGACGTTCTGGAGGGTCTGAGAGAATACCTCCGTTAGTTCTGGTTTGTTTTTCTTCCACTCTGGCAGCAAGTAGTGAGTCTCATACTTAGATATGGATTTACCTTCTTGTTCGAAAGAGTTTTTCCGATATGCTAAAGTCTCGTTATAGGTCCATCTGCACAGCTCCAAGGTCTCTTCCATCTTGGACCGCTGTGCTTTTGTCGGATAGATCCTATATTTGAAGGCTTTAAGCATTATACTTATTTATGCAGTCATAGTATTTAAAGATTCATGGCTTAAGGCGGGATACGATTCATCCCCGGCCCGAAGACCGGGGTTTTCTCTACCCCTGCACCCAGCCTCTATAACCCACCCCTGCAAGCCTTCAGATCGGACTTGTGGGAGTAAAACCGAGTCCGCCGCGGAAGTTCGATCCGAAGTCCATCTTTTCGAATTCGATTAACGAGACCTGCTTATAGACATCTCCTCGATCGGTCCCCGCCCCCAGCTGGAAAGGCACCCATGAGTCGTTGAACTCTCTCCCGAGGCCAAGTCCTCCATCGAACCCGCTGGGGCTTGGACCTGTACCGATCCCGCCGGAAGCGTTTGTCATATTCGATATAGATCCGTTAGAAAGCCCCCTCAATTCACCTGAATCGCCGTCCCTTGCTCCAGGATCTCCCGAAGGGTCGTCCATGAATACCAGCCTCTTGAACCGTCCGGTATCCGACTCCACCACCCCCGACGGCTCTGTTGCCAGAACCGGCTCGACGGTCTGAGCACCCTCGGAGGAGTTCTCAGAGAGGTCGGGATCTAGCTCACCCTCCTCATCTACAGACCCGGGAGAGGCCGGCGGCTCTGAGAGGTCCAGTTCGACCTCAAAATCAAAGAGGTCGGTCGAATCTATAGTCGGGGACGATTCGTATAAGTCTGCGATCTCCTGGTGCCCCGATCGATCCAGAGACCCCTTTCTTTCGGGATCGACCTCGATGACCACCGGCTCGGATGGAGTCGTCTTTGATACCGGTTCAAAGCTGCTCAAAGCCGCGAAGGATCCGAATATCTCGGGGGCGGTCTTCTTCTCAGGCCCTACATCTACCACCGCTGCCAGAGGGGGGGAGCTGGCGGAGGGGGATTCGGGCTCAGGGTGAGAGGATCCACTCTGGAAGGCCGTCTTCTCCTCCTGAACCGGCTTCACCTCTTCGATAGCCTGACCCTCATCAACTGGCGGGACGTTGGCGGGAGCCTTCTCCGGAACCTCTCCATTGCCGACCTTCGGCTCCTGGGACCCGCCGGATCTCGCCCTCTCGGTCTTCTCCGGCTCTCTCTCGATCCTTGGGGTGGCCTTAGCTGAAGGGGATATTAAGACCTCTGGAGCCTCGCCAATCTCAGAGATGACGGCAGGGGGGCCGCGGACGGCGTCGGCCCTGGAATCGTCGCCTTCGACCTTCAGGGACCTTTCATCGACGGCTGAGACGATCTCATCTGAAGGCTTGTCCGGAGTCGTTCCTCCTTTCCCGGAATAGGAACTTTTCCCGCCGCCGGAGGATCCGAAGAATGCGGGGCTGGCAGATCTGCCGGATTCGTCCCTCTCCACCATCCTGGGGGTCTTATCCAGCTTCTCAGTGGGCGGAACCATGACAGGCCTCCCAGATCCGGGATCGACCCTCAGATCAGACGAAGATCCGCCCCCCCCCGACCATGAGACCGGATCGTTGGAGAGGAGAAGGCCCAGGCCAGGCGTCAGGAGGACGATCCCCAGGACCATCAGGACGCTCCATACGCGGGCCTGCTTTTTTGGAGGGATATTGAGCCGCCTCAATACCTCCATATCCCGCAGCTTCCGATCCCGTCCCTTATGGGTCGTAAGGATCTTATAAGCGGAGTATCCCGTGATCATCGAACCTGCGACGGTGGCTAAAAGGGCTAGCATGGCTCCCTCACGAACTTACCTGATCTGTTTATATATCGTAGTTATATATCTGTTACGCATAAAGTCATAAAAATACTTTTCGTAGGTTGGGGAAATAGTCTAACCTTTAAATCGAGGTGATCCATTAAGTTCGAGGCCTTTAGCATGAGAGAGGAAGAGAAGTTCGAGATCATATGGGATAACGCCCAGAGGATGCCGGAGATGGAGAGGATAGTCTTCTACGAGCTTGAACGAAAGAAGCTGGTGGTGGGGCTGCTGCTGGCCATATCCTTCTTTGGAGGAGGGGGGCTGATCTACTCTGGAAAGACGGCGAAGGGTGCTCTCCTGCTCCTGGTCAACGGACTCCTCCTGGCAGGGTTCCTATCCCTCCAGGGGTTTGGTCCCCTGACTACCGGCGAGACCTTCGTCGGAGCAAGCGTCTTTCTCATACCCCTGATACTGGCCATATACGTCTACTCGATGGTGGAAACGAAAAGGGCGATAGATAAGTACAACAAGAGGCTTTACCTCATGGTCTTCGACCGTAGACCTCCATGAACCTCCCATCTTCCTGGCATAACCGGGGGAGATTTCCGGGGGGCGAAAAGAATTCCGGGATCGGCGGCTGAAACTCCCCCGCCGATCCATTCTATCCTATCCTTATCCTATTAGCAGCCTATTTCGTCAAAGTTCAGTTGACGTAGACCACCACGGTGCTCTCGCCGCTGCATCCGGCGAGGGTATAGCTCAAGGTGAAGCTCTTCTGGCCAGGAGCTCCAAACCTCGAATCGAGCTGGTAGGTCCCCGTCGATACCTTCCGCAGGGCGCTACTCGTCAGGACGGCGTCGGCCGGGCTCCAGGTCAGCCTCAGGTTCGATGGATCGGCGAGCTCTCCCCCGGGACCGCGGAACTTGACGGTGAGGGAGTAGGGACTGTAGGCTCTAGTGGCGCTGAAGTCCATGGAGGCCCAGCAGATGGCCATCGAGTCCATCGATATCGCCGGCCGGACGAAGATGTTCCCGCCAGGACCGTCCTGATGGACGTAGGCGACCCAGAGGAGGCCGTCGGAGGGGTTGAAGGCGAGGGTCGGCCAGACCTCATCGCCGGAGGTTCCCGTCAGTTGAGCCCTATCGATCAGCCTCCAGCCGGGATCGAACCTCTCCATGTAAAGGTCGAGGCTCCCCGCCTCCTGAGAGCTGTAGGCCAGGTTGAAGACGCCGTCATGCCAGAGGAGGGATGGGTAGTCCTGGACCGAAGGGCTTGTGGTTATCCTCCTCTTCTCCAGGGAGTTGAGGCTCCGATCGTACTTCTTGACGAATATATCCTTGTTGCCGGTCTCTTCCGAGACATAGGCGACGTAGAGCCTCCCATCCCCTCCCAGAGTGAGGGACGGCCTGTCCTGGTAGCTCGCCTCGGTCGTCACCCTCACCTTCCGGATAGATGTCCAGGCGGAGTTGAACCGCTCGATGAAGATGTCGCCGCCGGAAGACGGGCCCGTCTCCCAGGACTGGTAGGCGAGGTAGAAGTCGCTGCCCACCCTGATCAGGGACGGGCTGTCCTGGTCCGCGGTGGAGGTGGTAAGCCTCCTGGTCTCGACGAGGAAGAGGTCGCGGTCGTACTTCTTCATGAAGATGTCCCAGTTTCCTGTCTCGTCGGAGACGTAGGCGACGTAGTAGTAGCCGTCGGAGTAGATCACCGACGGCGTGTCCTGGTAGGCCTGATCGCTGGTAGCCCTCACCTTCTGAATCTGGCTCCATCCGGGGTCGAACCTCTTCAGGAATATGTCGCCTCTGAATAACGGACCCGCCTCCCAGGACTGGTAGGCCAGGAGGCTGCCGTCGTCGGCGAAGACGAGGGACGGCCTGTCCCGGACCGCCTCGCCGGATGTGAGCTGCCTGACGCCTCCGGGACCTCTGATCTGGTAGCCGCTGTAACCCCGAGCGCTGTCATAACCGGTGGCAGGTGCGTGGTTTGCGTCCCTCACGTAGACGTAGACGCTGTACTCTCCGGCGTCACCGTAACCCGGGGACCAGGTCCAGGTGGGACTCAAGGACCAGTCCTGGACGACCTTCCAGACGTCTCCCGTCGAAGGACCCCTCAGCCAGAACCTGGTGAAGATCGGGTCGCCGTCGGGGTCCGTCGCCGTCGCCGTCCAGGTTATGGTGCTCCCGGCGATCTGGGGGCTCGGCCTGTCGGGGGTGAGGGCGGTGACGACGGGGGGCCGATTGACCGACGTCAGCTGGTATCCGCCGAAGCCCCGAGCGCTGTCGTAGCTGGTGGCGGGGGCGTGCTTGCCGTCCCTGACGTAGACGTAGACGTCATAGGCTCCAGCGTCAGCAGGGGAGGTAGACCAGGTCCAGGTACTGCTCGTGGACCAATCCCGAACGACCTTCCAGACGTCTCCCGTCGAAGGACCCCTCAGCCAGAACTTGTAGAATATGGTGTCTCTATCCGGATCCGTGGCAGATGCCGTCCATACGATCGTCGATCCCGCCGCCTGGGGGCTCGGCCTGTTCGGCGATAGGGCTGTCACCACGGGTGGCTGGTTGATGGGGACGAGGACGGGAGCGGTCAGGACGTATCCGCCGAAGCCTCGGGCGCTGTCGTAGCTGGTGGGAGGAGCATGTTTGCCGTCCCTGACGTAGACGTAGACGTCATAGGCTCCAGCGTCAGCAGGGGAGGTAGACCAGGTCCAGGTACTGCTCGTAGACCAGTCCCTGACGACCTTCCACGTATTCCCGGTGGAGGGACCCCTCAGCCAGAACCTGTAGAATATGGTGTCCCTGTCCGGGTCTGTAGCCGCCGCCCTCCATACGATCGTCGATCCCGCCACCGAAGGGCTGGGCGTGCTGGGGATCAGAGCCGTAACCGTTGGGGGAAGGTTCGCCGGCCTTATGGCGATCAGCTGGTAGCCCCTGTATCCCAGCATATCGTCGTAGCGGCCCGCAGGCTGGTGCTTTCCGTCCCTGACGTAGACCGCAAAGTCGTACTGGCCGGCGTCACCGGCGGAGGTAGACCAGGTCCAGGTCCTGGTGGTGGACCAATCCCTGACGACCTTCCACGTATTCCCGGTGGAGGGACCCCTCAGCCAGAACCTATAGAGGATGGCGTCGCCGTCCGGGTCTGTGGCGCTGGCCGTCCAGGTTATCCTCGCCCCGGCGATCTGGGGGCTCGGCCTGTCGGGGGTGAAGCTGGTCAGCTTCGGCGGGCGGTTGGGGGTCGGAGCCGGGTTGATGGTGATCGACCTGTCACCGTAGGAGTCCCAACGCTCCTGAGTTCCGTAATTCTGGCCTGCAATCCAGACCCTGAACGTATTCTGTCCGACGTCAGATGACGATGTGGTCCACGAGAACGTATTGGTTCGGGTATAACCTGTCATAGGAGCCCACTGGTCATTCGTCGCAGGCCCCCTCATCCAGAACCTGTACCAAATGTTCCCCGGCACTCCGCCGCTGGCGGTGGCCGTCAGGGTGATCCTCGTTCCCGCGTTCTGGGGTCCCGACGGGCTTGCGGTCAGAGACTGGAACTGAGGCAGAGGCACCGGAGACGGGTTGATGGTGATCGACCTGTCACCGTAGGAGTCCCAACGCTCCTGAGTTCCATAATTCTGGCCTGCGATCCAGACCCTGAACGTGTTCCCTCCGACGTCAGATGACGACGTGGTCCACGAGAACGTATTGGTCCGGGTATAACCTGTCATAGGAGCCCACTGGTCATTCGTCGCAGGCCCCCTCATCCAGAACCTGTACCAAACGTTGCCCGGCACTCCGCCGCTGGCGGTGGCCGTCAGGGTGATCGTCGTTCCCGCGTTCTGGGGTCCAGACGGGGTTGCGGTCAGAGACTGGAACTGGGGCGGAGGCGTCGGCGCGGGGTTGATGGTGATCGATGCGTCACCGTAAGAGTCCCACTGCTCCGCAGTCCCGTAATCCTGGCCTGCGATCCAGACCCTGAACGTGTTCCCTCCAACGTCTGACGCCGTCGTAGTCCACGAGAACGTATCTGTCTTGGTATAACCGGTCACGGGAGCCCACTGGTTATTCGTGGCCGGTCCCCTGAGCCAGAACCTGTACCAGATGTTCGCCGGGTCACCGCCAGATGCGGTTGCTTTGAGGTTGATAGTAGTTCCCGCGTTCTGGGGTCCAGACGGGTTTGCGGTCAGAGACTGGAACTGGAGCGGCGTAGGAGCCGGGTTGATGATGATCGATGCGTCACCGTAAGAGTCCCACTGCTCCACAGTTCCGTAATTCTGGCCTGCGATCCAGACCCTGAACGTGTTCCCTCCAACGTCTGACGCCGTCGTAGTCCACGAGAACGTATCTGTCTTGGTATAACCGGTCACGGGAGCCCACTGGTTATTCGTGGCAGGCCCCCTGAGCCAGAACCTGTACCAGATGTTCGCCGGGTCACCGCCGGATGCGGTTGCTTTGAGGTTGATCGTAGTTCCCGCGTTCTGGGGTCCCGACGGGGTTGCGGTCAGAGACTGGAACTGGAGCGGCGTAGGTGCCGGGTTGATGATGATCGATGCGTCACCGTAAGAGTCCCACTGCTCCACAGTTCCGTAATCCTGGCCTGCGATCCAGACCCTGAACGTGTTCCCTCCAACGTCTGACGCCGTCGTAGTCCACGAGAACGTATCTGTCTTGGTGTAACCGGTCACGGGAACCCACTGGTTATTCGTGGCAGGCCCCCTGAGCCAGAACCTGTACCAGATGTTCGCCGGGTCACCGCCGGATGCGGCTGCTTTGAGGTTGATCGTCGTTCCCGCATTCTGGGGTCCCGACGGGGTTGCGGTCAGAGACTGGAACTGGGGCGGAGGCGTCGGCGCGGGGTTGATGGTGATCGATGCGTCACCGTAAGAGTCCCACTGCTCCGCAGTCCCGTAATCCTGGCCTGCAATCCAGACCCTGAACGTGTTCCCTCCAACGTCTGACGCCGTCGTAGTCCACGAGAACGTATCTGTCTTGGTATAACCGGTCACGGGAGCCCACTGGTTATTCGTGGCAGGCCCCCTGAGCCAGAACCTGTACCAGATGTTCGCCGGGTCACCGCCGGATGCGGCTGCTTTGAGGTTGATCGTCGTTCCCGCATTCTGGGGTCCCGACGGGGTTGCGGTCAGAGACTGGAACTGGGGCGGAGGCGTCGGCGCGGGGTTGATGGTGATCGATGCGTCACCGTAAGAGTCCCACTGCTCCGCAGTCCCGTAATCCTGACCTGCGATCCAGACCCTGAACGTGTTCCCTCCAACGTCTGACGCCGTCGTAGTCCACGAGAACGTATCTGTCTTGGTATAACCGGTCAAGGGAGCCCACTGGTTATTCGTGGCAGGCCCCCTGAGCCAGAACCTGTACCAGATGTTCGCCGGGTCACCGCCGGATGCGGCTGCTTTGAGGTTGATCGTCATTCCCGCGTTCTGGGGTCCTGACGGGTTTGCGGTCAGAGACTGGAACTGGGGCGGAGGCGTCGGCGCGGGGTTGATGGTGATCGATGCGTCACCGTAAGAGTCCCACTGCTCCGCAGTCCCGTAATTCTGGCCTGCGATCCAGACCCTGAACGTGTTCCCTCCAACGTCAGATGACGTCGTCGTCCAGGGGAACGTATTGGTCTGGGTATAACCTGTCATGGGGGCCCACTGGTTGTTCGTAGCCGGTCCCCTCATCCAGAACCTGTACCAGACGTTGCCCGGCACTCCGCCGCTGGCGGTGGCCGTCAGGGTGATCGTCGTTCCCGCATTCTGGGGTCCCGACGGGGTTGCGGTCAGAGACTGGAACTGGGGCGGAGGCGTAGGAGCCGGGTTGATGGTGATCGATGCGTCACCGTAAGAGTCCCACTGTTCCGCAGTCCCGTAATTCTGGCCTGCGATCCAGACCCTGAACGTGTTCCCTCCAACGTCTGACGCCGTCGTAGTCCACGAGAACGTCTGGTTCGTGGTGTATTCGGTCATGGGAGCCCACTGGTTATTCGTGGCAGGCCCTCTCATCCAGAACCTGTACCATATACCGCCCGGGATTCCACCAGTCGTCTCAGCCGTCAGGGTGATCGTCGTTCCCGCGTTCTGGGGTCCTGACGGGTTTGCGGTCAGAGACTGGAACTGGGGTGGGTCATCGGCCACCGCCCCGGAGATCGCGATGGCACCCAGAACCAGAAAAGTAAAAACCAACCGAGATAGACTCCTGCAATAGAGTCTTCCGAAATCACCGGGGCCGTAACTTGGCCGTACCCCGGCTTTCTTCTTGAATGAGGGAGATTTCATCTCTAATACCTCTCAGCCTTCTACATCCACTTCAATTCAGATCGATTCGCTATATGGCCTGAATCGTTGATCCATGATCTTAAGTATCTATTTTTCACATCAGAGTTCTGTCGAAGAGTGATCCGTTTAGCAGCTTCATGTGAACTAGATGTAAGCTCTGTGTAGATACGCAATTTACTACGTGTGTTTCTCATAACAATAAAGCCTGTCGGATGAAAGAGGTGCCGAGATGAAGAGATCCAGTTCACGCCCTTTTATCGAATTTAGAGCCGCGGAGATCTCCCGCGACTGCCGGGGGCCCCCTTCTATAGGTGGTGATTTTGTGTCGACTATGGGATCTTATCCAACCCAGATGGACAGAAAAAAGAAGGGATGATCAGGCGAAGGGGTGCTTCGCCGAGTCCTTCTTGGCCAGGGCCTCCTTCACCGTCGGCTCGCCTTTCATCGCCCTCTCTATGGCAAGCTTCGTCGCCCTGTAGTTGTAGTCGGCAACCTTCTTTTTGTCTTCGGCGTCCCACTGGATGAAGACCGAGACTATGATGAGCAGGTCCTCGACCTCATCCTCGGGGATCGTCCCCTCCGCCACGGAGTCCATCACCGCTTTGGCCACCGCAGCCTGGGCGGGGCCAAATATGAGAAGGGCCTGGGTGGCGTTGGTGATCGTCACCTTGTTGACCATCAGGGTGGCGGGCTTGGTGATGAGGTTCGGCTCCAGGACCGCTAGAAGCGGGGTGTGGCCCATCCTCGGGGATGCGAGGGCGGCGACGAAGGCCTCCTCGACGGCGGTACCCTTCCTCCCAATGACGAGGTCGATGTGGGCGATCTCCGGCCCCTCTCCAGCGAGCGCCTCTCCTATGAGGGCGTTTTCGATATGATGAGTCATCTCTCTATCTCCCCGGGACTGATAACGGTCTACAATGGTCAGTCTCCGCTCGTAACTTCTGCACTATGTTTTATATATTTTCTTGAGAGAAGGAGGTCTCGGAGAGGTTAACGGGCCGGTCGAACGCAGACCGGAACCGAAAGCACCGTCACCTTGGAGGATGAGTCGATCGATGAAGAACGTTGCCTGGGCCGTCACCGGAGCAGGCCACCACCTGGCCGAGAGCTTGGCGGCGATGAGGAGGGTCTCGCGAGATAACAGGGTCTGCACCTTCGTCTCCCGGGCCGGAGAGGAGGTCGCGAGGATGTACGGCCTCTTCGACCGGCTTTCGGAGATCTCGGGGGGCGGATACCTGGAGGAGGTAATTCTCGAGCGGGAGGAGGGGGCGAGCAGCCCCAGGGCGGGGAGGTTCATGATGAAGAGGTTCGACCTATTGATCATCGCCCCCGCCACCGCCAACACCGTCGCGAAGATCGTCTGCGGCATCGCCGACACCCTGCCGACGAACGCCGCCGCCCTCGCCAACAAGGCGGGGGTCCCCGTCTACGTTCTACCCACCGACGTTTTGGATAGGTCCCAGACCGAGCCCCCCTACTCCATAGATAGGGATCTATGCGAGGGGTGCGAGGTATGCGAGCCCCGGAGGGGCTGTCCCAGGGAAGCGATCGGGGAGCAGATCGACCTTGTAATCTGCGACGGCTGCGGGGTCTGTGCGGATCTCTGCCCCAGGGGAGCCATCAGGAAGGCTGCGATCTCGGTGGTGACCCGGCCCCTGGACAGGGAGAATATCGAGCGTCTTAGGGCGATCTCCGGGTTCACCGTCCTGGAGGGTCCTGAAGAGATAGAACGGCTGCTCTTACCGAAGTGATATAACGGCTGATCTTAAAGGACAGAAAGATGGATTGACGAGGCTTAGGCGGGGCCGGAGGGTGCCGGGACCTACTCTTCGAAGGCTGGCCCGAGGTGTAAGGTTTATCATCTAAGGGCCAGATACGCCAGGGCAATAATGGAAGTTTTTGTAGTAAACAACCACGGTCAGTTCAACCACCTGATCCACCGGAGCATAAGGGAGATCGTCCCCGCCAGGATCATCTCCAACGAGACGCCGGCGGAGGAGATCGATGCCGACGGCCTGATCCTCGGCGGCGGCCCCACCCTCGCCAGGGCCGGAGAATGCAGAGAGTACCTGACGAGGCTCGACGTACCGATCCTGGGGATCTGCCTCGGCCTGCAGGTGATGGCCGAGACCTTCGGCGGACGGGTCGAGAAGGGGGCGGTAGGAGGCTACGCCCAGGTTGAAGTTGAGGTCATAGAGGAGGACGATATCCTGAAGGGGCTTGCCCCCAGGATCAGGACCTGGGCCTCCCACGCCGACCAGGTGGTCCTACTACCGCAGCAGTTTCGGGTTCTCGCGAGGTCACAGGTCTGCGAGATCGAGGCTATGCGCCACGAAACTCGCCCCCTCTACGGTGTCCAGTGGCACCCCGAGGTCGTCCATACCGAGGGCGGGATCAGGCTCCTGGAGAACTTCATCGAAGTCTGCCGGGAAGGGAGATAGGGACCTTTGGACCGAGCTATTAAGGGCGAGATCCTGGACGACCTGGATTCTCAGCTGGAGGGGGCCAAGAGCCTCTCCTTGGAGACCATAGCACGCGAAATAATGCGGATCGGCTTTCGGTGCCGGCGTTGTGGCGATTGCTGCCGGGGCGAGGAGAACAGCGTCGCCGTCTTCCCCTTCGAGATCAGGGCTATCGCCGACGAGACAGGCGAGGGCTGGCTCGAAGTCGCCGGGCCCCCCGAAGAGGGCGAGTGGGACTGTGAGGGGAACTTTCACACCCTGGAGTGGCGTCTGAGAAAGACGGGCCGAAACTGCCGATATTTTTCGAATAAAGGCTGCGAAATCTACGAGGCGAGGCCGCTCCTCTGCAAGACCTACCCCTTTTACCTGGAGAGGGGGCGCCTCCTATGGTCGGAGTGCCGGGGGCTCGGTGGGGAGATCGGAACCGAGGACTCTCTGATCCTGGCCGAGCTTCTCAAAAGAAGGCAGATCGTCGAGATCCGAGAGGCTATAAAGCTGGTCCAGAGTTACGACGACTTTGAGAGGGGTGAACCCTCTCCCTATGGCAGATGCATAGTCCACGACAGCACGGGGGAGCACGTGATCGATTGGTCCGAGATCCCTGGGGCACTCGGACGACGCCTCAGGCTTTCCAGGGGGAGATAGACCGTCCTCTCACCTGCCCTCATCCAGGGCCTCGTACTCCAGGGTTCCGATGGCGTGCTTGAAGACGATGATCTTCTTGCCCTTCCCCACGTCCAGGAGGAGCTCGTAGTTGTTGTGAGATTCAAGCTTGGCTATCAGGGGCCTTCCGTCCATCAGCCTGATCGTCACCTTCTGGCCGATGGCCTTGGGGATGAACTGTTTCGGCTTCGCCGTCTCCTTCTTCGTCTCTTCCTCTCCCTCTCCTCTGTTATCTATGAACATCACCATCAACTCCTAACGACCGCAGATCGTCCCTTCGAGGAGGCTCTTTCCCTCCTCCGACCGGAAGAGGGGCGGCTCCCAGTCCTCGACGATCCTCCTCGTGATCCTCCTTTCGCCCTCAACCACTCCCCCGATACGTCTTCTTCTCGCGCCCCTTTCTCCCCCTCTCTCCCCCACACTCTCATCCCCCATCTCCTTTTCCCTCGCCGCTCCCTCTCCTCTGGCCAGATCCTCATCCTCGTCTGCCCCCTCGATCCGGCGGATCAGGATCCCACGCCTCTGCCATGGAGGGCTCTTGGCGAGGTTTACACCCCTCTGAAAGAGCATCTCGTGGATATCGGCCTCCTTCATCCCCAGGAGGCGACCCATCGCCTCGCGGGGGGCCAGGCCGTCGTCGATGAGGGCGTAGAAGCCGGAGGAGAAGACGTGGTTTCTCCAGGCCTCGTCCTGCCTCTCGGCGAAGTATTCGCATATCTCGCCGGGGCAGAGGGGGATCGCCCGGGCGTCCATGGCTACCGCCCGCCCCAGGCCGATGGAGAGGTGGCCTGAGAGGGAGGCCGCCACCACCGAGTCGATCTTCTCGAGCCGTCCGCGGAAGGGGGCCACCGCAAAGAGGAGGTTGATCTCGTCGGAGAAGGTGAAGGCGAGGGCGGGGGAGAGCCCCGACCCCTCGACGAAGATCCTGGCGGCCTCCGCCATCGCCCCAGCGAATTTGATATCGTAGGGCTTCTCGGCATCCCGGAGGAGCCTTCCAAATCCCCTGCCATCGGCCCTCACCACCAGAGGTCCCCGGACCCGCAGGTCGGCGTAGACCTCCCGGCTATCGGTCCTTCTTCTCATCGCTCTGGATCATGGTGCCGAAGTGCTTGGTGATTATGATGTCCCCGACGGCGGTGACGCCACCATAGGGAATTATTATCCCCTTACCCTTCAGGTCGAGAAATGACCTGTTGACGTTGCCGAGAGCAAGGCCGCTCACCTCGCCCACATCCGAATCCAGAACCACGTCGTCGACCCTTCCAACATAGATACCCTTCTGGGTGTAGACGTCCTGGTCCAAAAGTGCAGTGATCTCGATGCGCATCTCGTCCCCTTATCCCCGGTTGGTCCTCTCATATCATAAATCTTCTGTTCATTTCCGCCAGGAACGGGGCGACGAAGCTCTGCAGCGTTCCGGATCTTACGGAAGAGGGGGGAGATCATCCCGGACGGGATCACCGGTCGCGGATAGGCAGGAGAATGGGAGAATCGGTCGAATGAGGGAGATGATAAAATGAGTCAGAAGATATCCGATCCAACGATCATGATCGGCCGTCATGACGGACTGTTAAGTTGGGAAGGGTGATACCCCTCCCAACCCCCCTTCATATCGATCCTCCCTCTTGGGAGATTATATCATTATGATATTGAGGCCGGGAGGGGGCGAGACGATCCTCCCGGCGGCGCGGAGTTGTACCATCGCGAATTTCTCGAGGGAGCTGGCCTGGCCGCAGGATCTCTCCGGCGTGGAAAACCTCACCATTTAATGGTGAAGTCCCTCACCTGATAGCTGTCCCAGCCGTCGGGACTGGTGTGTCTGCCGTCCCTTATCCAGACGTTCACCTGATTATTTCCGACGTCGGAGATGGTCGTATGCCAGGTCCAGCGGTTGCTGCCCGTCCACCCGGTCATATCCTTCCAGGCGTTCCCGGTGGAGGGGCCCCTCAACCAGAATCGATAGAATATCTGGTCCCCGTCCGGGTCTATAGCCGTCGCAGTCCAAGTTACAGAGGAACCTGCCGCCTGGGGGCTCCACCAGTCTGGAACCAGGGATGTAGCCGTCGGAGGGGTGTTGGGCCGGGGGGCGGTCACCTTGAACTCCCTCACCTGGTAGCTGTCCCAGCCGTCGGGACCGGCGTGTCTGCCGTCCCTTATCCAGACGTTCACCTGATTATTTCCGACGTCGGAGATGGTCGTATGCCAGGTCCAGCGGTTGCTGCCCGTCCACCCGGTCATATCCTTCCAGGCGTTCCCGGTGGAAGGGCCCTTGAGCCAGAACCGGTAGTATATCCTGTCCCCATCAGGGTCTATAGCCGCCGCAGTCCACGTTACGGAGGATCCCGCCACCTGGGGGCTCCCGCGGTTTGGCGCCAGGTCCGTCGCCGTCGGAGGGACGTTGGCCCTCGGGAGGGTTATGGTGTACTCTCTGATGAGGCTGCTCTTCGAGCCGTCGGGCCCTGCATGCCTTCCATCCTTGACGCTGACGGAGATCTGGCTAGTTCCGGCGTCGGAGAAGGACGTCTTCCAGGTCCACCTGCCATTGGCCGTCCATCCGGTCATCTCCTGCCAGACCCAGCCTGTGGAGGGGCCCTTCAGCCAGAACTTGTAGAGGATGGGGTCGCCGTCCGGATCGGTAGCTTTCGCGGTCCAGGTGACCGCCGACCCCGCCATCATGGGGCCCGATCGGTCCGGGAATAGGTCGGTGACCACTGGCGGCTGGTTGTACCAGCTCCGGCTGTACCTGGCGGGCCCCTTATGGCCGACGGACCAGGGACCGTATACCGCTGGCGGCTCTTGGAGCCAGATGCTGCGGTGGGAGATCCCATGATAGTAGTAGAACCCCTCCGGCTCGGTGGCCGGGATATCGGACCAGACGAAGGACGAGTACGTCATGCCGGTGCCTGATGTCTGAAATGTCGCCGTTCCGGAGGCGCTGGCCGACGAGACCGCCGCCGCCAGGATCATCACCAAGAGAGAGACGATCCCCATGATGTAAGGAAGGTTATCCCTGACGAAAGCCTCCCTCGCGAAGCTCTTAAGGGACTCCACCCCCGATCTAGTTGAAAACAACCCCCCAACCATGATCAAATCACCTTTAGACTCTTACTGCATTCAAGCGAACCTTTCCTGCGAAGGAAGCCTGGTCTGGGAAATTTAAATACCTATTTTTCATATTGGGTCCCTGTTAGTCGGTTTTACCCAATTTCCGGTTATGTGAATCAATTGTGAATCTGATATAGACGGGAGGTGGGCGGTGGGCTCTAAAAGAGGGGCTGGGGTTATAGATCTTCCATGGGACGGCATCTTCACCCAACTCGAACAGATATATTTTTATACTATAGTTAGGCCAGTTATAGCTGGATGAAACTTATAGCTATATTGGAATTAGTTGTACTGATTTCTTCCACCCTGATTACGGCTTCTGGCTCCCCAGGTATAGACTACGGCCTTGGAAAATCCAAAGATGGGATAGCGATGATCTCGGATGAAAACGCTTTTCATGGTCCGCATTCAGCAATGCTATCTGTATCAGAAAAAAAGAAGTATATCAGGCTTATGATATACCTGGATGATCCTCTTCCTTTAGAAGAAGTCAACGAATTTTGCATGCAGATCCTTCCTCTAACTGGTGCTGGAGACATGGAGATAAGGTTGTTTCTTGACGTCAACGGTGACGGAAAATACACCGATAAGAAATCAGCGGGAGACAACTGGGTGAAGTCCAGGGCGAATATTTGGGACGAAACCGACCTCTCGGGTTCTGATTGGATGGAGCTGAACGCCTTCGATCGCCAGTTTGAGTTCCAGGACAGAAACGGCGTTAAAATCGGCGATCTGGTCGGATGTCAGGATTATTTCGGCCCAGCTGGAGTTGTGAGGATATGGATAACACTATACGGAATAGCCGACGGCGGAGGGGCCTGTCTCATCGATTACATAAAGCTCGGCAGTTATACTCTTAGCTTTGAACCTCTGGAAGATCAGGTGACGAAAAAGGGAAAGCCGAAGCGGATAAGCTATGGTGGCAAGATCACCTACACGATAACCTATGGGAACGATCTCCTCATCCCCATCACAAACCTGATGATAGTCGAGCAGTTCGATCCGAGGATGTCCCTCATCTCAGCCGATCCGCCGCCGGACCCGGGGACGAACAACGTCTGGACGATAGGGACCCTCCTCCCCGGAGAATACGGCCAGATCGTTCTGGTGATGAAGATGGCGAAGCAGAACTTCGTCGCGGATCTCGAGGGGCATGTCTCGGGGAACGGCTTCGTCTCCGTCAGGAGGAGGTTCACCACCGATAGGAGCCCCCAGCTCATAGTAAACCTGGTGAGGATAATATGCGATCAGTTCGAGAGGCGGGGTCTGGTAGAGACTCCCGTCAGGTCGATCGTCGGGACGACCCTCAGCTTTGCGGAGCACGGTTCAGGTATATACGAAGCGGAAGAGTTCTCGAGCTACAGGAGCAGCAGGATGAGGATGGAGAGGTCCTTTGACGCCGTTCGGGCCCCCGCGACCCTGGGCCTCCCCTTCGATCGGAGCCTCGGCTACAACTCCAGCTGGCATGCAACCCACGTCTGCATCGACGATAAGAGGGGCTCCATCATAAGAGAGATTTACCAATATGCAGAGAAGCTGAACTTATCTGGCCGGGCCGAGGTCCGGAGCACCAGGCTTAAGCTCGCCTCCGAGTCGAACTTCACGGGGATGGCGATATACGAGATAGAGAGCCGTACCAAAGAGAGGGACGCTGCCATCACCACCGTCTTTGAGGGGAGCTACTCTCTGAAAACGGGGAGCGATGTATACAAATGAATGAAAAGGCAGGAAGAGATCAGATCGCCAAATGAGCAAGAGGGACGATCGGATGAGAGGGAGGAGGGATATACCCTCTCATCCGCATAGGAGGTCTGGCGATCTATTGTTTCCCACTCCCCTTCCCGCAATGACACCTACTACCCGCCCCTTTAAATGACTATTTTTCACGTGCGTTTCACGTTGGGGTCATCTGAAATCAGGACCGCCCAGAACCGCAAGGCTATTATCCTCGAAACCGGCCAAAAGGTCTCCATGGGCCTGAACGTCCCCCAGTTCATCGACGAAGCGATAGCAGAGATCAGCCGCACTGTAGAGGGAAGGGCGGTGATAGGCCTCTCCGGCGGCGTGGACAGCTCTGTCTGCGCCTTTCTAGCCCGCAAGGCTATAGGAGACCGGCTCTTACCCGTCTACGTCGACAGCGGGCTGATGCGCCAGGGCGAGTCACAGAAGATAGAAGAGATGTTCAGAGACTTCAACCTCATCACCGTCCACGCCGAAGACCGATTTCTCGCCGCCCTGGCGGGGGTGACTGATCCAGAGGAGAAGAGGAAGGTGGTGGGGGAGACCTTCATCCGGGTCTTCGAGGAGGAGGCTAGGAGCGTCGGCGCCGAATTCCTGATCCAGGGGACGATATACCCCGACCTGATCGAGTCAGAGGGGGGGATCAAGTCCCACCACAACGTAGGAGGCCTGCCCCGGGAGATGGAGTTTGCAGGGATAGTCGAGCCGCTCCGGGACCTATACAAGGACGAGGTGAGGGCTGTCGCGAGAGGGCTATCGATGCCCGTCGAGATATGCGAGAGGATGCCCTACCCTGGACCCGGCCTCTCCGTGCGGATCCTGGGGGAGGTGACCCGAGAGAGGCTCGATGTGGTGAGGGCTGCCAACGCCATCGTAGAGGAGGAGCTGCATGAGTTCATGCCGTGGCAGGCCTTTGCCGCGGTCCTGGGAAAGGCGACGGGGGTCAAGGGCGACATCAGAGCCTACGGCTACGTGGTGGCGGTGAGGGCGGTCTCCTCGAGGGACGCCATGACCGCCGACGTCCTGGAGCTCCCCTGGGACGTCCTGAGGCGTATATCTCACAGGATCGCGGGAGAGATCCCCGAGGTGTCGAGGGTCGTCTACGACCTGACGCCCAAGCCGCCGGGGACTATCGAGTTCGAATAATGAGCCGCCTTTTGGTCTGGGGCCGGCGGTCAGAGGACGCCCTTGGTGCTGAGGACCCGGGTCCCTTCTACCTTCTTCGCCTCTCTGAGGGCGAGCCCCAGGGCCTTGAAGACGCTCTCGGCCTTGTGGTGGTCGTTCTCTCCATCGAATTCGACGTTGAGGGTTATCCGCCCTCCCTCCACCAGGGCAGATAGGAGAGGCTTCACGTCCTGGGTGGAGAGATCTCCGATCATCTCCCCGGAGAACTCCCCCATCATAACGATATAGGCCCTCCCCGAGAGGTCCAGGGCCGCCTTGGCCAGCGCCTCGTCCATGGGGACCGCAGCCCAGCCGTACCGTTTCGCACCCTTTTTATCCCCCAGGGCCTCGGCGAGGGCGGACCCCAGGGCCAGGCCTGCAGCCCTCGACCTCTGGGGACCTATGCCCCCTTCCGCCTTCAACGATACGTCGATCTCCCCCATCCTCGCCAGGGCAGATATCATGTGGTCGAGAAACCCTGACCCGGAGTCGATATCCTGCTCCCCCGTCCCATCCAGGTCCAATTCGACCTTTGCCCGCGCCCCTCCTACCTCAGCTCTTCCCTCTCCCTTCCTCATACCATCACCTATACGGATCCTCCACAAACCCAGTCAGACCTCTACGAGACCTATACAGAACCTACATGAAAGCTCGAATCAGGATCTTATGGCCGAAAGGGCCTCCTTGAAGTCGAGCCTTCCCGTATATATCGCCGTCCCGACGACGGCCCCTGCCGCCCCCGCCACCCTCAGGGTGAGGATGTCCTCGATGGTGGTGACCCCCCCGGCGGCCACCACCGGGATCTCCACCGCCTCCACGAGCCTCCTCGTCGGCCCGGGGTCGATCCCCCGGACCTGCCCCTCGGTGTCGATGTTGGTGAAGAGGATAGATCCCGCCCCTCGATCCTGGAATTGGAGCCCAAGCTCGATCGCCCCCTTCTCCAGGTCCCTCTGCCATCCCTCGGTGGTGACCTTCCCCCTCCTGACGTCCAGGGCGACCATAATCCTATCCTTCCCGAAGTCGGCGACGAGGTCGGTGACCATCTCGGGGTCTGCCAGGGCCGCCGTACCCAGGATAACCCTGTCGACCCCCAGCTCGAGGAGGGAGGCCGCATCCTCCCGGGATCTGATGCCGCCCCCCACCTGGATGAAGAGGTCGAGGGTCTCGACGATCTCCATGAGGATGGGCGCGTTGACCCTCTCCCCCTGGATAGCTCCATCCAGGTCGATGATGTGGAGGGTCCTCGACCCCATCAGAGCCCATCGGACCGCCTGGGCGATGGGGTCATCGAGGGACACCACCTCGGAGCCGGGGACGCCGCCGACGAGCTGAACGCATCTTCCGCCGCGAAGGTCGACGGCAGGAAAGAGATCGAAACTCATGAGAGGATGCTAGATCCTGGTAGACCTTAAATCTTGGGGCTCCTAGCTCCAGAACCTCTTCGTCCTGGCGTACTCCCTCTCCGCCTTGAGGATGTCTCGATAGAAGTCGTCCTCGTCCCTTCTGAGGTTTCGCATCAGCCTTGCCGCCGTCTCGGGGCCGAGCCCCCGGCTCGCCAGGGCGACGGCGGCGCTCTTGCCGTAGGTGAGGACGAGGTTTGCGTTCCGATAGACCCTCTTGGTCCTCCGCCGGTCCTCGGGGGTCTTCATCTCCTCCGGCTTTCTGACGATCCCTATCTCCTCCTCCTCCCAGGGCTTGAGGGCGGCCACCATCCGGGAGCCGCATTGGGGGCACTCGGGGACCTCCGGGACGTTCCTGACCGTCCGCAGCGACTTCCACCCCCTGCAGCTGACGCAGAAGAGGATCACCCGGTCGTTCATGATCCGGTCCCTCAGTAGCTCGATCACCGCGCCGTCCGCCCGCTGCGGAGTTGTTACGTCCCTTCCTCCCCGCCTCCCCTCAGCGCCTATGGGGCTTGGGTGGGAGGTCGTTATGGCGATCTCCCCCCTCCTCAGATCCTCCAGCGCCCTTATAGCCCGATCGAGGTCGAGCCGATCCCAGAAGAGCTCGCGCATCGCCTCCTCGCCGATGGGGCCGTCGACGAAGAGCCCCAGGACCCTCTTGAGGCTGACCGTCGTCCTGTCCAAGTCCCGGCGGAGGGCACCGAACTTCCGGGCGACGTGGACCATCCTCCAGGTGAATAGCGACGTGTTCTTGACTGTCAGCTCCAGGATCGGCCCGATGTGGTCGGGGTCGGTATCCGCCAGGAGGGCCGCCACCTCCTCGGCGATCAGGGGCCGAGAGGTCTCCAGGCCGATCCTGTAGGGGTCGACGTCGAGGGCGACGGAGCCGCCGAGCCTCGCCGAGAGGAGGGCGGAGAGGACCCGCCCCAGAGTCTCGTTCGCCTGGGTCCCAAGGCAGGCGTTCACCGTGATGTGGGTTCCGTCCCCCTCGACGGTGACGGTCCGGTGATCGGGGACGGGGAGATGGACCGAGATCTGGGACTTTATCATCCCCAGAAAGAGCCTCGCCGCCTCCTCGTCGGCGGGGTATTCTTCCATCAGGAAGGCCTCAGCCGCCTCTTCCCCTCCGGCCGCGGCCCCGCTCCCATCGGGACCGTCCCTTTCTTCTCCGCCTCCGCATTCACCTCCTTTTCCACCAGTTTCTCCACCTCCACCTCCGGATCCTCCTCCTCCCTCCAGCAACCTGGCGACCCGGGCGCGGATCTCCCCCGCCTCCTGGGCGACGGTCCAGGGGACGGGGATCTCCTCCCCGGACCAGGTGGGGATCTCGCCCCCTCGGTTTATGGGGGCGACCCTGATCTCCTCTTCGTCCTCGAGGACCTCGACGATCTCCCAGATCTCGCCCCGAGCAACGAAGGTCGCCCCGGCCTCGGCGAAGTTGACGACGAAGGCCTCATCGAGGGTCCCCACCGCCTTCCTTCCGACGACGTCGTAGACGGTGTACCTCTTCTCGTCGGGGATCATCGAGAGGTTCTGGTAGTAGTACTCCCAGGATCTCCGCCTCCTCCGCAGGAGGCCGTCCTCGATATACACGAGCCGGTGGCCCTCGATCTCCCCGGCCACCTCCTCCATCTCCCCCATGGAGAGGTCCCGGAAGGGGTAAGACCTGGTGATGATCTCAAAAGACCTTCCAAGGGTGATCTCGCCGAAGTCGAGGGCGAGCCCCACCAGCTGGTTTGCCAGGACGTCTTTTGGCTTTCTGTGGGGCCTCGTCTCCTCCAGCTCTTTCGCGTTCGCCCTCCTGGCGATGGCGAGGGCCTCGGCGACGTCGTCGGGGCCGGTGGCGATGATCGTCCCCAGAGAGCTCCTCCCCATCCCGTGGCCCGCCCTCCCCACCCTCTGGACGAGGCGGGAGACCTCCCGGGGGGAGCTGTACTGGATGACGTGGTCGACGTCGCCGATATCGATCCCCAGCTCCATCGACGAGGTACATACGAGCCCCCGGAGCCTTCCTGCCTTGAAGGCCTCCTCCACCTCGATCCTCACCTCTTTGGAGAGGCTGCCGTGGTGGACGCCGATATCATCCCCGAGGCGGCGGAAGCTCGACCCCAGGACCTCGGCGGCCTGGCGGGTGTTGACGAAGATGAGGCACCTCTCCCTCGCCACCGCCTCCCGGATCATCCTGATCTGGGCAGCGAGCTGGGGGTCGACCTCAAGCCTCCTGGCGAGGGCGAAGTCGCCTCCCTTCGGCCGGGGGGAGACGACCCGAAACTCTGCCGCCCGCTCGACGTCGGCCCGGAGGATGCCGCACCTCCTATTAGGTCCCACAAGAAATTCCGCCACCGTCTCCGGGGAGCCCACGGTCGCCGAGAGCCCCACCCTCTGGAAATCCCCTGCCACCTCCGCCATCCTCTCCAGGACGACGGCGAGCTGGGACCCCCGCTTCGAGGCCGCCAGCTCGTGGACCTCGTCGATGACGACGGTCTTGATACCTCCAAGGCCCCTCCGGAGCCTTTTGCCGGTCAGCATCACCTGGAGGGTCTCCGGAGTGGTGATGAGGAGGTCGGGGGGGCGCAAGGATTGGGCCCGCCGCTCCGCCTGGGTCGTGTCCCCGTGGCGGACGGCGACGGATATCCCCAGATCATTCCCCCAACCCTGGAGGCGGGAGAGCATGTCCCGGTTGAGGGCCCGCAGCGGCGTGACGTAGACGGCGGAGATCCGGCCGGATTCCTCGCCGCCTCCTCCCGGACCGCCTCCACCGCAGCCCCTGCCCATAGCGTCCTTTCCCCCGGCCCCACCTTTCGGGGCGCCGGCCTTGCGGACCCCGATCCCGCCCTTATCCCGGAGGATCCTGTTGAAGAGGGGGAGGGCCGCCGCCTCCGTCTTCCCCGTCCCGGTGGGGGCGATGAGGAGGATGTTCTCTCCGGCTAGTATCCGGGGGATCGCCATCTTCTGGGGCGGCGTCGGCTCGACGATTCCCTGGCGGGCGAGAAGCCCCCGGACCTCGGGGCGGAGCCTCGAAAAGACGGACACAAACCATAAGTTCACGGGGGGATAATAATAGCCTCGCGTGGAGGAGATCTTTTGCAGGTGGCGGTGGTAGGAGCTGGAGATTACGAGGAGAAGAGGTGCAGCCTAGCAAGGGAGCTGGGAAGAAGGATAGCGGAAGGAGGCCACGTCCTGATCACCGGGGGCCTGGGCGGGGTGATGGAGGCGGCGAGCCAGGGAGCGAAGGAGGCAGGAGGGGTCGCCGTCGGGATCCTCCCCGGAGAGAAGGAGGCGGCAAACCCCTACGTCACCGTCGCCATCGGGACCGGGATGGGCCACGGGAGAAACGCCATCGTCGTGCGGTCCGCCGACGTCGTCATCGCCCTACCGGGGCTCTACGGGACCCTCTCGGAGATCGCCCTCGCCCTGAAGATGGATAAGACCGTCGTCGACCTCGGGGACTGGAACGTCGAGGGGATGATAAAGGCCGAGAGCCTCGGAGAGGCGATGGAGATCGTGGAGGCGAAGGCGAAGACGGCGGCCCGGCGGAGGCGGGGCTGAAGGGATCGGGGGTATGAGGGGCGCAAGATGAAAGGGGCGAAATGGGGGCGAAGGGGCGAAAGTCGCGTCTCAGAGATATCCGTTCATCGGTCCTCCGCCTCTGCCGCCCTCCCGTCCTGCGCCTCCGGCCAGACCGCCTCCATCTCCAGGTCCCCGATCCTCTCCTCTGCGGCGAGGATCGCCTCCTCCAGATCGGTCAGCCTCTCCATCCGGTGCTCCAGGTCCTTCAGCCTCGCCTCGAGGGAGACCCGGAAGGCTAGGTAGCAGAAGATCAGGGTCGCCAGGGCGCTGGCCATGGCTCCTGCCGCCGCCACCATCAGCGCCCCACCATCGATCTCCACCGCCACCATAGAGGATCACCGCCTTCTTCTTCTTCTTGATCTCCGGTCTTCAAATCCCCATATCCGCCCGCCTCCCCCCGGCCTGCGCATCAGGAGGTGGTGGGGGGCCGGACGACGGCAGATATTGAGGTCGGTCTTATATCGGAACCGTCCCCGCGGGGCGGAAGTAATGGAGGTCGAGATATTGGATAGGAGGCGGGTGGTGGTGGAGGAGGAGGTCGATATGGGATACTACGAGACGCCTTTTAGGCCTGCTGGAAGAAAGGGAGTATTCCGGGAGAGGCAATGAAGGGGGATTTGTTGGGGACCTCTCCCGGCATCTTACCGATCATGGCAAGGGGAGGCCGCTGCCTGGGGGACTGCGGCCTTCCATCCTACACCATCTCCTCCGTCCTACAAAAGGTCGAGGCTCGCAGGGCGAAAGTATTCTCTGGCTCGCTCCTCCGGCCTTCGCTGCCGCATCAAGTCGGTGGGGGTATGGCGGGGACACTAGAGAGTGAGGCTAGAGAGTGATAGGCGGCTGTTGACCTATTCTGGTCAATCGTCGGATCATGGCAGCCGGATAGCTTGATATATCAAAGGATGAGAGAAAAGAGGAGAATAATAAACCGAGATGTTGGCGTGGGGGTATCAAGCTATGAGAGATCAGTTCAAGGATGCCCTGAAGGAAACTATCCTGTCGATAGCCCCTATAACCCTCATAGTCCTTATGATCCAGATCCTCCTAATGGGCTCTCCCCTCGATAGCATCGCCACCTTCGGCTTCGGCGCCGTGATGGTGGGGGTGGGCTTCACACTATTTCTGATGGGAGTGAAGATTGGGATGCTTCCAATGGGAGAGGGTATAGGTAGTGAGCTTTCGAGCCGCGGATCTGTCCTATTCATAGTCGTCGTCATCTTTTCGATATCCTTCCTCGTAACCGTAGCCGACCCGGTTGTGAGGGCCTTGACAATCGTCATAAACGACGTATCTAGCGACTCGATCTCCAGGAACGCCCTACTTTTTGCGATGGCTTTTGGGGTCGGTATATTCATGGTCCTATCGATGCTAAGGATAATATACAACGTTCCAATCAAATACCTCTATGCAGCAAGCTACCTCCTCGTCATCCTACTCTCGTTCTTCACCCCAGCGGAGTACCTATCCATATCCTTCGATGCGGGGGGGATGACGACGGGCCCGATGACCGTACCCGTAATCTTGGCAATGGGGATTGGGGTCTCGACGGTGATGGCCGGCAGATCCCCGCTCTCTGACGGCTTCGGGCTGATTGGGTTCGCCACCATAGGCCCCATCCTGGGGGTCATGCTCCTGGGTGTGCTTCTCAATTGATCGCCACCATAGTGGAATCGGTGAGACACGCCATCATCGACGGTCTAGGCTTTAATACCCCCGGTGATTTTCCCGATTTTGATGACCGCCTATTTCTGTTGTCCTTCGACGCATTAAGCGAAGCTCCTCATCGAGATGGCCTTTTATAGCTGACTACGCCGGACCACCGGAGAAGTTCCTCTGCTATCAGGTGTAGAAGGCCATCACCAGCTACATAAAACCCAGCTGATGCTCTATCACCCTCTCCATAGGAGTCGAGGTCCTGTTAGGGGTCTATTAATGAATATCCTCCAATATAGCGTCATCATAGTCAGATAGGTTGATATATCAAAGGATGAGAAAAGCCCGGAGAAGATCGAGCCAAAGAATCGTTTTGTGAGGTATTAACCACGAGAAGTCAGTTCAAGGATGCCCTGAAGGAGACGGTCCTTTCGATAGCCCCGATCACTATGATCGTGCTTCTGATCCAGATCCTCCTTCTCGGGTCCCCCCTGGAGAGTGTCGCTACCTTCGTCGTCAGCGCCATGATGGTGGCCCTAGGCTTCTCGCTGTTTCTTATGGGGGTGAAGCTGGGGATGCTCCCCATCGGAGAGACGATAGGTGGAGAGCTTCCGAAACGCGGATCGATCCTCTTTATAGTCGTTGTCACCTTCGCCATATCCTTCCTGGTCACCGTCGCCGAGCCGGACGTGAGGGTCCTGACAAGCGTCATCAGCAACGTATCGAGCGACTCCATCTCCAGGAGCGCCCTACTCTTTGCGGTGGCTTTCGGGGTCGGTATATTTATGATCCTATCGATGCTACGGATCGTATTCGGCGTTCCCATCAAATACCTCTACGCTGCGAGCTATCTCCTCGTCATCATCCTCGCTTTTTTCACCCCGGCCGAGTACTTTTCCATATCTTTCGATGCCGGCGGGGTTACGACGGGGCCGATGACCGTCCCCGTCATCCTCGCCCTGGGGATAGGGGTCTCGACGGTGATGGCCGGGAGATCCCCCCTCGCCGACGGCTTCGGCCTCATCGGCTTCGCCTCCATCGGCCCCATCCTGGGGGTCATGCTCCTGGGGGTGCTCCTCAATTGATCGCCACCGTGGTGGAATCGATGAGACACGCCGTCATCGACGTCGTCCAGGCGATAATACCTTTGGTGATCTTCTTTCTCATATTCCAGGCCGCCTATCTCCGCTATCCGAATAAGTACGTCTTGAGGCTCCTCACCGGGATGGCGCTGACGGCCGTCGGCCTTGTTCTCTTCCTTGCGGGGGTCTTCATAGGGTTTCTCCCCGCCGGACAGGAGATAGGGAGGTTCTTTGGGAGCTTTGAAGATAAGTGGATGCTGATCGCCCTGGGAGTGCTCCTCGGCTTTCTCGCCACCTACGCCGAACCGGCGGTGCGGATCCTCTGCTATCAGGTGGAGAAGGCCTCCACAGGCTACATAAAGTCTCAGCTGATGCTCTATACCCTCTCCATAGGGGTAGCGGTCCTGGTGGGGGTCGGGATGGCGAGGATATCCTACGGGATCCCCCTCGCCTACATAATCATCCCCGGATACATCCTGGCCATCCTCCTCCTCTTCGTAACCGACAGGGATTTCATAGGGATATCCTTCGATGCTGGGGGGGTCGCCACGGGGCCGATGGCCGTCACCTTCCTGATGTCCGTCGCCGTGGGGGCGGCGGCGATGATAGAGGGGAGAGATCCTCTGATAGACGGCTTCGGCCTGATAGCCCTCATCGCCCTGGCGCCGATAATATTCGTCATGTCCCTGGGGGTAATTATTCGGTTGAAAAGAGGTGGTGAATAATGAAGTGCGAGACCGATATGTCCCTGATCGTCACCATAGTCAAGAAGGGATGGGGTGACGAGGTCCTCTGCGCCTCCAAGGACGCCGGCGCAGAAGGAGGCACGATCCTCTTCGGGAGGGGCGTGGGCGTCCACGAGCAGAAGAAGCTCCTGAACATCATGATCGAGCCGGAGAAGGAGGTGGTCTTCACCGTCGTCTCTTCCTCGGAGGCCGATGGCGTCATCGAGGCGGTGGTAGAGGCCGGAAAGCTGAACGAGCCGGGGAGGGGGATAGCCTTCATCCTCCCCATCGAGAGGTTATTGGGGAGGGTCCATAAGACGGCCGCGGAGAAGGAAGCCGGGGAGGAGGAAGGCGAGGAAGATGCGCCGCCGGCTTCCGGGACCGGCGAAGAGGAGAATCCGGTGGTCATAAGTTGAGCTTGCGAGCCCTCCGGTCGATCGTTGAGATCGGATTTTCAGAGCCTGCGGCCTCGCCCTTGATCTGGTTACGGATCCGATACGCCATGCCGCCGGAGACGCCCGGATATCGATCCCTCTTTTTAACCGATCGACGACGCCGTATCGATATATCGATGAGTTATCGATGAGGGAAGGAATACGCCAGCCTTCAGTATCCTCCGAACCTCCTCCTGATGGCCGCCCTCGCCAGGTCCGCCGTGATGTTGAGGACGGTGACGATAAGTAGGAGGACGAACCCCACGGCGAAGAGAGAGTGGTAGTGGAGGGAGCCGTGGGCCACCTCCCCCATCTCCCCGGCGATGACGGAGGTGAATATGGCGCTGGGATCGAAGATGTCGAAGATCGGCGAGGGGAGCCTCGGCATGTTCCCCACCACCAGGAGGGCGGCCATCGTCTCGCCGATGATGTTTCCGACGTTGAGGACGACGGCGGCGATGATTCCCGAGGAGGCGGCGGGGAGGCTCACGCCCCGGACCGTCTGCCACTTGGTGGCGCCGAGGGCCAGGGACCCCTCCTTGAACTCCTGGGGGACGGCCCGGAGGGCGTCCTCGCAGATCGTCGTCAGCGCCGGTATGAACATGATCCCCAGGAGGATCGAAGCCGCCAGGATCGACCTTCCTGTCAGCATATCGAAGCTCCTCTCCAGGAAGGAGACGAGGATCAGAACCCCGAGGAAGCCGTAGACGATGGAGGGGACCCCTGCCAGAAGCTCTATCGCCGGCTTCAGGATCGAGCGGGACCGGGGGCCTGCCAGCTCCGCCAGGTAGATCGCCAGGGGGACCCCCACGAAGATGTTTATCATGAGGGCGAGGAAGGTTACCATCACCGAACCGACGATGATGGGGGTCATACCGAAGACGTCTCCGGCGGAGTGCCACTTCATACCGAATAACAGGTCGAGGACCCCCACCTCCAGGAAGGCGACCCGGCTCTCCCGGATCAGAAAGTAGAAGATAAGGACCATCACCAGGATCGAGGTGACGGCGGCGAAGAAGAAGGACGATTCAATGATAGCCTCACGAATCCGACGATTCCGGCGGCTTTCATTCCTCGAAGGGTCCATGGGAGTGTTGGATCGTCCCATGATATAAGCCAGTTGTCCATATTTAATATATAGTGGATATTCTACAATATATTCTATATAGATTCATTAAAACGCCTGGTTTGCGATCCCTGGTTCATAATCGATGATATGAAGGGAACGTAATAATGGGGTCGGCCTCTATCTATATAGAAAATTGGCAGTAAATGAAATAATTGGTGCTATTTATTTTATTTGTGCAATGTTTAGATAAGATCCTCTCGTCCGGTCCTCTGTGGCGGCTTTGATGCGCCCTACTGATCGATGAGCCGACCGATCGGCTCCATGAAAGCCGCACCAACTGAGGATGAGAGGCATACGAATGAGACGACAGCTATTGGCCCTATGGGTCTTGACTGTATTCTTCCTTACGGCTTCGGTTCCGATGACCGCCTGGGGAGCCGGGATGGAAGATGGAACGGAAGGCGGAGCAAAGAACGTCATCTTCATGATCGGTGACGGGATGGGATTTGCTCAGATGACGGCGGCACGATGGGAGAAGGCCGGCGGCGATCAGCCCATCTACCAGCCCACCCTGGAGAAATACCAGAACACCAGGCTGCACATGGATGGGATGGAGCACGCTGGATACATGTCGACCCACTCCCTGGACAGCTGGATCACCGACTCTGCAGCGGCTGGGACGGCTCTGGCCACCGGCCATAAGACCTACAACGACGTCATAAGCGTCACCAACATCACCGCTCACGGCGAGATCATCGGATACGAGAACGCCACATTGTACGCCGTTCCCCTCAAGACCATCCTGGAGATGGCCGGTGAAGCCGGGAAGGCCACCGGAGTCGTCAGTACCTCCAGGATCACCCACGCCACCCCTGCTGCGTACTACGCCCATACCGCCTTCCGGGATTGGGAGTACGATATCGCCGAGCAATGCATTAACAGCAAGATGAATGTCGCCATGGGAGGCGGCGCCAGCAAGTTTTCCTTCGAGAACAGAAGCCTTCTGGAGGAGGCTTCATCCCTCGGCTGGACCGTAGTGACGAACAAGAGCGGCTTTATGGCCCTCGACCCCGCCGCCACCTCCAGGGTTCTTGGGATCTTCACCAGCTCTCACATGACCTACGAGCTTGACCGCGACCCGGCCGTTGAGCCGAGCCTGGCAGAGATGACCCAGTTCGCCATCGACCTCCTCTCCCATGACGAGGACGGCTTCTTCCTGATGGTGGAGGGGGCAAGGATAGACCATGCCGGCCACGCCCGGGACTACAAGAGGACCGTCGTTGATACGCTGGCCTTCGACGATGCCGTCAAGGTCGCCCTCGACTACGCAGCCGATAATTCCGAGACCCTGGTGGTCGTCACCGCAGACCACGAGTGCGGCGGCCTGGTGATGGGAGCCGCGACGAGCGAATACGTGGAGGGCTGGGCTCCCAACTTCGGCTCCGGCGCCTACCCCGTCAGCGACACCTACTCGGACCTCACGATCCTGAAGGAGGCGTCCCACACCTCTGTAGATGTACCGCTCTTGGCCAGCGGCCCTATGGCGATCGAGTTTTCCCGAGGGCTCATCGACAACACCGAGGTCTTTGGTCTCGTCAAGAGGGCGATGGGGCTATAGAGCTCCAAGCCGTCCCTCAACTTTTTGAAAAGAATGGATGAGGGAAACTATCGATATGGATGCAATCACCCTAAATTATCCAGATTATTTCAGATAGAGGTTGATAAAAATGATCGACGGCATAATCATGGTTAAGATCTTTCCAGGCCACGAGAGGAGGATCCACAGAACCCTGAAATCCCTGGTTGGTATCAGGAAGATATACCTCCTATTCGGAGACTTCGACTTCTTCCTCAACGTCCAGGTGGACGGCCTTATGAACCTCAACGGGTTGGTCGAGACGATTCGGGGGACGGAGGGCGTCGTTACCACCAGGACGATCCTTGCCACGAACTTCGATAAATGCGGCCCCCCGGGGACGGAGGCGTGCTGAAGGCGGCCTCTCCAAAATGAAGAAGGTCCAAAAGGTGATGGTGACTACTCCCCGCCCTGAAGAGCGGGGCTTCTAGCTTTTGGCAGAGACTGTAGCCCCAGTCTCAGAATGTTTATCGCCGCATTCCCGTCACGGTCCATGACCAGCCCGCATTGAGGACATTCATGGACCCGATCCGATAGCGACTTCGGCACTTTAAGACCGCACCTGGAACATAGCTGACTTGTGTTCCTAGGATCTACTAGAACCACCATCGAACCGGCGCTCTCAGCCTTGTACGATGTGGTTATCACTAGCATCCTCCAGGCAGCGTCTGATATGCTCTTAGCCAGGCAGTGGTTCTTAAGCATGTTCGTGATGCTCAGATCCTCGAAAGCGATCAGCCCGAACCTTTCGACCAGGTTGTGACTGACCTGATGAGCAAAATCGTATCTGCGGTTGGCAATCCGCTCATGGGTCCGCTGGACAACTTTGAGAGCTCTCCTCCTCTCAGGAGTTCCCTTCTCATATTTAGATAGTCGTCTTTGAGCTATTGCCAACGCCTTCTCCTCAGATCTAAAGAACCGGGGGTTATCGATCTTCTCTCCGTTGGAGAGCGTAGCGAAACTCTCCAGCCCCAGATCGATGCCCGCCATCAACCCATCTTTCCAGGGAGGCTTAGGAGGATCATCGATCTCCACTGAGAAGCAGGCAAACCATTTTCCGGTCGAAGATCTCCGAACGGTCAACCTCTTGATCTCGCCTTCGATGGGTCGGTGGAGCTTGATCTTGACATCTCCGATCTTGGAGAGGCGCAGCTTCCCGAAAGACAGTTTGAATCCCAGCTGGGGATAGGTGAACGAATCGTACCATCCTTTCCCCTTGAACCTGGGATACCCCGGGGACTCTCCTGCTTTGACCCTTCGGAAGAAGGCTTTAAAGGCCAGATCTACCCGTTCTTGGACGTTCTGGAGGGTCTGAGAGAATACCTCCTTCAGTTCCGGTTTGTTCTTCTTCCACTCTGGCAGCAAGTAGTGAGTCTCATACTTAGATATGGATTTACCTTCTTGTTCGAAAGAGTTTTTTCGATATGCTAAAGTCTCGTTATAGGTCCATCTGCACAGCTCCAAGGTCTCTTCCATCTTAGACCGCTGTGCTTTTGTCGGATAGATCCTATATTTGAAGGCTTTAAGCATTATACTCACTTATGCTGCTATAGTATTTTTAGATTCATGGATTAAGGCGGGGTACGATTCATCCCCGGCCCGAAGACCGGGGTTTTCTCTACCCCTGCACCCCGCCACTATAATCGACGGCCAGGCTACATCGAGATCGGCAGAAACCCCCAGCTTTCAGCGATGGCCTGACCTTCTTCTCCCATGACGAATTCGAGATAAGCCCTCTCGCCCTCGTCGGGCTCACCCCTGGTGTACATGTAGAGGGTCCTGGCCAGGGGGTAAGAGCCGTCCCTCACCGTCTCGGCCGATGGGACGGTCCCCTCGTAGGCGACGATTCCGAGATCGCCGTCGTAGGCGAGGCTGAGGCCGAGATAGCCTATGGCCCTGTCGCTTTCGGCCACATACCTCCCCACTTCCTCGCTCGTCCCCATGTAGACGGAGACGCCGGGGGTCGCCACCTTCTCGCTGAAGATCTCGCCAGTCCCCGACCCCGGGGATCTCGATACGGCGACGATCCCTCTATCCGGACCGCCCAGCTCCTTCCAGTTGGATATGACGCCTCTGTATATGGCCGAAAGCTGCTCATGGCTGAGGTCATCGATTCCGGCATCCCAGATCGGTCGGCTCACGACTATGGATACCGCATCGAGGGCGATGGGGTGCTCTTCGAGATGGTAACCCAGAAGCTCCATCTCAAAGTCGCCGACCCTTCGCGATGCCATCGCTATATCTATCTGCCCCGCTTTCAATAGGTCGATCCCGGCATCGGTCCCATCTCCGGAGACCTTCACGGTGACACCCCTCTCACCCTTATTGAACTCCTGGGCGCAGGCCTCGGCGAAGGGGAGGACGGTGGTGGAACCTCCCACCAGGAGGATCGAAGCCGTCTCTTTGGATGGGTCTCGATGGAAGAGGTCGCCGCCGCCGAGGAGGTATAAGGCGGCAGCAGCTGATATGAATATCATCACCACCGCCCAGGTCATAACCGATTCAGGCCGCGCCATCCTTCTCAAACCCTCTCTTAAACCCTCTTTTAAAATAATATCAATCTTTCCCTAGAGCATAAATCGAGGTCTACCGATCCGATCCTCCCGAAATCTCGACGGGACTGAGTCGGCTAATCTCCTAAAACTATGCCCCATCCTCCTCATCGGACCTCTGTGACGACTTCATCTCACCTCGCATCGAGGGGGTTCGAATATCCGAAGTCACCACCGTAGTAACCACGGCGGAGGAGACCGCGTGGCCAACCGAACCATGCTATTGAGATGAAGGTATGGTCCAGATAGAAGGGAGGTCCCGGAGCCCTCTTAGAGGGGCTCCAGGAAGGCTTTCATCGTCCATTCAGGCTCAGTTTATCGGTACGAAGGCCAGCTCATCGGCGATGGCCTGACCATCCTCACCGGTGACAAACTCCAGGAAGGCGGCAGCCTCGTCGCTCGGCTCGCCGTAGGTCACCATGAAGAGCTCCCTTGCCAGGGGGTAGGATCCGTCCCTGACGGTCTCATCCGTAGGGACAACCCCACCCAAGGTGATGAGCCCCAGGTCTCCGTCCTGGACGTAGTTGAGCCCCAGGTATCCGATGGCCTTGTCGCTCCTGGTGAGGGCGGTCTTAACCTCGGCGTTGCTGCCGTGGTTGGTGGTGACCCCGGGGGTCTCCGCCTTGTCGCTCCCCATCACCATCTCGTTGAAGGTGTCCCTCGTCCCCGACCCCACCTCTCGGGCCAGGACGTAGATATCCTTGTTATCGCCTCCGAGCTGGGCCCAGTTATTGATCTCGCCGTTGTAGATGGCGCGGACCTCGTCCAGGGTGAGCTCGGTGACACCGGCGTCGTATACAGCCTTGCTGACGGCGATGCAGATGGCGTCGTATGCCACCAGGTGCTCGATGAACTCCTTACTGGGGTTTGCATCCCTCTCGGAGTCCTTGACGTGCCTGGAGGCCATGGCTATGTCGCTGATCCCCGCGGCGACGTTCTTGATCCCGACGCCGGAGCCTCCGCCGCTGACCGAGACCTGGATCCCGGACTGGGCGGCGTTGAACTCCTCCGCAGCGAGAGAGCCGAAGGGAAGGACGGTGGTCGACCCCGATACCTTTAGAGCTGCAGCGCCCTGGGTGGCGATTAAAAACGCCACAAATAGAACGCTCATCAGCGCAGATTTTGATTTGATGCTCATACAGCCCCCTAACCCGGCGGGATCGGCTATAAAGCTATCCGAAATAAAATAAATAGACATAACAGCCATACTTTTACATATATATGCTATATACAGAGACTTGTTCTATATACTGAGACTCCGCTAAGGCCACTGCAAATCGACGGTTATAGGCGGCAGAAGGTTCGACGAAATATGATCCGATCGATCAAGAAGGGCGGAATCGGCCGAATCCAGTGGCAGATCTGACGAGACAAGTATATAAAGTAAATAGGCGAAAGTCGTGTAACCGTTGGTATTTGTTGAAATTTTGAATATTTTCAGAAATTACATCTATTTATATTATTGTGACAAATTTTATACCCCATATCTCCCATGGTGGTGGTCGCAGAAGCAAAAATCGCCATCTAAAGCAGAAATTTTGGGAAGGGAAGGAAATGAGGGATATAGGAACGATGATGAAGATATGGGGATCACTCATGGTGACATGGGCGGTGATCATGGTGATGGTGACGTTGATGATCTCAGCCCCCGCCTCGGCTCTGGTCAACCCGGAGGGATATTTTCTTAAGAACGAGCACAAGTTCGAGCAGGACGTGGAAGGGGCTGGCTATTCTATGGTCTACCAGAAGGTCAATACGAAGACGCTCCAGCTCAAAAATTATATGCACGGCAGCGGCACCCTCGACCAGGCGACCCTGATAAGGTCCAACCAGACCGATACTAAGGTGCGGGCCCAGGACCGAAACACCCTCGTCTACGGTCCGGAATTTACGACACAAAACAGTGTAATCTCCTTCGTCGAGCAGAACGAGATGACCTATTCGCCGGTGGCCTTCGCCTACGGCACCGGATGGTACGAGAAGAACCCCATAGTCTACAACTCGAAGCTGAAGGAGAGGACCGAAGGGAAGAGCTACCAGGAGGGGGTCTCGATGGTCCACCAGATCGAGTACGCCTCGGGCTTTGTAAAGGATATAGCCGTCGACCTGGAGTGCAGGGAGCCTAACCCGCCGAAGGGAAGCTACAGCTCGTCTCCCATAAACGGATACGGCCTCGCCCGGATGAAGATCGAGGAGGAGGTGACGGAGGGGGTCGTCCACATCGGCCAGCTCTTGACCAACCCTGATCCTGCGAAGGGGAAGAGGGGAGGGGCCAGCGGCTGGAAGAACCCGCTGATCGAGATCGACGAGAACTACGTCGGAAGCTTCAGGATCAGCAAGAATATGGAGGTGAAGGTGAGCAAGTCCGCGGATAAGACGAGGGGCGACTGGCTCTCCTGCTGCTTCGGCGGCTACTCCGGGATGGACGAAGACGACAGGATGTGGGGCGAGAAGGAGATCTTCGACTGCACCTGTCGCGACGTCGCCTGGGGGAAGACCTGGGGCGACAAATCCCGGGAGCAGTCCCTGAATATGCCGAATTACGGCAGATACCCGATGAAATAGCGATGATAAGCTTGAGTAGCGCTGGCGCTTACGCCGCCAGCGCCGCTCCCTCCACATTATTTTTAGAGTCATTTTTATAGTCTGAACTTTGTGAACATTTTGTACGAATTCTCATCATTATTACATTTTTTACTCGTGTTATCAATTTTTGTAGAACAAATTTTGGAGAGAGGATGCTTAGGATAAATCGTTATATACTGGTTGTTGCCATTGCTCTAGTCAAGCGGTTGTCGATGAATCGGCGATCTTAATGTCTTAATTTTAGTGGAGGGACAGGATGATACGCATTGGAAAGAATGTGAAAGCTGTGGCGGCCCTCGCCCTGCTACTGTTCATGGTTGCTTCAGCTTCCGCCGCCTGGGAGAAGCAATACGAGCATTCTATCGAGCAGGATGTGGCGGGAAGCGGCTTCTCCATGGTCCGCCAGAACGTCAACACAGGAAACCTTGAGCTGCTCAACTATATGCACGGGAGCGGCACCATGGATGCGGCGATGCTGATCAGCTCAAACCTAAGCAGGAACAAGCACTATCCTCAGGACGCAAATACACACGTTTATCGGTATGATGCCGAATACGCCTTAGCCCAGAACATATCCTTCCTGGAGCAGAATGAGATGGTCTACTCTCCCATGGCCTTCGCCTACGGGACCGGCTGGTATGAGAAGAACCCCATCGTCTACAACTCCAAGCTGAAGGAGAAGACCTGGGGGAAGAACTATCAGCCGGAGATGGGGGTCTCGATGCACCACCAGATCGAGTACGCCTCCGCCTTCGTCAAGGACATCGGGGTCGACCTCCAGTGCAAGGAGGAGGTTCCCTATTACGATGAGTTCGGCACCCGAAGATATAGTACCACCCCTGAGGACGGCATCGGCCTCGCCCGGATGAAGATTGAGGAGGAAGTTACGGAGGGTGTCGTCCACATCGGCGAGCTGGTGGCGGGTGATGGAGACCACGGCTGGAAGAATCCCATCGTCGAGATAGACGAGAACTACGTCGGGACCTTCAAGATCCAGAAGAATATGGAGTTCACCGCCTGCAAGGTCGCCAAGAAGCCGAGGCCTGACTGGCTCTCCTGCTGCATAGGAGGCTACAGCGCCATGGCCGAAGACGACAGGATGTGGGGAGAGAAGGAGATCTTCGACTGCACCTGTCGGGACGTCGCCTGGGGGAAGGCCTGGGAGGACAAGTCCAGGGCCCAGCCCCTCTAAAGAGCCTGATGGAAGCCCAAAAGATGACGATGAAAGAGTAGCGCCGGCACCCTCAACGCCGGCGCCACTCCCTCCAACTCCCTTTCTTTTTCCTCGCCCATCGCCGAGATATCATCTCCGATGGTCTCAGGCGTCGAGCCACCAGTGGTCCACGGGATCGATCTGCTGATCGGCCGCCATCTGCTTGATCCCCTCAAGGCCGGGATCTCTCAAACCCAGCCCGAGGACCCCAATACCGCTCACGTTCTTTGAGTCTATCATACAGCCACCCCTCCCCCAGAAACAATATAAAATTTTTCTCCATATAACAAATAGAGGCCTTTACTGTAATATCCCGATATAGTCTATATACTCGGAGGCGAGAGAGCCGCCTTAACAGTGTGATGGTTCGGGGATCAGGGGACCTGCTCCATATCAGATCCACCTATAATGTCTATACCGATATTACAACTATATATTAAATGGTGAAAAAGTATATAAAATCCGGCTTCCTCGACGGATTTTGATCAGGATGGATAGAGAGAGCGGTTATAATAATCTGATCGTATCGGAGGAGGAGGCGAAGGCTCTGGTAGAGGAGGGCTGGCACTCTGCGGACCTCCATCTCCACACCCTCTTCTCCTACGACGTCCTACCGGTCCCATCCCTCCACCCAGAGGCTCTCTACAGGAAGGCCATAGATATGGGGATGGGCTACGTCACCTTCACAGACCACGATACCATCAGGGCCCACCAGGTCCTGGGGGAGAGGGTGGGGCTGGTCTCGGGGGTTGAGATGAAGATCAGGGACCTCGATCTCGTCGGCCACACCATCCACGTCAACGTCTACGATCTCGACGGTGAGGAGTTTCAAGAGCTGGCGGCGATCGCGAAGGTCGATGCCGACCTGAAGGCCTTCGTCGCCTTTCTGGAGCGCAGGGGGCTTCCCTTCGTCTATAACCACCCCTTCTGGTTTGAGCCAGGGGAGAGGCCGAACCTGAGATCCATCCCCGAGGTGGTGAAGCTCTTCCCCGTGATGGAGCATAACATGCACCGGGTCGAGATGAAGAACCGCTTCGCCATGACCGTGGCCCGCAGATATGGGAAGGGGCTGGTGGCTGCCACCGACTCCCACTCTGGGGCGGTGGGAAAGGTCCGGACTCTCGCAAAGGGGGAGACCTTCAGGGAGTACTTCGGAAATATAGCGGCAGGAAGGTCCAGGATCGTCGCCCACGACCTCACCGTCCAGGACCTAATCGACGAGTTGAACGGGTGGATCGAGCTGATCTTCAACCTCGAGGGGACGAGGCTGGACGTCTCCGACTTCTCCACCGGCTTCTCCCACCTCGATCGGCTGGTGAGAACCCTTGCCAGCGAGAGGATCCGCAGGCGCCCCGGGGTGTATCAGGCCTTTGAGCGGCTAGCCCGAAAGATATCGAATACCGGAATTCCAGCCTCCATCTACCTAAATATGGAGAACTCCATCATCCCCCAGATAGAGGATTTCATGATGGCAAAACTCCTCTGAAGAGAGGTCTTTGAGATCGGCAAACCCTATGTCAGACTAAAAAAAATTGCTGGGCGGCGGTCGTAGCGCCGGCATATCCATCATCAGTCCGGAACCTCTTTCGATCTCATCCCACTGGGACGAACCCCACCTCCGCTACGATCTTCTGCCCCTCTTCGCTCAGGACGAAGTCGATAAAGGCTCTGGCTTCAGGAATCGCCTCGCCGAAGGTGTAGAGGTGAAGCTCCCTGGATAGGGGGTAGGATCCCGTCTTCACCGCCTCGTCGGAGGGGGCCACTCCCTGGTAGGCTATCGGCAGGAGGGCGCCGCCCTCGACGTAGTTCATCCCCAGGTAGCCGATGGCCTTGTCGCTCCTCGTCACTGCCGTCTTCACCTCGGCGTTGCTTCCGTGGCTGGTGGTGACCCCTGGGGTCTCGGCCTCGGCCCTCCCCATCACCATCTCGTTGAAGGTGTCCCTCGTCCCGGAGCCGACCTCCCTCGCCACCACGTATATCCTCTCATCGGGGCCGCCGACCTCCTTCCAGTTGGTGACCTCGCCGGCGTATATCGCCTTCACCTCATCCCTGGAAAGGCCGGTGACCCCGGCGTCGGCGATCGGCTGGCTCACCACCACGGCTATGGCGTCGTAGGCGACGAGGGTCTCCACAAACCGGTCGCCGTAGGTGGCGATCTCTTCGGCTTTGACGTCCCGGGAGGCCATGGCGATATCTGCGAGCCCTTCGGCGACGTTCTTTATCCCGACGCCGGTGCCGCCGCCGCTGACCGATACCCTCGCCTGATCCTGGATCCGGTTGAACTCCTCGGCAGAGGCCTCCACCAGGGGCATCACCGTAGTCGACCCGGCGACCTTCACTACCGCCGCCCTCCCGGAGGCGGAGCTTCCGTCCTCGCCCAAACAACCCGAGAAGGCGAGGATCGATCCGATCGCCAGGGCGGCGACCATAAAGGAAACTAACGATCTGTTCATCAGAGACCATCTACTTACAGGCAACTGGTATAAAATTGATGACAATAGGATAAATAGATGATCTTTCACAAAATTACAGCCATTACGGCATATATTCTATATATTTTCTTTTCAGCCTACGGATTCTCTTCTCTTCCTGGCGCTCTCCAGGACCTCTCCGGGATCGTACCTTATCCTGACGATCCGGGACCGACCCCTCTGGCCGGGGCCGGTGAAGTCGGTATCTATGAGCCTGGCGGCGTCCAGCTTGTTTAAGATCTCATGAAACCGGGTGTAGCCGGAGCCGGTCGAATCCTGAAATCGGCTGTAGAGGTCTCCGGCCTTCGAGGTACCCATCTCCGCCACCAGGGTGAGGAGGAGGATCTCGTCCTCCCGGAGGGGCTTCAGAGCGCTCGATAGGTGGACGAGCCTAGACCTCTCGCCCGCCCGGTCGACGTCCTCGGAGGATATCGACTTCGAGGCCCTCCTCTCCGCCTCCAGACCCGCCCTCTTGAGGAGGTCGATCCCCACCCGCAGGTCCCCGGCCCGCTCGGTGAACTCGGCGATCTTCTCGATCAGATCGCTGGAGACGACCCCGGGATAAAAGCCGATCTGGGCCCGCCGGTCGAGGATCTGCCTGATCTCCTCCCTCGAGTAGAGGGGAAAAGGGACCTCCTCCGGCTGGAAGACCGACTCGACCCTAGGATCGAAGACGTAAGCCAGGGCCGGTTCGCTGAGGACGGCGATCACCCCGGCCCGAAAGCCAGGGAAGGTCTCATGGGCCCGCAGGAGGGTGTAGAGGACCCGGTCGACCTCCTTCTCGGGGAAGAGGTAATTGACGTCGTCGAGGGCCACCACCAGGGACCGGTTCTCCTTCACCATCGTCCGGGCGATCCTATCCAGGACCCTCTTGAAGGAGACTCCGCTCGCCGGGGGGGAGTGGCCGAGGAGCTTGCTGTAGATCCGCAGGAATATGGCGTGCCTCGTATGGTCCATCTGGCAGTTGACATGGACGGGGACGACCTTCGAGGAGTGGGCCTCGATCTCGCTGAATAGCTTGTATATCGCCGTCGTCTTCCCTGTCCCCGGGGGTCCGAGGCAGAGGGTGTTGACGGGGCGCCCCCCCGCGAAGGCGGGGCGGACGGAGAACTTCAGAGCCTCCATCTGGGACTCCCGGTGGGCGAAGTGCTCCGGCATGTGGTCGAACTCCAGGACCTCCCGGTCCTTGAAGATCGTCTCGTCCCATAGGAGGATCTCTCGCTTCATACCTCGATCTCCCGACGGCCGGCCTATTATAGACAGAACGTCTCAACCGACTGGATAGTAGTTGGCCTGGTCGGAGATAAATATGGCACCCTCGCCCGACTTTCGAGGGGATGCCAGACCTGCCGACGGTCATTGCGCCAAAATCCGATCTATCTCCCGCCTCAGGGCGGAGCTGACGAGGGCTCCGTCGGCCCTCCCCCGCAGCTCCTTCATGACGAGGCCCATGAGGGGGCCCAGGGCCGCCTCGCCCCTCTCCCGAACGAAGGCCTCCTTATCGGCGACGATCCTGGCCACCACCGCCTCCACACCCCCTTCGCCGACGCCTGCGAGGCCCGCGGCCTTCGCCGCCTGCGAGGCGGAGAGGTCGGGGTTCTTTGCCATCGACTCCAGAAGCTTCGGGATCCCCTCCTTGGCGACCCCACCTCCGGCTACCAGGGAGAGGAGATCCATGAACCGCGCCTCCGTAAGCCCCGATATGGGGACGCCGTCCCCCTCCAGCTCCCGGGGGATCATCTCCAGGGTCCTCACCACCAGGGCAGGGGGTAGGGAGAGATCCCGGACCGCCTCCTCGAAGAGGTGGGAGTAAGGCGACATGGCCATTAGGGTCGCAAACTCGTGGTTCAGGCCGTACCCCCCTTCGTACCTCGCCGCCCTCTCGTCGAAGAGCTCGGGAAGGACGAGGGAGGAGATGCGCTCAGGGGCGACGACCACGGGGGGGACGTCCGTCTCCGGATACATCCTCGCCGACCCGGGAAGAGGCCTCATGTACTCGCTCGTCCCGTCGGGGAGGGCCCGCCTCGTCTCCTCGGGGACCCCCGCCAGAGCCTCCGACCCCCTCTCCAGGACCGCCTTCATCGCAGCCTCGGCCCGGTCCCGAGGAGCGGCCACCATCACCACCGAGTCCCCCTCCCCGGCCCCGAGCTCCGAGCGGACCGCCTCTACCTCCTTCTGAGTGATCCCGTAGGCGGGAAGCTCGTCGGAGTGGAAGATCCCGCCGACCCCCGCCCTCTTCGCCCGGTCCGACAGTTCGGAGCCGAGCCGTCGTCCCGGCTGGATCTCCTTTCCCAAAAGGCCCGCAAAGCCCCCGAGCCTCACCGCCAGGACGGCGCCCCCCTTCCTGAGGGCGGATTCTATCACCTTCGACCCGGTCCCGGCGAAGATCCCGGTGACATCCGCCACCCGCCGGTGGACCATCCCGCCACGGAGGTGGAGCTCGTCTCTTATCTCCAGGAGGAGCTTCTGCCTCTCCGCCTCCACCGCCACTATCGTCTCGATGAGATTCAGCTCCTGGACCCCCTTGATCTCCACCCTCGCCCCGCCCCGGATGGAGACGTTGACGTCCTGGCGGATCGTCCCCAGGCCCCTTTTGACCCTCCCGGTCGACCGCAGGATCATACCGAGGCGCTGGGCCACCTCCCGGGCGTGGGAGGGGGAGGTTATGTCGGGGGAGGTGCAGATCTCGACGAGGGGTATCCCCAGCCGGTCGAGGGAGTAGACGACCTCGTCTCCCCGGTCGTCTACGATCCGGGCCGCCTCCTCCTCCAGGCAGATCGTCTCGATCCCGACCCTGCCGTGGGAGGTCTCGATCCCGCCGTGAGAGGCTAGGTAGGCGGTCCTCTGGAAACCCGAGGTGTTGGAGCCGTCGATGACGATCTTTCTCATGGTGTGAACCTCGTCGGCGATCTGCATATTGAGGAGACGGGAGACTACAAGGCCGATCTCCAGCGCCTCGGGGTTCAGCTCGCGGGGCGGCTCATCGTCAGCCTCCACCAGGCAGGTGGTGTCGTAGGATCTGTAGATGAACTTTCGGGAGACGAGAACCTCTTCCAGGGCGGCCCGATCGATCTCCCCGAGCTCGCTTCGCGCCGGTCGCAGGTGCCTGAAGAACTGGTGGTCATGCTCCTCGGAATCTCGGATCCTGGTGGGACAGCCGCAGAAGAGCTTGGCTGCGGTATCGAGCTGCTGGTGTATCTCGATACCGCATACAAGACCCAGGGAGGCGTAATCTGAGCTTTCAGGCATATATGGACGACCTCACCGCCTTGCTTATATAATATCTGCCTCAGTCGGTCCCGGGGGCCCTGGGAGGCCTGACCCTCTTGACCGCCTCTTTTATGTCCTCGGCCTTCACCGTCTTCCTCTTGGCGTGGTTCGCCCATTCGACCGCCTCCTCGGCCACCTCCATGCCGTAGCTCTCCAAAATCTCTGCCAGGGCGTCGCGTGCGCCTTCGCTGACCCGTTTTGCTCCCGCCTCTCGGATGAGTCTGCTGACCGGTGCCACAGGAAGTATCGCCATTTGAGCTCCTCTCCTAAGATCTAATCCGGCTCATGCCGTCAGAAAAAAGGCTAAACCAGCTTCTTCTCCAACATAAGAGCCTATTTGATATCAGGTTGTCCATCAGATCTCTATATATAATTTTCGTAAACTTGCAGCCGATAATATACAGGAAAATCGAAGAAAAATGGATATATCTGCATTTTTGGCCAATCGTCCCATGACGACAGTTTATTTCGATTTAGAGATCCTCAAGCTCGATAGAGGGGTCAAACGGTCCCGGTGCCGCCGGACTGTTGGGGCGATACCACCCCCATCGCCCCCTCCCTGCCCCCGGCCCCTTCAGGGGAGATGAGAAAGGTTATTTAGGCTTCCGGATGAGATAGAGGAGGAATCGGGGTGGCGGAATATGGACTATAAGATAGAGAAGGCCGTCGTCTACGACGGACCCGAGGATACCTACGGCCCCTGCGGTTGCGGCATGGACATGGCGATACTCCCGGTCCTCCTGCCGAAGATCTGGTTTGAGGACGAGTTCCCCGCGAGGGCCTCCGACCACGACTTCTGCAGGGGGCTGGACTGCAGGCGGATCGTGGGGATGAGCTGCAACAACATCTTCGAGCACGAGATGGGGGGTGTGACCTACCTCGCCAACTTCTCCTGCTGTAGAGATTGCGCCGAGAGGGCCGTAGTTGAGCAGTACGCCGTCCGTTCGGAGAAGAGGTACCCGATGGTGCTGAGATGAGCCGAACTTTGAGATCGATCGATTCGGAGGAGATGGGGCTATGAGGTACGTCGTTTACGCCACCGCCAGCTGTCCAAAGTGCGAAGAGGTAAAGAGGGTCCTGAAGGGTTGGGGTGCCGACTTCGAGACGGTGGATATGGCCACCGCCGAGGCCCTGACGGAGCTTCGGGTCAACGGGGTATTCACCCTCAGCGCCCCGGTCCTCATGGCCGGGGACGAATTTTACACCGTCGAGGATCTCTTCGAGGGGGATTCGATCAGGGACCTCGAGGCGATGGGGCTTCGGGGCTGACCCCCTTATCGAGGCCGATCCCGTATTGAGGGACCTATAATCTACGGCGGAAGGTCCCCCGGTGGCTCAGAACTCCATCCCCCTGACCCTATTTATATCGAAGATCGCCGTCCTGGCGACGTGCATCACCGCGAAGGTCCCCGCCTGGATGGGGTCTGTCACCACCAGATCGGCGTAGCGGGGGACCGACCCCGCCATCTTGAGGGCGATCACCGGGATCCCCTCCTCCTGGAGCCTCTGGACCTCTTCGGATATCCTCCCGCCCATAAGCGCCCCCGCCAGGACCAGGACCGAGGCCCTGTGGAGCCGTCCTACGGCGTTGACGGCATCGGCTATCGGATCTTCCCCCACCAGGGGTATGGTGTCGACGCTGATCCTCTCCCCCCGGAGGTTGTGGCGGTCCGCCTCGTTGACGGCTCCCACCGCCGCCTGGGCGACCTGGGCTCCGCCCCCCATGATGATCACCCTGGAGCCGTAGATCTTGTCGAAGGACTGATGGACGGATACCTCCAGGACCGCAGGGAGGCCCTCCAGATCCTCCAGCACCCCCTCCGCCAGCCCGTCGATCTCCATGTAGACCGTCGCCTTGCCGATGTTCACTCCCCGCTCCAGGACGAACTGCTGAGTGTAAACTATGTTTCCGCCCCGGCCGGCGACGACCCCGGCGATGTCCCGCAGGACCCCCGGCCTGTTCTCGCAGATTACGTTCAACGCTGTGCTCATGATAACCTCAGAGATGGAGAGGGATGGGAGAACCACCCCATAACACAGTACCTTTACTCAACTGGTAAACTTTAATATGACGAGTGAGTACTCGTCATCTGATGGAGTTTTGTCCCGATTGTAAGAGCATAATGGTGCCGACGGAAGGGATGCTCGTCTGCAGAAGGTGCGGTAGGAAGGTCGAGATGAAGAGGGGCGACCGCCACATCAGCAAGACCGAGCAGAAAGAGCGGCTGATGACGGTCATCGAAGACTGTGAGGCGGCGGGGCTTCCCACCACCAAGTCCAGGTGCCCTGAGTGCGGAAATGATATCGCCTACTGGTGGCTCCGGCAGCTCCGGTCCGCCGATGAGAGCGAGGTCCGCTTCTTCAGATGCACAAAATGCGATTTTACGTGGAGAGAGTACGACTGAGGGGATAATCTATATTTGAGATAAAAAATGATATCTCCGATCTGTATAAAATGATCTCTCCGACGAGGGGGCTATGAGGATGTTCAAGGCAGTGATAAGCGCAGAAACCCTGCGAGATGCTGTGGAGGCGGTATCGTCTCTTGTCGACGAGGTGAAGTTCACCCTGTCAGAGAACGGCGTGGAGCTGAAGGCTGTGGACCCCGCCAACGTGGCCATGGTCTCCTTCCGGCTCAACTCCGAGGCCTTCGAGTACTTCAAGGCGACCTCCGCCGAGATAGGCGTCGACCTGGTGAGGCTCACCGACGTCCTCTCCATGGCCGACCGGGGCGAGAACGTCACCCTCGAGCTGGACGAGGAGAACCACAAGCTGAAGATAGGGGTGAGCTCCCTCTCGTATACCCTCAGCCTCATCGACCCGAGCGCCATAAGAAAGGAGCCCCGGGTTCCCGAGCTCGACCTTCCGGCCCACGTCATCCTCCCCGGGGCGCACCTGCGAAAGGCGATCCGGGCCGCCGAGAAGGTGAGCGACCACGTCATCCTCGGGGTGACCGACGAACCCGAAGACCAGTTCTACATGGAGGCGAAGGGGGATATCGACTCTCTCAAGCTGAAGATGCCTGGGGCGGAGCTGCTGGGGCTCAAGCCCGGTAAAGCCCGGTCCCTCTTCTCTTTGGACTACCTGGCCGACATGAGCAAGGCGATCGGCAAAGCCTCGGAGGTGAAGCTGGAGCTGGGGGTCGACTATCCCCTGAGGATAGGCTTCCGCCTCGGCCAGGGGGTCGAGATAAACTACCTCCTCGCCCCGAGAATCGAACAGGAATGAGCCTCGCCATCTACCCCTTCTCCGGAGAGGCGGCGGCCAGGGTGAAGGAGACGGGCTACTCCCTGGAGGGGCTCCTGGCAGATCCGAACCAGCAGCCGAGGTTATCCCGTCTCGCGCGGAAGAGGGCCCTCGACCGGGTCGTGGGGGCGGTTCTTGGCGAGATCCCCGAAGGACCTGCCCACCCCCTGGCGGAGCTCTTATCCTACCCCATCGCCCGGGTGATCGTCTCCTGCGTCGACGACGACCTTCTGACCAGAAGGTACGCCCTCGCCGAGGCGAAGCTGGCCGGAAAGAAGATGGTCCGGGAGGATCTCGCCGATCTCATCCTCCTCGCCCGGGACCTCGGGGCAGATCCCCAGGCTGGCCAGGGCGGTATCCACCTCCCCTTCTCCGACTACCTGAAGGCGGCGGCGAGGATGAAGAGCCCCGGCTGGAAGCTCGTCAACAGATCCCTGGAGGCGGGGTGGGTCGCCGTCACCGGCCAGGAGCTCGCCCGGATCCTGGAGGAGAGGGCGAGGGAGAGGGTCCAGAGGGGGCTGCCTCTGTTGGTCCCTCCGGAGATATGCGAGAAGCTCCAGGAGGAGATCTCCCATGTCGAGGAGGAGCTTTCTGCCAGGAAAGCGGAGGAGAAGATCGACCTGGGAGAGGTGACGGAGGAGGCCTTCCCCCCCTGCATCCGGGGTTTCCTCGGTCAGGTGGCGGCCGGGACGAACCTCGCCCACACCGCCCGGTTCGCCCTCACCACCTTCCTCCTTCACGTCGGGATGGGGGTCGACGAGGTGGTAGCGGTCTTCGGCAGAAGCCCCGACTTCGACGAGGAGAAGACCCGCTACCAGGTGGAGCATATCGCCGGGAGGGGCGGGACCGCCTACAGACCCCCCTCCTGCGCCACCATGGCCACCTACGGCAACTGCCCCGGGGAGGACCGGCTCTGCCGGTGGGTTAGCCACCCCTTGACCTACTACGAGAGGAAGGTCAAGAAAGGCGGTTCCGGATGAGAGGGGCCCTCGGATACAGGCCGATGAGGTCGGGGGAGGAGGAGGAGGGGGTATGCGATCTCGTATCCCGAATCTTCGAGGAGTTCGTAGCCGGCGGATTATCCCCCGAAGGGCGGGAGGAGTTTTACAGCTACTCCGACCCCCATCTCTTGCTCTCCAGGTCCCGGTGGAACTCCTCGGTCCATCTCGCCCTCGCCGACGGATTGATCATAGCGATGATCGAGGTGAGGGAGGACGGCCACGTCGCCCTCTTCTTCGTCTTGGGGGATCACCAGGGGAAGGGGGTCGGAGGCGAGCTTTTTAGGAGGGGGATCGCAGCCGCCAGAATAAGAAATCCTGGTATATCGAAGGCCACCGTCCGCTCCTCGCCGAACGCCGTCCCGATCTACGAGCGGCTCGGCTTTCGCCGCCTGGAAGGGTTAGAGGGCGAAGGGAGCATCCCTTCTATACCGATGGTCCTGGATCTGGGATGAAGGTGATGTCCGATCCAATTATCTTGCTTGCGATCCTCCGAGAGCCCCGGCGCTTAGATCCCTCAACGAACCCCCGCCGCCTCCAAAAAGGTCAGGACCGCCTCCAGGTCCATCTTCTCCGGTCGGACTAGATAGACCATCTCGTCCTCGGCGACCTTCCTCGCGGCGAGCCCCGCCGCCTCCGCCGCATCCCGGACGGCAAAGCCGATCTCGGCGCGGCCTGCCGAGACGGATGTCGCGGCGGCGGCGTGGGACCGGGCCGCGCCGGCGAACTCTACCGCCTCGTGCCCCGACTCCGCGAGGACCCTCCTGAAGATCCGGTCCATCTCCGACTCCCGAGACCACCCGAGGACCCGGACCCCTTCCATCCTCTCCAGGTCGATCTCAAGGTCGAGGAGGCCGGGATCCTTTGCCATGATAACCAGATCCCGCCGGTATCCGCCGACGGCTTCAAGGGCGGCCTCGTCCCAGAACGGCTCCTCTCCATCATGCCGCGAGACTGCGGCGAAGTCGGCGACCCCGTCCTCCGCGGAGGCGGCTCCTCGGCGGCTCCCGCTGGGGATGAAACGGACCGGGAAGGGGAGGGATGCAAGGAGGGCTTCCAGCCTCGGGCAGTCTTCCCCCTCGAGGAGGAGGGCGGCCTGCGGCACGTTGCCGAATAGCTGGACCTCCAGCTCTTCCCCCCGGTCGAGGAGCTCCACCCTCTCGGGGATGTCGATGACCCCGTCGGCGGCGGCGAGGGTGGTGATGGAGCCGCTCCCCTTGTCGACGGGAAGGACCCGGCCGCCGGCGACGGCCACCGCCAGCATCTGCCGCCGACCTTCGGACCGGACGGGCCTCGCGAGCCTTCCGGCCGCCGAAGGGTTGAGGTGGCCGGTGCCCAAAGCCCTCCTGATGGCAGGAGCCGCCAGAAGGCCGAAGACGGTGAGGGCGCTAGTAGGATACCCCGGAAGGCCGATGAAGGGCTTCTCGTCTACAAACCCAAAGAGGGTCGGCTTTCCGGGCTGGAGGTTTATGCCGTGAAATACGACCTCCCCCAGCTCCTCGACGACCCTGTAGACCATGTCCCCGATACCCGCAGAGGTGGAGCCGCTGACGAGGACGAGGTCAGACTCTTCTGCCATCGAGAGAAGCCCGGCAGCCATCCTATCGTGGTCGTCGGGGAGAATCCCATAGATCCGGGGCGACCCTCCGCAATCCTCCACGGCCGCGGCTATCGAGTAGGAGTTAATATCGTAGATCTGACCCGGGGAGAGGACCTCTCCTGGGGAGGCGAGCTCGTCGCCGGTGGAGGCGACGGCGACCCGGAGGGACCGGACCCGTACCACCTTTCTCCCCACCGCCGCCAGAAGGCCGATCTCCCGGGGGGAGAGGACCCTTCCGGGGAGGAGGACCGTCTCGCCGAAGCCGACGTCTACCCCGGCCCGCTGGAGGTTCTCCCCGACCCGGACCGGCCTTCTTATGAGGAGGGTTTCGTCGAGGAGTTCGGTGTGTTCCACCATGACGACGGCATCAGCTTCATGAGGGATCATGGAGCCGGTGGAGACCGCCGCCGCCTCTCCATCGCCCACCACCAGCCCCGTCTTCCTTCCCATGGGGACGGCGCCGATGAGGGCGAGGGGAAGGGGGCGGTCCTCCCTCGCCCCCAGGGTGTCGGCGGACCGGAGGGCGAAGCCGTCCATCGCCGCCCGGTCGAAGCCGGGGACGTCGGCGGCGGAGGCCACCTTCTCGGCTAGAACCCTGCCGAGGGCCTCCTCCAGGGGGACGGTCTCTTCCCCGGCCTTAGGCGCGGCATCGAGGACGATCTTCCTCGCCTCGTCGAGGGAGATGAGGGCGCGAAACTCCTTTTGCATATTCTTATCGCTCCCCTGATGGCCGATATAAGATTTGGCCTGGGAGTTTCAGACCTTCGCCACCCTTCGCCTCAGGAGGTGGTCTGCCAGGACGAGGGCGACCATCGCCTCCGCCACGGGGACGATCCGGGGGGGTATCGCCGGGTCGTGCCTCCCCTTTATCTCGATCTCGACGGCCTCACCCGTCGATAGGTCCACCGTCCTCTGGGTCCGCGATATGGAGGGGGTCGGCTTGACGGCGATCCTGATGATGATGGGCGAACCCGTCGATATCCCCCCGAGGATCCCCCCGGCGTTGTTCGTCTCGAAGTACGGCCCGCCGCTCCCGGGGAGGAGGGGGTCGTTGCTCTCGCTGCCCCGCATCCGGGCCGCTTCCATCCCCGCCCCGATCTCCACGGCCTTCACCGCCCCGATCCCCATGAGGGCGGAGGCGAGGTCTCCGTCGAGCTTATCGAAGACCGGCTCCCCCAGGCCGGCGGGAACGCCTGAGGCCACCACCTCAGCGACGCCGCCGAGGCTGTCGCCACCCTTCCGGACCTCCTCAAGGATCTCTACCATATCCGCGGCGGCTACCTGATCGGGGCAGCGGGCGGGGTTCTTCTCCGCCTCCTCTCGGAGGCGGTATACGTCCGCGCCTTCGGGGATGGTGGCCCGAACGCCCCCCAGCTCAGTGACGTATCCTGCCACCTCGATACCGCTCTCGGCCAGGAGCTTCTTGGCGACGGCTCCGGCGGCGACCCTTCCCACCGTCTCCCTCCCTGAGGAGCGACCGCCGCCCCGGTGGTCCCGGATCCCGTACCGCGCGATGTACGTCAAATCGGCGTGACCGGGCCTGGGTCTATCCCGGAGGAGGTCGTAGGCGCCCGGCCGGGCGTCCCGGTTCCATACCAGGATCGAGATGGGGGTCCCGGTCGTCTTCCCCTCAAAGAGGCCGCTGAGGATCTCCGCCCGGTCCTCCTCCTTCCGCTGGGTTGAGATGGAGCTCTGCCCAGGCCGCCTCCGGTCCAGCTCCCTCTGGACATCCTCCTCGGAGAGGGAGAGCCCCGCAGGGCAGCCGTCGACGACCGCCCCCACCGCCCGGCCGTGGCTCTCCCCCCAGGTCGTGACCCTGAATAAGGTGCCGAAAGAGTTCCCTGCCATGACGGTATCCTCCGATCTCGTGGGATATCTCTCTTTGGCCTCGAAGGCGGTCGAAGAGATTTCATCGGGGGGCGGCTCAGAGATCTCACCAGAGATCTGGACGGGGATATCACCAACTACCGGCCCGGGAATCGGCCCGTAGATATGATAAATGATGCGTAACGCCGGACCTCCCCAAAAGGCTTATACAAGCCGGTTTTTATCGGTATGAGGATAGAAATGGGCTACCTGGAAGATCTGAGAGAGAGGGGTAGCGAGGCAAACCCCTTCTTCGGCCTCATGGGGATCGAGGTCGTCTCCTTCGGCGGCGGAGAGGCGACCCTCTCCATGGAGGTCAGGCCCGATATGCTCAACGGGGCTGGCTGGCTCCAGGGAGGTATATACGCCGCCCTAGCCGACGAGGCTATGGCCCTCGCCCTCTTCACCCTCCTCGATGGAGAGGAGACGATCGCGACGATATCCGAGACTACATCCTACTTCTCGGGGATCTGCGAAGGGAGAATCTTCTCGACGGGTAAGGTCGCGAGGAAGGGGAGGCAGGTCGCCTTCACCGAAGGGCGGGTGATGGCGGAGTCGGCCGAGGGCCCCGTCCTCTCCAAGACCTCAGCCTCCTTCTCGATCATTCGCTGAAGATGATGCGGATTAGCGGGCCAGGAGGCCTTGGAGTCTCTTCTATAGCCGCCGTATTTCCGTCTCTGCCCCATATTTCCGCATCTATCTCTGCAAAAGAAATTTTGTAGCTTGCTCAAGCCCATATCAACCGGAAACGGCTAATACGCTCTTTGAGATCCCGACCAGCGATTTATTTAGACGAATACATCTCAAATCCCACTCGACCGGCGATCGGTTCAGGCTCATCCACCACGGGCCTTATTTTATAGGCCTCTATCGGCTTTAAAGGTTCTTTCAGAGTATACGAAGGTTCTTTCAGAATATATGTGACACCGTCTCCTGTTGTGGTGATGGAGGGCTCGATCTGGATCGTTTTGGTCACTGTAGCGTCCTCTCCTCGGTCGTCGATTACTGTTAGACGGACCAGAAACTCCCCGGATTCTGAGTAAGAGCACTCCACGCGGGAATCGGGTCCTTCTGAGGTCTTCCCATCGGCAAAGTCCCACCGATATACTACGATATCTCCATCTGGATCATGGCTTTCCGAGGCGTCAAAGGTTATAATCTCATTTACCTTGGGGCTGGTGGGCTCAAAGATAAAGCCTGCATTTGGCGGCTCATTTGTATCTGTTCGGGGCTCAGATGATCTGGGCTCTACCTCTAAGGCTTCTGCCTTTGTTCCTTGGTCACCGGCGTCATCGGTGACCGTCAACCGGACGGTGAACTTGCCCTCCTTTGAATAAGAGTGCTCCGTCAGTGGCCCCTCCGACGATACGGCGCCGTCCCCGAACTCCCATCTATGCGCCTCGATATCTCCATCCGGGTCCCGACTTACGGAGACGAAGGTGACAACCTCGTCTGCGGTGGGATGGCTGGGAGATATCGAAAAGTACGCCTCTGGAGGCACATTCTTCTTTCTCGTCTCTGAATCAGGGAGATCGCTTTCCCCCGGAGACGTGGATGATATCTCGTGATTTACATCGATAGTCTTCGATCTTGCCACCGATCTGCCGTCATCATCCCGTACCGTCAATGTGACGATAAAAGTTCCGCTTTCTGAATAAACATGACGTGCTTTGCATCCAGTGGAGGTGTTGCCATCCCCAAAGTCCCAGTGATACGATATGATATTTCCGTCAGGGTCCTGGCATTCAGAGGCGTCAAAGATCAATTCGTCACCTGATTTGGGATGATCTGGTACAACCAAAAATCCCACCTCAGGCGGAATATTTTTAAAAAATTCTTGATAAATAAATGGGGATATGCCTATTAAAGCTACAATGACCGCGATGATAACTGCCGACCTCGCCTCTGCCATAGCCTTTTTGTTTGTTACTTACTAACATAAATCCTTTTCTAAATCGAAAGTTTTGATAACATAGGGCCTGATAAAAACCATATAGGCCCAGCATCAGCCAACCATTAATTATAGCAAATGAAGATGGTGAAAAGAGCGAGGGCGCATCAGAGGGGCTTCCCCCTGACGGCCTCGGCGATCAGCCCAGCCACTGATACGGTGCTCACCGCCTTTTCGAGGGTGTCGGTGGCGATGATCGCCTCGACTCCGGCTCTGCAGAGCTTCAGGACGGCGCTCCCCGTCAGGACGGGATGGACCGATCCGAGGTAGACCCTCCTCGCCCCGTTATCCCGGAGGATCGATATCGCTTGGGCCATGGTTCCGCCGGTGGCGATCATGTCGTCGAGGACGACGACGTCCCTTCCCGAGGCGTCGATCTCCTTGGGGGCCATGGAGACGACGGTCCCGCTGTGCCTGGTCTTTTCGAGGTAGTCGTAATCGACCCCGATCCTCTCGGCGGCGACCCTGGCCATCCGGATCGCCCCCTTGTCCGGGGATATGATGACGGGATCGTGGAGGCCCATCGCCCTTATCTCGTCGGCGAGGAGGGGGGCGGCGTCCAGGTCCATAGCCAGGTGGCGGAAGTTATTGAGGACCGACCGGTCGTGGATGTTGACGGTGTAGACCCTCGAGCCCTCGGCGAGGAAGGCGTCGATGGCGACGGCCATCGCCCTCGCCGATAGGGGCTCTCCGGGCTTGAACTGCTTGTCCTGGCGGGCGTACCCGAAGTAGGGGACGACGAGATCGATCCTCCTCCCCCGGAGGACGTCCAGGATCTGGAGGAGCTGGATGATGTCCCGGTCCGACGGGGTGCTGCATACGACGGTGATCTCCTCATCGAGGTCGGAAGAGACCTGGGTATAGGCCTCGCCGTCGGGAAAACTGCTGTACTCGCACAAGGCCAGCTCTTCATCGAGAGCTGCCGCCACTCTGCCCCCCAGAAGCTGGGAGGATGGTCCACCGATGATCATCAATAAACGCCTCTATATTCACGAGTTTTATTTAAAGGATTAATATATCTATTCTTATATATCGTCCTTCAACTTCCAACGACCTTCATCTCCGCCCTGACGGTGGGGACGACCGCCGATCCCACCATCCTTGGGTCTCCCCCGGCCTCCAAAGATCCCAGGAGGTCGAAGACGTTTCCTGCCAGCATCAGGGATCGGATCGGTTTATGAGAGGCGCCGTCTTCGATGGAGAAGACGTTCCTCGCCTCGACGGAGAAGTCGCCGGAGACAGGGTTTGCGGTATGGGCCCCGATGACCCCGTTGACGAGATAGCCCCTCTCCGTCTCCGTCAGGAGGTCAACCGGCCTCTCTGAAGATAAGACCAGGTTGGTAGTCCCTATCCTGGGGATCCCGGCGTACCCCGGTCGGTCGGCGTTCCCGGTGCTCTTCGCCACCCCCCCTTCCCTCCCGGCGTAATAGGTGTCGTAGAGGAAACCCCGGAGGACTCCTCCCTCCACCAGAGCCGTCCTCTGGGATGGTACCCCCTCGCCGTCGAAACCGGAGGTGGCCATCCCGCCCCGGAGGAGTCCGTCGTCGATGATGGAGATGTCCTCTCCGGCAATCTTCTCCCCGATCCTTCCTGTGAGGGACGACCTCCCCTTCTGGACGTGGTCTGCGAATACCGAGGGGACGAAGGCGTTGCCGAGAATATCGGCGATGGCGATCGGTCCCAAGAGGACCTGGAATATGCCGTCCGATCCCCTGACCCCGCCGACGGACCTCCGGGCGAGGTCTGATGCAGACCGTCCCAGCTCCGAGAGGTCTTTGGGAGCGGTCCTGGAGTTGGCAAAATCATATCCCGTGGCCACGGTGCCGTCGGAGCCCTTCGCCACCGTCTCGAGGTAGGCGGTGAAGATCGTCCCCCTCTCGTCGAGGTCGACGCCGTGGGAGTTCAATATCAGATCCCTTCCGCATATCGCAGAAACACCCCCGGATACCGGATCTGTCCCCCCGACGGAGGCTGCCCCCTCCAGGAGGGTCGCCGCCAGGTCGAGGCAGTCTTCCGGCCCCATCCCGGCCAGGACGGGGTCGTAGACCCCTCCGGGGATCACCGCCTTCAGGGGATGGGGGAGGGACCGCCACCACTGGTCAGGCCCCCGGGCCCTGGCTGCCCTTATGGCGCTCTCTGCCACCATCTCCAGCTTCGATAGGTCGCTGGTGCTGGAGAAGCCGACGGCCCCCTTAACAACGGCCCGCAGGCCCAGGCCCCGGGAGAGGCTCTCGGAGGCCATCTCCGCCCGATCTCTCCGGAGATCAACGTCGATGGATCTGGATTCGAGGCCGAAGACCTCGACCTCTTCCGCACCCGCCTCCTCGGCGAGGTTGAGGAGACGGCGGCCGCTCTCGGAGAGATCCTCGGTCATGATGAGATCATCCGATGTAGCGGAGGTCTTCTTCGCCGCTGGTGTCGTAAGGCATCTGGGCCTTCTCCATCTCCCGCAGCTTTCCTACGATCCTCTCCATCTCCTTGGCCCTCTCCTCCAGCGCCTGCATATCCACCTCGATATCGAGGGCCTTGGACAAGACCCGGAGGACCTCCTGGGCGCTCTTGGGGTCGACGAGGTATCCGCTGGTCGTCCCCATCAGACAGACGGCGTCCATATCCCGGAGCCTGCCGAGGCCGAGGAGGAGGCCGCTGACGCCGACGATCCCCCCTCCAGGCTCGTTCTCCTGGAAGACGACGCCGTACCCCTTCATCTCCTCCACCAGGGCCAAGCTGTTGGCAGCCCCCAGGACCTGGGGCTTCTCAACGAACTGACCTGTCCCATACCCTCCGAGGGTGTAGATCCTCCTGACCCCGAACTCCTCGCAGAGGCCGAGGAAGACGCCGGTGAGATCGTAATGCCCTTCATTGGTGGCGCTCTGATAATCCCCCACCAGAAGGAGAAGGTCCCGGTCCTTTCCCTGGTAGGCGTAGATCTCGTTTCTGACCTGCTTGACCGTCCCGTCGTCGAGGACGATCACCTGAGGGGGGAGGTGGGGGGAGTAGACCTCCATCACCTTCTCGGCCTTCAGCTCCTCGATGAGGTGCTCGGCCACCAGCTTCCCGACGTGGCCGACGCCGGGGAGGCCTTCGATAAGAACGGGGTTTTTGAGGTCCGGATCCTTAATCTTGCGAACGGTAGTCTCTCTCATGGGGCCTCCTGGCGGAGCGCCCGCCTGAACCTCCCGTAACGGTCCTCGGGCGAGAACCTGGGGGGCTTCGTCTGGACGGCGGGAGCCCCACAGATGGGGCAGTTATCCTTCAGGGTGTACAGGTCACAGGTCCTGCACCTCTTTATCTTCGACCTCATGTCTGCCTGTGGAACGTACCTTCTCCACCATGGGTCTCGATGAACTTTATGGCGGCTTGCGCCGCCTTGCGCAGCTCCACCTCCGCCAGCTTGTAGTCGGGGGCGGTGACGTGGATCCTGTAGCGGGGCGCGCCGACGTACCTGACATCCAGAGAGACGTCCTCCTCCTTGGTCTTGGACGCCTTCTTCAGAGCCTTTTTGATCTGCTCCACCCCGTCGGGGGCGGGGCTGGCCAGGTCGACGTAACCTGTGATCTCGACGTAGGGGATCTTGACGTTCTCCTGAGATATGGCCAGGACCTTTGCGGCGTCCTCGGGGCTGAGCCCCGCCTCGGTGAGGGAGTCGATCCCGCTGACGACGGCGTCTTCCAGGGCCATGTAGAGACTGTCGTATCCTCTGACGAGAGATGTAGCTACCTTGGCCATATGATCCTCATCTCCCTCATAGGCCATCTGGAGCCACTTCCAGGCCTTCTGGTCAGCCTTCCACGCCTGGATCTTGTCCCGCCTCTGGTGCTCGTTGACGTCCTTGAAGGAGAGGTCGATGTGGTGCCTCGACGGATCGACGTTTAGGACCTTGCAGACGATCTTCTGGCCTTCCCGGACGTGATCCCTGATGTACTTGATCCAGCCGCTGGCTACCTCAGAGATGTGGATGAGGCCTCTCTTATCCTTGTACTCGTCCAGGATGACGAAGGCGCCGAAGTCCACCACCTGGTCTACGGTGCAGACCACCAGCTCGCCGGGTTCGGGCCAACCCTCACGCTCCATATTCATCACTCTAACACTTCTAATATCTGGGTTTTGATCTCCGCCTTTCCGCCCATCGGCTCAGCCATGGTCCTTCCGCAGACCAGGCACTTGACGACGGTGGCGGCGCTGCCGAAGATCACCTGCTCGTTTTCGCAGTCGTTGCACTTGACTTTCAAAAATTTAGACAGAATTAACCCTCCACCAGATCGAACTTTGAGACCTTGAAGCCCTTGCGGTTATGGGCCTTCTTGCAGTCGTGGCATCGGTACCTGATATTCACCCGCTTGGTGGGCTTGTCGCCGCCCGGAACCTTCGAGAACTTTCCAGAGTTTCCTATGCCCTGGGCCCGGCGCTTCTGCCTGTCAATGTGGGCCATCGAGGTGGCCCTCCCCTTTCGCACCCTCTCCACTATGTGGGTGGTGTGCTTTTTACAGAAAGGACAATGAGCTTTAAACTCCTTTGGCATCTTCATCGGATCACACCTGCTTTGCATTCGCGAGCTAAATTTTTATTGCATAAGTTCTTGGCATGTAAAGCCGGAAGCATCACCAGATCTCCCCGTTCCAGGGAGTAACGCCTCCCATCTACGCCCGCGAAGGTCGGAACGCTCTCCATCAAGATCACGAGGGCGTATTCCTGGGTGATACCCCTCTTGGGCGTTAAAGCCCTTTCGGTGGTCGAGGCCTCCGACCGGTTCACCTGGGCGAGGATCGCCTCCCTCCCCGCGGTGAGGGCGGAGAGGGTCTCCCGGTATATCCTCTCTTCTTCGGGGGTCATCCCCTTTATGGCCACGTCCCTGGAGGCGGAGCCTGCCCGCTGGACCTTCTTTGTGATCTTCTTGATCCGCAGGTCGATGAGCCTGCCTATGGACCCCCGGGCCGCCTTCAGCTCGTCTTCGACTATCTGGGCCTCGACGGAGTAGGGGTCCCTCACCCCCGTCCGGTCTCGCTCCAGCTCCGCCAGGTATTCGCCCACCTCCTTGTAGAAGCCGGGGCCCAGGGGCAACAGCTCCGCTGCCTTTCGCTCTTTTCGCAGGAGGTTCACCAGGTCCAGTTCGCTCATATAGGCCACCGTCGGGGTTACAGGTCGCGGATAGATCCCGGATAAGGATTTCGCAGTCGGGTATCAGAGAGGGGTATCAGAGAGGGGTATTAGTTCATCTCATCGGTCTAAAGCCTTCCGCAGACCTCCGCCACCTTCCTGCCTGCGAGGAAGACGGCGGCGTACTGGGGGACGACCGCCGGCCCCTCGTCGAGGTCGAAGCTTCTCCCCTTCATCTCGACGGAGTAGGGGGCGACGAGGCAGACCTCGACGGGATGGTCGCCGAAGACGACGGCATCGCGGAGGGGGTCGAAGGCGTCGAGCCCCGAGATGGTCAGGGGCGTCACCCGCAGCCCCGTCCCCCCGTGGAGGCTGAGGGGGTACCTTATCAGCCTTTTGACGTCTGTCGTCACCGGCTCGTCGGTCTCGCCGCTCTCGAGGTCCCGGGAGAAGCCAAGGCTGACCCCCACCTCGTCGAGGTACCCCTCGATCAGGGGCCTCCAGACCGTGGAGCTTCCCCGGAAGAGGTCGAGGCTATCGCCATTTTTTATCCTCTCTATTATATCATCCCTCATGAGGCTCTGGCGAAATCTGGATGCGTTCTTCTTTCCGACCCCGTCTACGGAGGAGAGGATCTTCACCGCTTCCTTCTCCTCGAGGCTCCTCATCTGCTCGACGAAGGTGATCATCGACCTGTTGACCCTCTTGCCCCACCCCGGCGATCCCGCCGGAGCGCACCGGATGACCTCCGCGGTCTCGACGCCGTACTCCCCCTCGGCCTTGGCCGCCGATATGAACCGACCCACCTCAAGCCCCCTCCCCGTGAGGTAGTCGACGACCTCCCGCCGCTCGCCGCTTCCAAGGTCGAAGACCCGGGGGTCCCTCACGTGGATGTGGTAGCCCCTCCCCCCGGAGAAGACTACCTGGATGGACTGGGCGGTAAAGCCGAAGTCGTCGGTGAGAAAGTCCAGGAGCTTGAAGGTCTCGGCCTTGACGAACTCGAGCATCTCGGGATAGGACGAGGGGGCGTTGCGCAGGTGGTCGGCGTCGAGGTCGAAGATGAGGTCTGCGCCGAGCCATCCCTTCTCCCGCATAGTGGGGGCGGCCGGCCGCTCGTAGACGGCGGCGGAGTGGTAGACGTGGGCGGGGACCGATGTTCGGATGTAGTCGGCGAGCTGCGACCTCCTCGCGAAGGACTTGTGCCGGCGCATAACGAACTTTGGCATGTCGTCGAAGAGGATGAAGCCCCACTCCCGCCCTTCCATCGAGGGAGGCTCCTCCAGGGAGACCTCCAGGTAGTACTCCCTAAACCTCGCCCAGAGGAACTTCACCGTCTCGGGGTTCATATCAGATCCTCCGTCCCCTCAAGCCGTCCTTCATTTGTCTCTCCCTTCGTATCTCCTCTTCGTCTCCTCTACCACCTGTAGACTTCGGGGCGCCGGTCCCCGAGGGCCGGGATCTCCCGCCGGGCCCGGTCCCGGTCCGCCAGATCGATCTCTCCGACGATCCAACCCTCCTCGGCCCCCATCTCGGCGATCGCCCTCCCCCAGGGATCGATGATGGCGGACCTGCCGCAGAATTCGGGGCCGGCGCCGTTGGAGGCGATATGGTGGATCTGGTTCTCCATCGCCCGGGCCCGGGAGAGGGTCTCCCAGACCACCCCACGAGCAGCCGGGAACTCCCCGATGGTGACGAGGAGGTCGGCGCCGGAGAGGGCGAGGGACCTGGCCACCTCCGGGAACCGCAGGTCGTAGCATATCGAGAGGCCTATCCTCCCCTTCGAGGTCTCCACCGGCGATATCGAGGAGCCGCCGTCGAAGTGATCCTTCTCCGTCCCGAAGGGGTGGATCTTATCCTGAAACCCGATCCCCCTTTCATCGAGGCAGAAGCCCCGGTTCAGCCTTCCATCCACCAGGGACCCGACCACGAGGCAGCCGTGCTCTGCGACAAAGGACCGGAGGGGGTCGAGGGAGGGGTACGGCACTCCATCCGAGAGGTCCCGGCTGTAGCAGAAGCCGGTGAGGAAGAGCTCAGGGAAGACGAGGATCTCCGCCCCCTCGCTGGCGGCCCCGGCGGCGAGGGCGAGGGCGCGGCGGAGGTTCTCTTTTCTATCGCAGAGCCGGATCTGGGGCTGGATGGAGGCGGCGATCATCGTCTATAAAAAAGAGGGCGGAGTATATTAAGATGATTCGAGAAGATCCGGCCTCCTGCCCCGGTCCAGTCCCTCCCCCCTCCCCACCTCTCCACTCCACTACTCTCCACCCCTCTCTTGGCCGCGCCACCGCCCTCCATCCCCCTGAAGAAGAGAGAAATACCTGGGACCTCTATCTCTGATGGGTGAAAGCTTGAGCGAGAAGGTCTCTGAGGAGATAAGGCGGGTCGATGCCGGCGAGGAGCTAAGGGTCTGCGCCGCCTGCGGGTACGAGAGGGGGTTTCACGTCTCCTTCCTCCGGGATGGTGCCGAATACAGGATCGTTCTGATCTGCCCGAACTGCGGGGCGAGGTACGACGTGGGGTGGCGGGGGAAGGTTTAGTTTATCAGAAGGAGAATAAGCCTATTTCGAAGATGCAAGTTCTATTTATAACCTATTCACACTTTTTACCGCAAAATTCATATCAGATCAGCTCCACCATGTATCTCCAGAGGTGATAACTCGTGCCAGATAAAGCAACTCCGAGAAGGAAGAAGATGGTGATATCCGACGCCGCCGTGCCCTTCGTCGCCCGGGGCGGCCGGGTATTCGGCCGCCAGATCGTCTCCGCCGACCTGGACATATCCGACGGCGAGGAGGTCCTGGTGGTGGACAGAAACGATCGGGTGATAACGACGGCCCGGGCCGTCCTCTGACGACACCCCGGTCACCACCCTATTTTTTGTCGGTTTCATGCGGCGGATCGAAAAGGATATTTCCGGCCGCGCCGACGGTTCTTCCGTATCCGGGCCGATCCATATATTTCGGCCCAAGACCGCGAGGCTTCTCCCATGGGATCCCCTTTCAACCTCATCCTCCTCCGCCACGGCCAGTCCGTCTACAACCGCGAGAGAAGGTTCACCGGCTGGGCCGACGTCCCCCTCTCCCCCGAGGGGGAGGCGGAGGCTCGCCGGGCCGGCCGCCTCCTCCTCGCCGGGGATCTGGAGTTCGATATCGCCTTCACGTCGCTCCTCAAGAGGGCGATCAAGACCCACTGGATAGTCTCCGAGGAGATGGACCTCGAATGGGTTTCGGTCGTCAAGGCCTGGGAGCTGAACGAGCGCCACTACGGGGCGCTTCAGGGGAGGACAAAAGAAGAGGTGGCGGCAGAGGTGGGAGAGGATCAGGTCCGGCTCTGGCGTCGCGGTTATTTGGAGAGGCCGCCGCCCCTGGATTACGACGATCCCCGCCACCCCCGCTTCGACGGGCGTTACCGCGACCTGCCGCCTGATCGGCTTCCATCCGCCGAGTCCCTCGCCGACGTCAGCGACCGAGTCGTCCCCTTCTGGGAGGATGAGATCGGGCCCGAGATCAGATCAGGCCGCAGGGTCCTCGTCGTCTCCCACGGAAACACCCTCCGCGCCCTGGTAAAGTACCTGGAGGGGATCAGCGACGACGGGATCGCCGCCGTCGAGATCCCGACGGGCGTCCCCCTCGTCTACCACCTCGGCCCGGATCTCCGCCCCCGGTCCCGGCGGATCCTCTCCGGCGGCGAGGTGGAAGGGGTCTGATCCGGGCGGGGTGGCGGGGCGAGATCAGAGGTTCTCGTTCTGGTAGGCCCCCTCGTACCCCTTATCCGAGATGGCGGATAGGCGGTAGAAGGCGAGCTGGATCAGCCGGGCGTTCCTCTTGACCCGAAGGCCTCCGGGGTTGAAGACGACGAGGAGGGACTGGCTGCGCCCCCGGTACCCCGGGTCCCAGAGGGCGGTCTCGACCGTCGCACCGCTTCGGAGGAGGCTCGACCGGGGCCTCGCCAGGGCGGCCATCGTCTTCGGTATGGAGACCGCCTCGTTGAAGGTGACGAGGTAGCATCCCGGATCGAGGGCCGCCCAGCCGGCGGCGTCGAAGGCGATCTCTTCGGTCTTTGAGACCTCTCGCTCCCGGTTGTCGTAATCGACCGCCCCACGAGTGACAAAACGCTCCACCGACCGCAGGGTGAGGTCTACGCCGCAGATCTGGACCTGAAGGTCCGGATCCAACATGTCCACCACTACCCCCCGATCCAGGATCTCACAGAGATCTTCGCCCGCAATTATCGCCATATAAGAACCGCTCCATTAAATCCGCGTCGCAACACCAGTTACAGGTCAGCCATACCTCAAGAGAGATCCCCCTTTCGGTGGAAGCGACGGAGAGGTTTCGGTGCCTGGATCAGGGTAGCGGCCTGAAAGGGTATATTAACAACCCCAGCAAGTTGGATCTAGGGTGTTGAAGTTGTTCGAATGGCTCGCGATCCCCATCACTCTCGCCCTCCTCCTCCTCGCCCTCGCCGCCCCCCTCATCGTCGTCTACCTCTTCCTGAGGCTGACGGCGGAGGCCTTCTACCAGGTCGGCTTCAGCTACTGGCACGCCCTTCTGATGGTCTTCGGAAGCTTTGTAGGAAGCTCCGTCAACATCCCCCTCCACGCCGGGATCATCACCTCTTACCCCCCCATATTCATCGAGGCGGCGGGGCTCCTATCGCCGGCCTTCGACCACTCCTTCGCCGCACCCTTCCATCCGATCGTCCTGGTGGTGAACCTCGGCGGCTGCATAATACCGATCGTCGTCTCCCTGGCGATCCTCGTCAGGTGCGGCGTATCGACGAAGAGGGCGGTCCTGGGGACCCTCATCGTCGCAGCGATCACTTATCAGATGGCTATGCCGGTGGCAAACCTGGGGATCCTCCTACCCGTCTACGTCGCCCCGACCCTGGCCGCCTTCTGCGGCCTCCTCCTGGCGAGGAGGCTCCAGGCCGCGCCGGCCCTCGCCTACATCAGCGGGACGATGGGGACGCTCCTGGGGGCGGATATCTTCAACCTCCTCACCCCAGGCGTCCTGGCGGAGCTCGCCCCCCCGGCTGCGTCTGCGGAGATGGCGGGGAGGCCCCTCGTCCTCTCCATAGGCGGAGCCGGGGTCTTCGACGGGATCTTCCTCACCGGGATCATCGCCGTCCTCCTGGCGGCCTTCGTCGTCCACTACTTCCACAGGTCGGGGAAGATCGGCTCAAAGAGCTGCATCTCCAGGTGACATTAGCCGCTGACAGGCTGGGCGGATGATCTGGTGACTGGCCTGCCGATCAGGAGAGCGGCTCCGCTTCAATATGGCATCTATGGAGAGCCGGACCCCGCCCCCGGGACCGCCCCCCCATCCCACGAGGGCCGCCGACCTCCTGACCATTGACCTCAGAACCCGAGGCCTAAGAGTTTCAGTATGATGACGGCGATCGCCCCCGGCGCCCCCAGAACGGCGCAGACGAGGAGGACCGGCGGGCTGTAGGGTATGGCCAGCCCCGCGAAGGCGTTGGCGAGGTATAGGATGACCAGGCCGAAGAGGGCGTTGACGGCCAGATACTTCACCGACCTCATGACGAGGCTGAAGGCGCCAGCGATGGCGACCAGCAGAAGCAATCCCAGGATCAATATCTCTGCCTGTACCATGGACTATCACCAGCCGACCTGCTATTATCTCTTTTCGTCTCCGATGGGAAGGATCTCCATCTCGCTCTTGAGCCTGTGGAGCTCCTTGGTGTCGAGAGCGAGGGGGTCGATGTGGATTATCAATATACCCTTCTTCAGGGAGACCTCGTCCCTCTGGGACTGGACGAACCGGAGGACCGACTCGTAGTTGCTCTGAGTTATTAGGTAGCCGAGGCCCTCCAGGAGGACGAGGGGCTCTTCGGATCGGGAGAGGAAATCGGAGATCATGCTGGAGAGCCTCGGGAAGTTGGTGGGATCGACCTGCCTGTAATGGGGCTTCGCCCCCGACGCCTGGGTGAGCCATATCACCCCCTCCGGGGAGAGGCCGTACCGCTCCATCAGCTTTTCGGGATGGTACCTGCTTATGCAGAGCCCCTCCACCCCCCGGCGGACGAGGTCGCTGTAGACCCCGAGGCTCTTGGCCGGCTTATCCTCCTCGATGACGTAAGTCGTCCCCGGGACGAGGCGGAGTTCGATGGGGTTGAGGCCGTACTTGGCGATGAGAGGCTTGGCAGCGGAAGCGAGGTCGAAGGTGGGGTCGGACCGCTGGACCGCCTTTGCGAGGAGCCTGAGGGCACCGAAGAACTCCCAGCGGCTGAGCCTTGCGGCAGGGTCGATCTTCAGCCCGGACCGGCCAAATTCCGGTCCGATCTCGCCCATCTCCGGGTCGCAACCATCTCCCTCATGAGGCCGTCTCATCCCGGTGAAGGCCTTCTCCGTCCCCATCATATCCTCCAGATCCCTCATAACCATCGCCCTCGAAGACGGATCGAGCCTCCTCATGATGGAGTCGGCGAAGACCTTGAAGAGATAGGCAGATATGGGCCCCAGAAGGAAGATCAGCTCCTCCGCCTCGTTGATCTCGGCGGCGACCCTTCTGTTGACGAACTCGGGCCGCGCCAGGAGGACGACCCTCGTCCTCCCCTTCTCCGAGAGGCTGTCGAGGGCGTGGACGAAGTCGAGGACCTCCGACTCGGGGACCGAGGAGGCGTTCTCTTCGATCAGCTCTTCCATGCAGTCCAGAAGGATGATGCTGTTCTTGCTGCTCTCGACGAAGGACTTGATGGTGACGAAGAGGAGGGGGAGGTTGTTTTTGGGTATGTATCTCTCCCCGCGCCCCTTCTCACCGCTGAGCCTGATGATGGGGGTCTCGGTGAAATGCCACCGGGTCCTGATCTCGTCGGGGTCTGAAGTGGTTATGCAGAGTCCTTCGATCCCATGCATTATCTGATCCGTGAACACCTCATAGGCCTTCTCGGGGATGATGTAGGCCTTTCCCGGATCGAGGGTGTATATCGCCCTCGTCTCCTTCATCACCTCGACGGCCGGCTTCACCGCCACCTCCTCTTCGACGATCATCCTCGTCGCCGAGGGGCCGAGGGATCCCGTGAGGGTCTTTTCGAGCCTGTCCCTGAGCTCGAAGAGATCCCTCGCATCGATCCCCTCCCGGGTCGTCTTCAGATCGGCGAGGTTCATCTCGACGACGGACTTAGCCCTATCAGCTCCGATGTACCTGGCCACCGTCCCCTCCAGCTCGTCGACGGTCCCGACCCTTATCACCATCCCGTCCCCCAGGGGGATGACGGGGGCGGGCTCGGCCCGGGGGACGGTCCTGTAGACGTCCACGAACCCCTCCGCTATGGCCTTCTCCTCCTCGCTCGGCTCGTGGATCAGGGAGAAGAAGACGTAAAGGGTGAAGTTGACGAGGATCGACCAGAAGAAGGCGTGGGTCCAGAGGTCTAGCTCCAGGCCGAAGAGGGCTGTAGGCCGGAGGAGGGCGATCCCGAAGGGGCCGGTGGCCATCAACCCTTCTGAGACCCATCCGGCGTCTGCGAGGGTCGGAAGGAGGGCGGTGTAGGCCCAGATGAGAAACCCGGCTACTAGCCCCGCGATCGCCCCCTGCCTGCACCCTTTCTTCCAGTAGAGCCCCCCCAGGGCCGCCGGGGCTAGCTGGCATACGGCCAGGAAGGAGAGGAGGCCGATGTCTACCAGGGCCGGAAAGCCGACCAGAAGGGAGTAGAGGTAGCCGAGGGCGATGACGAGGAGGATGTTAAGCCGCTTGAGGTTTAGGATGAGGGTGGGTAGGTTTCTTCCCTTGCCGATCTTCCGTACGATGTAGGGCATCTCCAGGTCGTTTAGGATCATCGTCCCCACCGTCACCGCTGAGACGAGGACCATGGCGGTGGCCGCCGAAGTCCCTCCTATGAACACCAGAAGCGCCAGCATCTCCTGCCCCTGGGACATGGGGATCGAGACCATCCACATATCCGCCCTCCCCGGAGCTCCCAGGAGGATTCCACCCCAGGCGACCGCCGGGACGAAGAGGTTTATCAGCAAGAGGTAGAGGGGGAAGAGCCACATCGCCTTCTTCAGATGTTCCTCCCTGGAGTTCTCCACCACCATGACGTGAAACTGCCTGGGGAGGAAGAGGATCGCCAGGGATGACATCATTATGAGGGTGAACCAGGAGACGTAGTTCACCTCCAGAAGGTGGGAGTGATCGGGGTTTGAGGCTATAGCCCCGACGATCTCGCCGTAGCCGCCGAAGAGACCGTAGGTTATGTAGAGGCCGGCGGCGAGGAAGGCGACGAGCTTGACCACCGACTCGAAGGCGACGACGGCGATGAGCCCCTCGTGCCGCTCCAGGGGGTCGAGGTACCTCGCCCCGAAGATGATGGCGAAGGCCCCCAGAAGGACGGCGACGAGGAGCCTCCTCGCCCCGAGCCCTTCGTGAAACGGTCCGCTTATTATCGTCAGGGACTCGGATATGGCTATCAGCTGGAGGGCGATGTAGGGGGTTATCACCACCAGGATCGCTACGGCGACGAGGGCTCCGATGACGTAGCTCCTCCCATACCGGAAGCTTATGAAGTCGCTTATAGTGGCGAGACGGTGCTCTTTCGAGATCGTTATCATCTTTCTCAGGACCGTCCAGGAGAGGAGCATCACCAGGGTGGGTCCCAGATAAATCGGGAGAAAACCCAGGCCGTCGGTGGCGCTCCGCCCGACGGACCCATAGAAGGTCCAGGCGGTGACGTAGACGGAGAAGGATAGGGCGTAGACATAGGGGTTTGAGACGATGCTCCTCCCGATATCCCGCTTCCTTTCGGCATAGTGGGCTACGCCGAAGAGGAGGAGGAGGTACAGCAGCATAGCCCCCAGGGCGAAGGCAGGGTTGATCAATGGGAGGTCCACCTGTCGAAGAGATAACCCGAGAGGATGATCATAAGCCAGACAGCGGTTATGTAGACTAAAGTCGAATGATGGCCGAAGGCCCCGTCTTCCTCCTTGAAGAGGGACAACATCGGCCAGTTGAGCAGGACGCTGCCTAGGATGAAGAGCAGGATCCAGAGATCTCTCTGCTCCATCAGATCTTTCCTTGATATCGTCATGGTAGCTGGAGGCCTTGTAGGGACCTTCGCCTCCTTTTGAGATATATCTTACCCGCCTTAATCCCGCAGATGAGTTCGGGATCGAAGAAGATCCCTTAGCAGAGCCTCTCATGAAGGAGGTACTGGGGCGATCTCCCCCCACCCGCCGGGGCTATCGGGCCTTCGGCAGAACGGATCGGCCTAATATTATCTTAATGAATATCTAATCCTATTTGGCCCTGTTGGACAGGACCTGATCCCCGGCCAGGCCGCCCCCAAGGGCTCGGACTCCTTTTATATCAGAACCCTATTCTCCCATCGGTGACGTTATTTGGTCCTCAGAACTCATTATTCATGTGATATAATCCCGGAGATGGACGGGACCGAGGTGACGCTCGCGGGATGGGCCCACGAGGTTCGTGACCTCGGCGGGATCTGCTTCCTCGTCCTGAGGGACCGAGAGGGTCTGGCTCAGGTGACCCTCGTCGCGAAAAAAGTTGATCGAGACCTCCTGGAGAGGGTGAGGCACCTCAGCCGGGAGAGCGTCCTCCTCGTCAGGGGAAGGGTGAAGGGGGAGGCGAAGGCGCCCCGGGGCTACGAGATCATCCCATCGCAGATCGAGGTTCTGAACGCTGCGGCTTCACCCCTCCCCATGGACCCCACCGGAAAGGTGGGCGCCGACCTGGATACGAGGCTAGACTCCCGGTTCATAGACCTGAGAAGGGCCCCGGTCCTGGCGGTCTTCAGGATCGAAAGCGAGGTACTCCGATCCTTCCGCGACTTCTTCAGCAAGAGCGGCTTCATCGAGGTCATCACCCCCAAGGTGGTGGCGACGGCGACGGAAGGGGGCACGGCCCTATTTCCCATAACATACTTCGAGAGGGAGGCGTTCCTCAACCAGAGCCCCCAGCTCTACAAACAGATGCTGATGTCGGCGGGGCTCGACCGGGTCTTCGAGATAGGGCCGATCTTTCGGGCCGAGGAGCACGACACCAGGCGCCACCTGAACGAGGCGATATCCATAGACGTCGAGGTGAGCTTCGCCGACGAGGCCGACGTGATGGCGCTCCTGGAGGAGGCGGTGGCTAAGGCCTACCGGGACGTCGCAGAAAGGTGCGAAAAGGACCTGGAGGCCCTGGGGATCGACCTCGCCGTACCCAAAACCCCCTTCAAGAGGGTGACCTACACCGAGGCCCTGGAGATCGCCAACGACGGCCGGGCGGCGAAGATCGAGTGGGGCGACGACCTCGACACCGAGGCGGAGAAGGCGATAGGCTCTGCCATCGGCGAGCACTACTTCATGACGGAGTGGCCCACCGTCATAAAGCCCTACTACACCCTCCCCTTCGAGGACCGCCCCGAGATCAGCCGGGGGTTCGACCTGATGCACCCCTCGATGGAGCTCGCGAGCGGTGCCCAGCGGGTCCACGACCCCGACCTCCTCGCCGAGAAGATAAGGCGGCAGGGGCTCGACCCCGAGGGGTTCGAGTTCTACCTGAGGGCCTTCAGGTTCGGTATGCCCCCCCATGCCGGGTGGGGCCTGGGCCTCGGCAGGGTCGTCCTGACGATGCTCGGCCTGGAGAACATTCGGGACGCCGTCCTCTTCCCCAGGGATAGAAGGAGGCTCGTACCTTAGAGATCCCGCCTCGAATGCAGACCATCAACTCCTCCATCAAAGGCGGTGGGCTCATTCCAATGCCCGCCGTCCAGGCCCCCTCGATCGTTCGGGCGAAGAGGGGGGAAATAAAGAGCCGATGCCGATGCCGCCCCACTCTTCTCAATTCCAAAACCGATCGATATCCTCCGGCCGTTCAAAAACATTATTATGTAACTTGCAGATATCTTGCGCTATGTCTTCCAGCCAGATCTATGGTGGTGGGACGGGGCGGGCTTCGATCCTCCTCGTCCTTACCGTCCTATCCCTCTCGGCCGCCTCCTCTGCCCAGAGCGATATCTTCATCGGTGGGTTCTCCGGTGGAGAAGACGATATAGGGGGGAGCATAGGGATGTCGAACCCCGCCGCCGACTACTGCGAGGAGCGTGGATACGACTACAGCGGCGGAAGGTGCATATTCCCTGACGGAACATCCTGCGACGCCTGGGAGTTCTACCGGGGCGAGTGCGGCTATAGGCCGCAGCCGGAGAAGCCGATAGGGATGCCAAACCCCGCCGCCGTCCACTGCGAGGGCCAGGGGTACCGCTACAGCGACGGAAGGTGCATATTCCCCGACGGAACATCCTGCGACGCCTGGGAGTTCTACCGGGGCGAGTGCGGCTATAGGCCGCAGCCGGAGAAGCCGATAGGGATGCCGAATCCCGCCTCTGCTTACTGCAAAGCTCAGGGGTACCGCCTGGAGATCAGAAAAGATCCCAGGACGGGTGGAGAGGTCGGCTACTGCGTCTTCCCCGACGGGACCTCCTGCGAGGAGTGGGCCTTCTACCGGGGGGAGTGCCGGTATGAGCCTAAGCCCAAGCCCCAGCCGACACCGTCGCCGACGCCGGCGCCCGACCCCCTCCCGCCCCAGGCCCTCTACAGCTGCGACCCCCCCGCCCCCGCCGACCAGGGGGTGATCCTCGACTATCAGCCGAAGGCTGCGCCGCCGGCGGCGGTCTACTTCCAGGGAGCCTTCGTCTCCTGGCCGCAGTTCGAGGCGACCTTCCCCGCCACCGCCCCCGGCCTCTGGGTGAAGAGCTCCTCGGGGTGGTCCTGGAAGGCGGTCTGCCCCTTCGGCGCCTGGATCAGCCTCGCCTTCTACCTCCCGGGGAACGGCCCGGTGAACCTCTACACCTTCGACGAGAGCGGCGACGTCCGGCTCCACCGCCTCGGGCCGGCCCCAGAGGGCTATAAGCAGCTCTTCCTCAACACCGCCGCCCCCGGCCGCCAGATGGCGATGGTCACCCTCGACGGGATCCCGAGCAACGTCGTCTTCATCGACGTCCGGGAGGGCTGGACCCCCTGCGGTACCCGGTACCTCGGCTCGGCCCCGGGGGAGGGTCCCGCCCTCGTCCTCTGAGGAGAAGGCCGGCCCACCTCTGGGAGAAAACCCCGCAGGCCGCCCTTTTTTTGCCGGGCCCCGGTGGTCGGGGCCAAAGGTTGATATGGTCAGAAGTCTAACAAAAAGGCAGTGAAGTAGATGGCCCGATCCGGCCGACCTGTGGCCGATTTCCGGCGAATTCGCGAATATCGTTCATCGAAGAGGGGAGGATCTTATGTCAGAAGATGAAGGAGAGATGGGCGGGAAGGTGGATACGGAGACGAGGGAGAAGAGGGAGAGGATGGTGGAGGTCTGCCCCGTCTGCGGGAGCAGCGAGCTCTATTACGAGACCGGGGGCGCCATCGGTAAGGTCTACCACTGCAAGGACTGCGGCTACATCGGAGCCCTGGTGGTGGAGGCGGACGAGGAGATGGTCGAGGCGATAAAGGAGGGGTACGGGCGGGAGAAGAAGGGGAGAGGGAAAGGAGACGCATAGCAGAATGAAAATCAGCATCTCAGTTTGGGGTCGCGGTGAACAAGAGGTGGAACTCGGAGACTGTGCTGCTGCAAAGGTCGCTTAGTAATAGTGATTTTATCGGACCGTCCTACAAACCATCCCTAATTAAAATCGAGGCGATGAATAGATGGAGTTATATATTGATGAGTCGGGTGATCTGGGTTTTAGCATGAGATCCTCTGACTACTTCATATTAGCTGCTATCGTCGCTCGAGATGCTCTATCCATCGAGAGATGCATCAAAAAAGTAAGAAGGGGATATTTGCCTAAAAAATATAAAAGACGTCGGAGCTGAAGTTTAATAAATCTAATGATAATATAAAATACAGAATTCTGAAATGCGCCTCCAATACACAAAACGACGTCGCTTATGCGGTGTTGCGGAAGCATCAAGTTTATGATCGCCTTCGAAATAATCATCAAATAATATATAATTATATATTTGGAACTTTGATCGACAAAATCATCCGAGAATATGATCTGAAGGGGTCTTTAGACATAATTGTCGATAAGTCGCTCAGCGGAATCCAGCGGGAGAACTTTGATAATTATCTTGAATATCGGACCGACATTCGTGTGAAAGTAGATCATGTAAATTCTAGAGAGCGCCAATGCATACAAGCGGCGGACTTCGTTGCAGGTGCTATATATCGTAAATATAGCTATGGCGATGATAAATATTATCTGAAAATTGAGAATAGGATATCTCTCGCCCTCGATTTTTTTGAAAATAAGAATAAAGACTATGTGGTGAACCCTTCTTTACTTCGTCCCACCCGCCTATAAGCGGCCTCATCCTTTTCAAAAAGGCCTTACTCACCACTCCATTATGTGGGATTCCTTATCTTTAAAGCTTTCGCATGAAAAAATGCAGGTTCTTAATAATCCCCTTCCCAATAATCGGCTATCTTCGTCGCATTCCTCACTCCCCCCTCCTCCCCCTCCCCCTCGCCAGGGAGGCGAATACCCCTACTACGCACAGGACGACGAAGACGGAGAAGACGGCCGTCACCGCCTCCAGGAACTGCGGGTAGACCTCCGGGGTCACCTGGACCCGCCCCATGAAGACCGAGAAGGAGGTCATGGCGATGGCCATGGAGGTCATCATCCCCAGGGACCTCATCGTCCCCACCATCCCCGAGGCGACGCCGTACTCCCTCTTCTCTACAGAGCTCATGATGGCGTTGGTATTCGGCGTCGAGAAGAAGGCGAATCCGACGCCCAGGAGGGCGAGGACTGCCATGATGAAGCCGATTCCGGCGTCCCCGTCGAGGCCGAGGGCGAGGAGGAGGAGCCCCACCGCCGTCAGGGCCATCCCGCCGGAGGCGACGGCCTGGGCCTCCATCCGGTCGGAGAGCCTCCCCGCCCAGGGGGAGAGGACGGTCTGGACGGCGGGCTGGGCCACCAGTACGAAGCCGGCGTGGAGGGGGGAGAGCCCCTTCACCGTCTGGAGGTAGAGGCTCAGGACGAAGGCGACGGCGAAGGTCGCCCCGTAGCTGATCAGGGCCGCCAGGTTTGAGAGGGCGAAGACCCGGTTCTCCCGAAATATCCGGACGTTGAGGACGGGGCTATCGCTCTTCAGCTCCACCAGGGCGAAGGCGGCGAGGCCGGCGAGGCCGAGGGCGAGGAAAGCCGCCCCCCCGGCCGAGGGGAGGCTGGTGAGGCCGTAGATCGTCGAGACGAGGGCGAGGGCGTAGATCGCCGAGCCGGTCCAGTCGAACCTCTCCCCGGCGGCCTCGATCCACTCCCCCTTCAGCTCCCGGAGGGTGAGGAGGACGACCCCGAGCCCCAGGGGGACGTTCAGGAGGAATATGGACCTCCAGCCGAGGTACTCGGTGAGGGCCCCCCCGAGGAAGGGGCCGAGGGATAGGCCGAGGTAGACGGCGGTGACGTTGATCCCAAGAGCCCTGCCCCTCTCTCCCGGCGGGAATACGCTGGTGAGGAGGGCGACGGCGGTGCCGAAGATCATGGCGCTTCCCACCCCCTGGAAGAACCGGAAGAGTATAAGGGCGGATCCGGAGCTGGGGAAGGCGCAGAAGAGGGAGGATAAGGCGAAGACCCCCATCCCCAGGGTGAAGAACCTCTTCCTCCCCCATATGTCGGCGGCCCTCCCCAGGGGAAGCATGAAGACCGCCATCGCCAGGAGGTGGGCTGTCACCACCCACCCCAGGATGACGGCGTCCATCCCGAACTCCTCCCCGATGGGGGGTAGGGCGACGTTGATCGCCGAATTAGCGAAGGCCGGGAGGAAGGCGGCGACGGTGGCGATGAATAGGACGCTTTTCTTGCTCTCGGCTTCGCACATCAATCCCAAAAATGGCGAGGGGATATTTACCATCTCCCCTCGACGGTGGTGGAGCTGCCGGGGTTTCGCAGAGGCGGGGCGGGTTGAGGTACGAAGCTACTGGGCCGAAGGGGTGGCGGATCGGGTTTTGAGGGGTTACGAAGGGTGGTGTGGAGCCGGGATCGGATGGTGCGCAGAAGGGGGTTAGTTGTTCTTAAAGGGCGTTGCTATCTGTGGTGGTCGGAGGGGGGCGGTTACTGGTTACGATGTATGAGAGCGATGTATGAGAGCGATTTGAGAGGGCCGATGGTGGGTAGGCGATCGGGGGGCGAATAGGGCGTAATGGATAAATATAAATCGCATACGAAATTAATGTGATCGTCATGAAGATCACCGGGATATGCGGCAGCCCTCGGGAGAAGGCGACGGACCACGTCCTGAAGGAGGCGCTGAAGATGCTGGAGGAGAGGGGGTTTGCCACCACCTTCTTCGGTGTGCGGGGAAAGAAGATCGGTCCCTGCCTCCACTGCGATTATTGCCTCACAAACAAGGAGTGCAGGATAAGAGACGACATGTACCAGCTCTACCCCCTCCTCCGGGAGGCGAACGGGATCGTCTTTGCTACCCCCGTCTACAACGGAGGCGTCTCCGCCCAGACGAAGGCCGTTATGGACCGATGCCGGGCTCTGGTGGCCGCCGACTTCGACTTCTTCCGGGGGAAGGCCGGGATGGCGATCGCCGTCGGGGGCGACCGGATCGGCGGCCAGGAGCCGGCGATAGAGCAGATCATCAACTTCTACGTTTTGAACGGGGTCGTGGCCGTCGGTGGCGGCTCCTTCGGGGCGAACCTCGGAGCCACCTTCTGGTCTAAGGACACCCTGGAGGGGGTCAAAGAGGACGCCGATGGGTGGAGGTCCCTGCGAAAGACCGTCCGGAGGTTCTCCGACCACCTCCAGGGCGTCGGGAAGGAAAAATAGATCAAGTCGGTGGAAGATAAAAGATCGATTATGACCGATACGAGGAAAAAGAAGAAGGTGGTCTGGGGGATCACCGGCTCCGGCGACCGGATCCGGGAGACGGCCGAGGTGATGAAGGAGATGAGGCAGAAGTATGAAGACGAGGTGGAGATCAGGGTCTACATCTCCAAGGCCGGAGATCAGGTGGTCAAGTACTACAAGCTCTTCCCGGAGCTGGAGGCGGAGTTCGACAAGATCTGGGTCGAGGCGAACGCCAACGCCCCCTTCCTGGCGGGGCAGGTCCAGATGGGGAGGTTCGAGTTCATCCTCATCGCGCCGGCCACCTCCAATACCGTCGCCAAGATATCCCTGCGGATCGCCGACACCATGCTCACCAACGCCGCCATCATGAGCCAGAAGGTCATGCTTCCCCTCTACATCATGCCCTCCGACTTCCGGGAGGGGGAGGTTACGACGACGCTCCCCGACGGTAGAGACCTCCTCCTGGTCATAAGAAAGGAGGACGTCGAACACGTCGAGAAGCTGGCGGCGATGGAAGGGGTCACCATGCTGGAGAGGCCCGAAGATATCCCGAAGATATTCGAGGATCACTTCGGATGATAACGGCCGACTCCGAAGCTGAGCCGACGATCCTGTCTGCCGGTGGCGAATTCGCCCCCACCACTTCCGCCACTGGCTACTGGATATTTATTAGAATAGATCGTATATCGAGGGGACTTCAGCTGGACTTGAGCTCCTTCAGCCTCCCGATCTTCGTCATGACCTGGTCGGTCTCAGCCTTCTTATTGCTCTCGAGGTAATCGATGATGTCGTACAGCCCCTTCTTCAGCTTGTAGATCCGGTAGGGCCTCCCCTTCCCCGGGTTCTTCTCGTCCCTCTCGGCTATCCAGTCGAGCCTCCTCAGCTCCCTCATGGCTATGCTCACCTCAGGCTGCCTCAGGTCAGACCCCATCTCGATCTCGCGACTCGTCGCCTCGTCGACGCAGGCGAGATACGTCAAGACCTTCGCCACATTCCTCTTCAGCCCGATCTTCATCAGTATCGATGCGAACTCATCGCGTTCAACGTTCTGAGCTGGTAGCGAAACATTCCTCAATCCGGTCACCAATGAGTAGGTTGTTATAGACCAATATATAAGTTCCGATCTAAATAATTATCAATTAATCCGGACCGGTCGAGGGTTCCAGGCGATTATTGATCCCGGATTTCGAAGCTGATTTTGCCGACCATCGAAGCGAACCGACATATCATCCGCCCTATGGGGGGGGGATATGGCCGGGGGGGGTCGTAGCGGCGGTGGGAAAGCTCAATAGGCGCGGATACTTCGAAGTCGTAGAAGGTGATCGATCTTGGACGAGATGGAGCTTCTGGGAAGGACGAGGGTGAGGGTAAAGGACGGCCGGGTCGTCGAGACGGGAGAGCCCCTGATCAGGTGGTGCCCCCTCTTCGATAAGGTCCGGGGGATAAAAGAGATCACCCCCGACGCGGCGGCCGCCAACATGGAGTTTCGGATGAAGGAGCACGGGATGTTCACCCCGAAGAGGAAGCTGGAGATGGGGATCTTCGTCGGCTTCGGCGCCTCCGAGGCCATGATGACCGCCTGCTCCCGGGGGCTCATCGACGGAGCCGTCACCGTCTGCGACGGAGCGGGGACGGTGATCACCGCCAATCCGAAGCTCATCCAGGGGATGGGCGGCTGGATATCGGGGCTCGTCAGCACCGATCCGGTCCCGGAGGTTCTCGCGGGGATAGAAGAGCGAAGAGGCATCGTCCTCGACCAGGTGGCGGGGAGGATCGACCAGGTGGCGGGAGCCCGGGTGGCCGCCGACATCTATTCGAGGTTTGCGGTCACCGTCGCCGACGCAGAGACGGCGGAGCGGCTCCGGGATCTTGAAGAGGAGCGAAACGTCAGGATCCTGATCGTGGGGGTCCATCTTACGGGGATCGGGGAAGATGAGGCTCGCCGGCTCCTCGCCGCCGCCGACATAGTGACGGGCTGCGCCTCCAGATTTATCAGGGAGCAGGTCCGGCCCCTCGTCCAGGTGGGTACCGCCGTCCCGCTATTCGGCCTGACGGAGTGGGGAAAAGAGGTGCTGGTGGAGAGGGCGAAGGAGGTGGACCGGCCGATCCTGATAAACACCATGCCTCTGCCGGTCCTGCCGGAGAGCAAGCAGCCGCGTCCCCTCGTCTAGCCCCTCCCTTGGGATCTATCGTTTAAGGACAGGGGAGGTACAGCTGGCTTCCGGAGCCTATCTCCTGGCGGATGTTGAAGTCGCCGATGTAGGTCCCGCCGTAGGTCATGACGGTGACGCCGGTGGGTCCGTCCTTCACCAGGGCTCCGAGCTTGGCGGTGCCCCTACCCTGGGAGGCTATCTGGTAGACGGAGACGTTATCGTTCTGGAAGATGGTGGTGTCCTTTATCAGGTAATCGAGGTTGGTGTAGCTCTCGGAGATGGCGGTTCCTATCCTATAATTCTTGGCGCAGAGGGCGTTACGAAGGTCGCCCGCCAATGACTGGTCGAGAGGAGGCTGGTATTTGAAGAAGCCCCACTCGTTGAAGAACATCTCGTCCTCGTCGACGTAGGCGGTCTGTCTCCTGTCGACGATGCCGCTCCCTCGGGTACCGACGATGACCTTCTGACCTTTGAACCCTATGTCGGTCTGGTAGATCTTCATCTCGTCGATGTACCCGGAGAGGTGTATGTAAGAATGCTCCGTGACGTTGCCCGGCTTCCAGGCTCCAAGGCCTGTAGGAGAGACTAGGATCAACGAGAGGACCACCAGCGGCAGCAAAACTCTGACCTTCATGATAAACCCCTTTCCAAGACCCATATTCTGGTCCATCCGTTATAAATCTGATGGAGTCGGCGCCAGCCCCTCCGACCTTCACCAGGAGCCGAGGCGGGCCGCAGGCCTCCCCTGGGATGATATCTGGAAGATGGGGACCCCGTCTCTGTTGGAGGGTATGACCTCCTTTATCTGGTACGAACCACCGCTGTAGCTATCCGAGGCGACCGTCCCCACCGCCAGGTTCTTCGCCCTGAGGGCTGCCCGAAGGTCGCCCTCGGAGGACTTCGGCCTGTAAGGGTGGTAGGCGTAGACGGCGTCGACTTTGAAGGATACCTCATCCTCGTCGATCAAGGTCGTCACCGTCCTGGAGGCGGTCCCGCTTCCCTTGGTCCCGAAGACGAGCTTCTGGCCTGCTATCCCCTTCTCGGTCTGGATTATGAACAACTCATCCATGTACCCCCTCAGAGATATGCTGGAGCGCTGCTCTACGGGTCTTGCGACATCCCAGCCGCTGAGCGCCGGCTGAGCCGAGAGGAAGACGGAGAGGATCACCACGAGCATCAGAGACCTTGCCTTCATCATCAAACCCTTCCCACCTGAGATGGTTATGCCCCATACCTCATAAATCTGATGGAGCCGTCTCTATCCTAACGGTCCGTCCTTACCCCCTCGACCGATCGCCCCTCGCCTCTCCCCCCCTTCCTACCCCCCTTATTTCTCCTCCTGGAAGGGCCATCTCTTATCTCCCTGATCCTCCGGTCGAGGGCCTCCCTGAGGGCGGGGTTCGCCTCCCCGGAGAAGTTGTCGATCCTGGCGGCGATGGCGAGCTTCCCCGCCAGGGCGCGGGCGGCCCGGCCCCGGAGCCTCCGGGCCGTCCCTCCGACGGCGGGATGCCTGTATATCATCCCGTGTTTGGGAGAGGGGGCCTTCCCCCGGAGATGCTTGAAGAGCGCCTTCTCCGCCCCCATCACTTGGATCGCCGAGGCAGGCATCCCCGATAGCCTCTTGAGGCCCCCGGCCCGGGAGATCATCCTGGCGGCGAGGAGCGGTCCGGCGAGGTTTGAGAGGTTGGGGGCGATCTGGGCCGTGGCGGTCTCCAGGCTGCTTTGAACCGACTCGCGAGCCGCGCGGAGATCGAGGACGGATCGGGCAAAAACCCCGATCGACCCCCCCTCTTCGGCCAGAGCTTCCGCGAGGGGCCCGCCCCGGAGGCGGCGGTCGTCGGTGAGGCGGGACCACTCGTAGAGCCTCTCCTCCAGGGCGTTGATCACCTCGTTGAGGTCGTCGAGGGCCTCGACCGTCTGGAGGAGGTCGGCCTCGGCCCCGGCGGAGGCCCGCAGCTTCCTCTTAGCGAGGTCGAGGGCCGCCGACCGGAGGGCGGAGTTGTAATCGGAGTCGCCGGGAAAGAGCCCCGCCTCCAGGGCGAGCCTCCGCAGGTCGGGCTGGACCGCCGGCCCCCCGGCGGTGGGGGCCGTTCTGGCGGAGGCGGGGATCGACTCTCCCGATATTCCCATAAGCCTCACCGCCGTCTCCTCAGACCCACCGGCCAGGGAGACCTCCCCGGATTCGTCGTCGATATACCCAAACCAGGTGATGATCTTCATTCCGATGCCCCATCATCCGCCGGGTCCCATATTACTTTCGCCCCACCGGAAGTAAGTTTATCTACCATGAAAGCCTCCTTGTTATTGCCTCTCTATTAAAAAAACTGGAGGTCTATTGAGATGAAAGAAGCCGTCGAGCAGATTTTGGCTCGGCTGCGGGACCAGAAGGTGGAGGTCCCCGCAGACGAGGTGGAGAGCCGTCTGAGGCTCCTTGTGGAGAAGTTCGGGGTCCCCGAAGCCGAGGCGTCCCGGTCCGTCGTCAACTACTTCCTTAAAGAGCATGGCATTTCTCCCGCCCCCTTCGCCGCCCGCAAGAGCGAACGGGTGAAGGTTGGCGAGGTGAACGGCCCGGACCGGTGGATCGACCTGGAGGCGAAGGTGGTGGAGCTCTGGGAGGCCACCAGCAGCGCCATATCCCAGACGGGGCTTATCGGAGACGAGACCGGGACGATCAAGTTCGTCAAGTGGACGAAGTCCGACCTGCCGGAGCTCGAGCTCGGAAAGAGCTACCTCTTCAAGAACGTCGTCACCGACGAGTTTCAGGGGAGGTGGAGCGTCAAGCTGAACAGGACCAGCGGGATAGAGGAGCTCGCCTCCGAAGTGAAGGCGTCCGAGGCCCCGGTTGGAGGCGGCGTCCAGGAGATGAAGATCTCGCAGATCAGTGAGCCCGCCCGATGGATCGACCTCCGGGCGAAGGTGGTCCAGCTCTGGGAGCCGGCGAGCGAGACGATATCCCAGACGGGGCTCATCGGCGACGACTCCGGGGTGATAAAGTTCGTCAAGTGGACGAAGTCGGAGCTTTCCGACCTCGTCGAGGGGGAGAGCTACCTCTTCAAGAATGTCGTCACCGACGAGTTCGACGGCAGGTTCAGCGTCAAGCTGAACAGGACGAGCAAGATCGAGCCCCTGGAGGTGGAGGTGGAGGTGAGCCCCCAGGAGGCGAGCTTCTCAGGGGCGATCGTCGACGTCCAGAAGGGCTCGGGGCTCATAAAGCGGTGCCCCATCTGCAGAAGGATGCTGACCAAGGGGGTCTGCGGCGAGCACGGAAAGCAGGAGGGGACCTATGATCTGCGGATAAAGGCGGTCTTAGACGACGGCCTGAGGGTCCAGGAGGTCCTGATCAACCGGGAGAGGACCGAGGGGCTCGTCGGCATCAGCATGGAGGAGGCGAAGACGATGGCTATGGAGGCCCTCGACCACGAGGTGGTGAAGGGCGTCATCGAGGAGAGGCTCCTGGGCAGATACTACGCCGTCTCGGGGCCGACCGTCGACAGGTACATCCTCGTCGAGACCATCTCCCCCGTATCCCCCGTCGCCGCCCGGGAGGTCGCGGATCTCGCAGCCCGGATCAAGGAGGCGGTCTAGGATGGCCGGCTTCGCCCGAGAGGTCGCCAGGAGGGTCTTCGCTTCAGAGCTACGCGACTCCGACCTCTCCTTCAGGGAGAACGAGGAGCAGTACGCTCCCCTTTACCTCATCACCCCCACGGGGGCGAGGTGCAACCGGGTCCTGGTGGTGGGGACCCTCACCGAGAAGGACAACCTGGGAGACGACGTCGAGTACTGGCGGGGGAGGGTCGCCGACCCCACGGGGAGCATCTTCGTCTACGCCGGCCAGTACCAGCCGGAGGCGGCCCAGGCCCTCGCCGCGACGGAGCCCCCGGCCTTCGTCGCCGTCGTAGGCAAGCCGAGCGTCTACGAGACGGAGGACGGCAAAAGGCTCATATCCGTCAGGGCCGAGTCGGTCCGCAGGGTCGACGCCGATACGAGGGACCGGTGGGTCCTGGAGACGGCGGCGAGGACCCTCGACCGGATAGAGGCTTTCAGTGAGTTCGTGGCAGCGGGGGGGGCCGACGGCTTCTCCAGCGGCTCTGAGCTCCTCAAGAAACCCTCGGCCTCCGGGGAAGGGGCCGACATCGGAAAAGCCCTCCTCCATTATACGCCAGACCTGGAGAGGTACCGGGAGATGGTGGCGAAGGCGGCAGACTTCCTCAAAGGGGGGATATCGGGGACCGACGCCGGGGCGAAGGCCGAGACGGCGGAGAGGGTCGCTCCGGCAGCTGCTGCGGACTGGGAGGAGGTGAGCGATGGAGAGATCAGGAGGCTTGAAGATCTGGGAGAGGAGAGGGACTTCTATGAGGATGAGGGGCCTGAGGGCGGCGAGCCTATCGAGGAGGAGGAGATCTTCTTCGCCGGGCGCGAGAAGGCCTCCCCCAGGAAGAGAAGATAGCGATGATGGCGGAGGTCCGCCCTGAAAAGCTTATATAATGAGTCTATGTTTATATTTGGTGGTGATAGAATATGGTGATCGGAGTTACTATGGTCAAGGTGATGCCCGGACAGGAGAGGACCGTCTATAACGCCCTCAAAGAGATCGAGGGGATAAAGGACGTCTATCACGTCTTCGGCGAGTACGACTTCGTCGTCGTCCTGGAGGTGGAGGGGCTCTCCGTCTTAAACCGGCTGGTCGACACCATCCGGGAGATCCACAACGTGACAGCGACCCAGACGGTGGTGGGGGCGGAGCTCTAAAGCTCCCCTCTCTATTCTGATATGGTGATAGCTGAGGAGCTGGCCAAGCACCAGAAGGCCATCTCAGTAGCCGAATTTTTCGAGAAGAACCGCCAGATCCTCGGCTTCGACTCCGCCCCTCGGGCGTTGATAACCACCGTCAAGGAGGCGGTGGACAACTCCCTGGACGCCTGCGAGGAGTCGGATATCCTCCCCGACATCTTCGTCCAGATAAAGAGGCGGGGCGAGGGGTTCCGGGTGGTGGTGGAGGACAACGGCCCCGGGATCGTCGGCTCTGAGGTCCCCCGGGTCTTCGCCAAGCTCCTCTACGGCTCGAGGTTCCACGCCCTCAAGCAGAGCCGGGGGCAGCAGGGGATAGGGATCTCGGCAGGAGTCCTCTACTCCCAGCTGACGACGGGGAGGCCGACGGCGGTCACCACCAAGATCGGGCCGACCCATCGGGCGGGGAGGTGGGAGCTGATGATCAACACCGCCACCAACGAGCCGGAGGTCCTGAAGACGGAGGATGCGGAGTGGGACCGCCCCCACGGGACGAGGGTGGAGATGGAGATGGAGGGATCCTACGTCCGGAGCCGGAGGCAGTCGATCTACGGCTATCTGAAGAACGTGGCGATAGTCAACCCCCACGCCCGGATCACCCTGGTGGAGCCTGACGGGAACGTCGAGCTCTTCGAGAGGGCGACGGACCGGATGCCGCGGCCCTCCTACGAGATCAAGCCCCACCCATGGGGGATGGAGCTTGGCGGCCTCATCAAGATGCTCCGGTACACCGAGAAGAAGAGACTGAAGGGGTTTCTCCAGGGGACCTTCTCCAGCGTCGGAGCTATAATATCCCAGGAGATATGCGAAAGGGCGGAGCTCGACCCGGAGATGGCGCCCCAAGACCTCACCCACGCCGAGGCGACCCGGCTTTTGGCCGCCTTCAAGGAGATGCGCCTGAAGTCCCCTCCCACCGACTGCCTATCCCCCATCGGGGAGGAGCTGATCCGGGCCGGCCTCGAGAAGGAGTACCGGGTCGACTTCGTCGCCACCACCACCCGGCCGGTGGCGGTCTTCTCCGGAAACCCCTTCCAGGTGGAGGTGGGGCTCGCCTACGGCGGCGAGCTGAAGGCCGACGGGAAGGTGGACGTCCTGAGGTTCGCCAATAGAGTCCCCCTCCTCTACCAGCAGGGGGGGTGCGCCGTAACCCACGCCATCGAGAACGTCACCTGGAAGAGCTACTCCCTCACCCAGCCCGGCGGCGGGGTCCCCACCGGCCCCGCGGCCATCATCGTCCACATCGCCTCGACGAACATCCCCTTCACCTCCGAGTCGAAGGACGCCGTCGCCGACGTCCCCGAGATCGTGGCGGAGGTGGAACTGGGCTTGAAGGAGGTGGGGCGCAAGCTTCGGCGGTACCTGTCGAAGAAGTCGGCCCTCTCGGAGAGGAAGGAGAAGGAGGAGATCATAAGAAAGATCCTCCCCAGGATATCCAAGAAGCTGGCGGAGCTATTGGATCGGGATGAGCCTGACATAAACCCCGTCGTCGCCAAGATCATGGGAAACCTCCTCGTCAAGAGGTCCGTCGCCTCCGAGAACGGCGAGACCTTTGTGACCCTGTCGGTGGCAAACTACGGCGACGCCGCGAGGGCCTTCAAGCTCCACGAGACGGTCTCGGTGGAGGCGGGGTCTGTCGAGCCCCCGGCCCGGGTGATCCCCCTCGGGGACGGCTACGACCACCTCTGGAAGGTCTCCCTCCGACCGGGGGAGAGGCAGAGTTTCAAGTACACCGTCCCCTCTGAAGGTGTCCGTTTCTCCGAGCCGGTCGTCGAGGGGGTCCCTTCGGAGCTGGTCAGCGGGGCGAAGGCGGTGGGATAGATGAAGGAAGCAGCGGTTACCAGAGAGAGGCTCCTGGGGCTCGCCGAGACCCTTTACGACCAGTTCCAGGAGGGGACCGTCCCGTACCTGGCCCTCCCCAGCAGGACGAAGAGGAACATCGAGTACGATCAGGAGGGGGAGGTCTGGGTCTACGGCGACCAGGAGAGCGTCAGGTCCGTCAAGACCGTCCGGGGGGCTAAGAGCGTCCTGAAGACCTCCTACCTGGTGGAGCTGCTCATAAACGAGCACCTGAAGAACAACCGGGGCTCCACCCTGAGGGAGATATACTACATCTCCGAGAACTGGGACGTCGCCAAGTTCGGGGAGCAGGCCGAGAGCGACCGCCTCGTCGAGGACCTGGAGATCCTCACCTCCCTCCTCCGGGAGGACTTCCACGTCCGCCCCGAGGAGGATGGGGCCACCGTCTTCGGCCCCCTCACCATCAGCGAGAAGACCCGGAGGGGCGAGAAGACGATCCACTGCCAGGAGGACGTCGGCGAGGCCGGCTACCAGATACCCTTCAACGTCGACAACGTGGAGTTCAAGGACCATGACGCCAAGTTCGTCGTCGCCATAGAGACGGGCGGGATGCACGCCCGGCTGATAGAGAACGGCTTCGACCAGGAGCATGGCGCCATCCTCGTCCATATGAAGGGGCAGCCAGCCCGGTCGACCCGGCGGCTGATAAAGAGGCTCAACGAAGAGCTCTCCCTCCCCGTCCTCGTCTTCACCGACGGGGACCCCTGGTCTTACCGGATCTACGCCTCCGTCGCCTACGGTGCCATCAAGAGCGCCCACCTCTCCGACTACCTGGTCACCCCGGCGGCCCAGTTCCTGGGGGTCCAGCCGACGGACATCGTCAACTACGACCTCTCGACGGACAAGCTGACCGACCAGGACCTCCAGGCGCTGCGAAGCGAGCTTACGGACCCGAGGTTCGCCACCGACTACTGGAAGGAGCAGATCCAGCTGCAGCTGAAGCTGATGAAGAAGGCTGAGCAGCAGGCCTTCGCCGGGAAGGGGCTCGACTTCGTGACGAGGGTCTACCTCCCCGAGAGGCTCTCGGAGATGGGGATGATATAGGTACGCAAGAATATGTGTCGGTCGGCTTCGAAGTTCCAGCAAGCTCTCTTCTCCTTGAGGCGCCTAAATCTGTTGTCGCCACGATTAGTTGCGCTTTGGACAGGGGCGTCCTCGTGCCACTGGTGAGGGGAAGGTGGGATGATAGGAAGGAAAGATGTAACCGAATCCATATCAGTCATATTTGAATAGGGAAAAATAATCTTTCGAGAATTTAGTGATAAAGGACGGGGATGGCAATTTCAGGATCTTTTCAAGTAGAACGCATTTCTTTAGAGGACGCAAAAAAGATATTAGAGAAACAAGAAAGCCATTTCTTGGAGTTCAAAAGCAAAAAAATCGATGGAAAACGTCTGCAAAAAACAGTTACTTCATTTGCTAATGCGGATGGCGGTGAGGTCCTTATTGGTATTGAAAACCCGGATGATTCCATCCAAATAATTGATAGATGGATTGGATTTATCAACCAGGAAGACGCTAATCCATTGATTCAAACGGTTATTCAAGATATAACCCCGTCCCCACCAGTAAAATTTGAGTTTTATAAAGTCGATAAAATGGATTATAAAGGAATGGTCTTGCATATAATTGTTTCAAAAAGTACTGATATTCATTATACTTCAAAGGGTATGGTATATGAGAGAAAAGGTGCGCAAAAACTTCCAATTAGTGGCGATGCAGTAATTAACTTAAAGTTATCTAAGGGGTTAGTATCATACGAAAATCAAACTGTTTCTGATTATTCCGTTGAAGAATTATCTCATGCTGAAGAACTCCAATCCTTCCTTGAGGCATACTCTCCAAGAACTAAGCCTTTTGAGTTCCTAAAGAAACAACGCCTTATTAAGAAAGACGATGGTGGGATGTATTCCCTCATACTTGCAGGCGTATTGCTTTATGCTGATAACCCATCAACAATATTATCAAAAAAATGTGCTGTGAAGATTACTCGATATGACACAAATGAATTGGAGCCATCTCGAATTCATCTAAAGGAGCAGTACACGATTGAAGGTCCACTGAAGAAGCAAATAGACAGATCACTTGAAAAAATTAGAGAGATAATAGAATCTGTTCCAATATTGAACGATGGCGTCCTAGAAAAAGCAAAATACCCAACTGAAGCAATAAAAGAACTTATAGTCAACGCTGTAATTCACAGAGATTACAATATTCCAGATGATGTCCATGTATTTATATATAATAATCGTATTGAAGTTGGAAGCCCAGGTAGGTTGCCAGGCCATATTACTATAGACAACATATTAGATGAGAGATTTGCAAGGAACTCAAAGATTGTAAGACTCTTGAACAAATATCCGGACACACCAAATAAAGATATTGGGGAAGGACTAAACACAGTATTCCAAAAAATGAATGAGATGAAATTGAAATCTCCAAAAATTGAAGTCAAGGATAATGCTGTTATTGTAACATTGCCTCATGAACCGCTTGCATCATCAGAGGAAACAGTATTAGAATATCTAAGGATACATGACGAAATTAGTAATCAAATAGCAAGAAAGATTACTGGGATTAAGTCTGAAAATGATATGAAAAATGTGTTTTATAGGCTTAGAGAAAATGAAATGATCGAACAAACACCAGGCAAAAAAGGCTCTGCTTCTACTTGGCGTCTTAAACAACCTGAGAAATCTATTACGCAGACAGTACTTGCTCAATATGGGTATAGAGACGATTGCACCACCGATTGATGGACTTGACCTACCCCACACTGTCATACCCCGAATATTCTCTTGCCACCGCACCAGTAGCGCTGGGCGGGTCTTGATACTGACGAGGCGGGGATCGCTACTGTATAGATGGCATCAACTTCCAAGAGGTAGGACTTCAAGACTGGAAATTTGGAATTAGCGTGGTGAAGTTGCTTGTGTGCGAGCTGAAAGCCGCTATAATGGAATGATTTGCGGACCCTGAGTTTTGGGACGTCCTTTTCGGTGGTCCCCGGCACTTTTTCGGTCGATTTTATATGCTACCGAGAAACTTCCATAATCAATGATCTTTGACCTCTGGCCCAGCGAGATTGTACGGGTATCGGGTGCGATCTAACGATACGAAGGGGGAGAATTCACGAAGCCGATAGACTTTCATGCTCACATCTACTCCGACGATATGGCGCCCAAGGCGATCGCCTCCGTCAAGAGGAGGATGGGGGTGAGGGTCCCGGGCCTGGGGACCGCCTCAGACCTCAAGGACTCCATGGCTAAAGCCGGCGTCGAAAGATCGATCATCCTCCCCCTGGCGCCTCTGCCTAAACACGTCCGGCCGGCGAACGACTTCTTCCTCTCGGCCGCCGACGGCGACGGCCTCGTCCCCTTCGGGGCGATCCATCCCTTTCAAGGAGACCTGGAGGAGGAGCTCGACAGGCTCCTCGCCTCCGGCGTCCGGGGGGTGAAGGCAGTCCCCTTCCTCCAGGGCTTCTATCCCGACGATCCCCGGTGCGACCGGCTCTATGAGGCGGTGGCGGAGCGGGGGATGGTCCTCCTCCTCCACGCCGGCAAGGTCCCCGAGGACCTGCCGGAGTTCTTCGGGACCCCCGACCGGTTCGCCCGGATGGCGAAGCGTCATCCTGACCTCGTCGTCGTCCTCGCGCACCTGGGCGGATGGGAGATGTGGTCGGCCGTCCGCGAATACCTCATCCCGGCGGAGGAGAACGTCTACTTCGACACCGCCTACATCTCGCCTAGTCTGACCGTAGAGGAGGCCTGTGATCTGATAAGGGATATCGGCGCCGACCGGGTCTTATTCGGGACCGACTACCCCTGGACCGACCAGGCGGAGGAGATCGAGTTCGTCGAGGGGATGGACCTATCGGCCCGGGAGAAGAGGCTCATCCTATCCGAGAACGCCAAAAAGATCCTCTTCCGCTAAAGCCAACTTTTTTAACGGATCGATATGGTGATAAGAGCATGAAGCGCGATCTGATGGAGATTCTGGCCTGCCCGGTCTGCAAGGGCGATCTCGACCTGGAAGTATTCGAGGAGGGGGAAGGGGAGATCCTGACGGGAAAGCTCTGCTGCAAGGGCTGCGGCGAAGTCTACCCCATCGAGGACGGGATACCGAACATGCTTCCGCCGGAGCTGCGGGAGGAGATGGCCCGGTAGGAGGCGTCGTTGCGAGCTGATAGCCGTCCCCCGTCTCCCTGCCATCCCGTCTGGCGCTCCTCCAGATCCCTACCCAATATCTCCTTTTTATCTCCTTTTAAATTCTCTTTTCTTCTGATCGTCACTCTTATGTAGGGACGAAAACCCTTCCCGGATACGTGATAAGCGTGAGATACATCGTCGTTACGGGCGGGGTGATGAGCGGCCTGGGCAAGGGGATCACCGCCGCCTCCATCGGTCGGATGTTGATGGAGCAGGGCTACAAGGTGACGGCCATCAAGATCGACCCCTACATAAACATCGACGCGGGGCTGATGAGCCCCTTCCAGCACGGCGAGGTCTTCGTCCTCAAGGACGGGGGGGAGGTGGACCTGGACCTTGGAAACTACGAGCGATTTTTGGACGTGGAGCTGACCCGGGACCACAACATCACCACCGGTAAGGTCTATAAGACGGTCATCGAGAAGGAGAGGCGCGGCGAGTATCTGGGCAAAACCGTCCAGATCATACCCCACGTCACCAACGAGATCAAGGAGAGGATCAGGGCGGTCGCAAAGGAGAGCGGCTGCGACGTCTGCGTCGTCGAGGTCGGCGGGACCGTCGGCGACATCGAGGGGATGCCCTTCCTGGAGGCGATGAGGCAGCTGAGAAACGAGGAGATGGGAAACATCGCCTTCGTCCACGTCACCCTCGCCCCGACGACGACGGACGGCGAGCAGAAGACGAAGCCGACCCAGCACAGCGTCAAGGAGATGAGGGCTCTGGGCCTCCAGCCCGATATCGTAGCCGTCCGGTGCACCCGGCCGCTCCGAGAGGAGACGAAGTCGAAGATCTCCCTATTCTGCGACGTCCCCGTGGAGGGGGTCGTCTCCAACCACGACGTCGACGACGTCTACAAGGTCCCCCTCCTCCTCGACGAGCAGAGGACGCCCCTCTACCTGATGAAGATGCTCCGGCTCTACCCCCAGGAGCACCGGACCGACTGGGTGGAGCTGATCGAGAAGATGGTCGCCGTCAGGGACTCTGTCAAGATGGCGATCGTCGGAAAGTACACCGCCGGATCTCAAGGGACGACCCACATGGAGGACACTTACCTATCGATCCGTGAGGCCCTCAAGCACGCCGGGATCGAGGCGGGGGCCTGGCCCGCCATCACCTGGATCGACGCCGAGGATCTGGAGAAGAGATCGGCCGAGGCGGTCCTGGGGGAGTTCGACGGGATCCTCGTCCCCGGAGGCTTCGGCGCCCGGGGGACGGCGGGAAAGATGGCGGCGATCAAATACGCCCGGGAGAACGCCGTCCCCTATCTGGGGATATGCTTCGGGATGCAGCTCGCCGTCGTCGAGTTCTGCTGCCACGTCCTCGGCCTCGCCGCCGCCAGCTCCACCGAGTTCGGCGAGACCCCCCACCCCGTCATCACCATCCTCCCCGAGCAGGAGGGGGTGGAGGATATGGGGGCGACGATGCGCCTCGGGGATTACGAGGCGATCCTCCGGGAGGGAAGCCTCGCCGAGGAGATCTACGGCTCCCTCCGAATCGTCGAGCGCCACCGCCACCGGTACGAGGTGAACCCCGAGTACATCCCCAGGATCGAGGAGAAGGGGATGATCTTTTCGGGGAAGAACCGAAACCGGATGGAGATCGCCGAGATCCCCGGCCACCCCTTCTTCTTCTCGACTCAGTTCCACCCCGAGATGAAGTCGAGGCCCGGCCGCCCCTCGCCTCCGTTCCTGGCATTTGTAAGGGCGATGAGGGAGCGGGCGGGAAAGCGGGGGTAAAGATTCAAAGACGCCCTAAATGTGATGGCAGGGCGTCTAAATACTTTATATCTTTATGATATTAGGAAGCGATATAATATAAAAGTTGAACCGGAGGTTGAAGGAAAGTGTCATCATCAAACAATATAATTGAGGGGGATGGTAGTGCTAACTCAATTTATTCTTCAATCGAGTTATATTTATTTAATAAAAACATTATTGAGATACTATCGTCGATCTTAACAATAATTTTAGGATTGATATATTGGAGGGCGGGGGACAATAATTCATCAATCAGAGAGATCATACTGGTGGTAGGTATAGTTATAACATTAATATTATTATCTTACTTGCAGTACAGAAAAGGAAAGTTATTGGAGAACTTGATCAAAGGAAGTGAAAAACTCATAGAAGAAAAGAGCAGACTTAAGACCGAGAACGAACAACTTAAGGAAGATGCATCGCAATTTTCAGAGGATGTTAACTCTCTATGTGAAAATTACTTATATAAACTCGCAAAAGGCCCGATGAAATTTGGGTCAGTTGACGGTTGTTATGAAAGAATGACGCTCTATGCACATAGTTCAAACGGGTCATTTATTCCTATCGGGAGAGTTTCATATAATCCTGAGTATAGTAAGAAGGGTCGTATAAGCTATCCAGACAACCAAGGATGTATTGCAAAAGCTTGGCGTGACGATTGGCACTTTTCAAATGATTATCCTGACCCGGAGACTTCATCAAAAAGATATTATCAACGCTGTGAAAAGGATGGCGTGCCAGAAAGCATTATGCGAACTATTAAAATGAAATCGCGCCTATATTGTGGTTTTAGAATTTGGGATAGCTCAGGTATAGAGCCTCTAGCCGTCTTAATTGCTGAAGCCACTCATCCTAATCGATATGAAGAAGATGAATTAAAAGCTATATTCCAAAAAGAGCAAAAATGGTATATGGCAGAACTGATAATACGTGTAAAGCAAAGGATACCTGACTTCAAAGAGGCTAAATTGAAGGGATTCTAGACATGGCAGAGCTTAAGGATATAATCGCTTATATACTCAAGAAGTACCCCACCAGATCTGATATGTCTAATGCCCGTTTAACGAAACTGGTATATTTATCTGATTGGAAACATTCAATTAAATTATATTCTCAAATATCTAATATTAAATGGTATTTCAATAATTTCGGCCCATTTGTTTGGGATGTCAAAGATACTGCAAGAGACAATCCGCATCTGTTTGAATTGGAAACGACCACTAACATGTACGGAGATCTAAAAACAATATTTATATTAAGAAAAATAGAATACATTCCAAATTTATCAGACGATGAAATGGAATCTATAGATCATGTTATAAACGAAACAAAGAACCTTAGTTGGGACCAATTTATACGCCTCGTTTACTCAACATATCCTATTGCTAGCACAGAGAGATACACCTATATTAATCTAATTGAGAAAGCTAAGGAATACATGAGAAGATAGAAATAATTTTTGAGTTCAACTGCTAGCCCCATAAATAGTGCTGTTATTCGTTAATTCCAGTGACCATTACACCTTACATTGAATCTTGAAGTCTAATATCCCCCTAACTGCCATGCTAAACAGCCGTTGAGTAAAACTCTCCCGAAACTTATTTGTCCCAATATCCCATAAAACCACCCCTCGGAGTCCCTCGCATGACCGACAAGAAAAGCCCTCGCCATTCCGTCCCGCGGATCGAATCGATCAGGATCAAGAACTACCGGGCCCTCCGCGACCTGGAGCTCAAACCCCTCGCGCCCCTCACCGCCCTCCTCGGCCCCAACGGCAGCGGCAAGTCCACGGTCTTCGACGTCTTCGCCTTCCTCTCCGAATGCTTCTCGGTGGGCCTGCGGCGGGCCTGGGACAAGCGGGGGCGGTTCAAGGAGCTTCGCACCCGGGGGACGGCCGGCCCCATCGAGATCGAACTCGCGTACCGCGAGCGGAGCAATCTTCCCCTCATCACCTACCACTTATCCATAGACGAGGGGCTCACGGGTCCTGTCGTAGCCGAGGAGTGGCTCCAGTGGAGGCGGGGGAGGCAGGGCAAGCCCTTCCGGTTCCTCGACTTCAAAAACGGCGAGGGACGCGTCATTACTGGGGATATGCCCGATGAAAAGGACGAGCGGGTCGAGGAGAGGCTCGACTCCCCCGAGATGCTGGCGGTGAACACCCTCGGCCAGTTCGCAAAGCACCCAAGGGTCAGCGCCCTGCGGCGGTTCATCACCGGCTGGCACGTCTCCTACCTCACCGCCGACAGCGTCCGGGGCGTCGCCGAGGCGGGACCCCAGGAGAGGCTCTCCACCACCGGAGACAACCTCCCCAACGTCATCCAGTACCTGAAAGAGCAGCATCCCGGGCGGCTGGCGGAGATCCTGGGAGCGCTATCCCGCCGGGTGCCCCGCCTTGAGAGGGTCGAATCCGAGTTCATGCCCGACGGCCGCCTCCTTCTGGAGATCAAAGACGCCCCCTTCGATAAGCCGATCCTGGCAAAGTTCGCCTCCGATGGGACCCTCAAGATGCTCTCCTACCTCACCGTCCTATACGACCCCGACCCGCCCCAGTTACTGGGGATCGAGGAGCCGGAGAACCATCTACATCCCCGGATACTCCCGGAGCTGGCCGAAGAGTGCCGGAACGCCTCCGGCAGGACCCAGCTATTGGTCACCACCCACTCCCCCTTCTTCGTCAACGGCCTCCTACCCGAAGAGGTCTGGGTCCTGAGCCGGGATGTGAGGGGCTACACCCGGGCGAAGCGGGCCGCCGACATGAGGGGGATCAAAGAGTTCATGGAGGAGGGGGCGAAACTCGGCCACCTCTGGGTGGAGGGCTTCTTCGAGATCGGCGATCCTATCCTTGAGTCCTCACCATCATCCCGAAGTTCCGCCAGTTCCGACAGCACCGAGACGGAAGAGAAAGCCGCCGAGTGATCCGCCATGCACATCGAGTTTCTGGTCGAAGAGCCCTCGGCCGAGGCGGCTTTGAGAGGTTTAGTTCCTAAGATTCTGGGACCTGATGTTGAGTTCCGAGTTATCCGTTTCCAGGGGAAAAAGGACTTGCTCAACCTTCTTCCAGGAAGGCTGAAGGGCTACAGAGGATGGATTCCCGCCGACTGGCGGATTGTGGTGATGGTCGACGAAGATCGACAGGACTGTCTGGAGCTGAAAGCCAAGCTGGAGAAGGCAGCGGACGATGCGGGACTGGTCACCAAAACAAGGGCTGCAGGCGGCGCAGGCTTCCAGGTCCTGAACCGGATATCGATCGAGGAGCTGGAGGCCTGGTTCTTCGGTGATGTTGAGGCTCTTCACCTCGCTTATCCCAGGATTCCACGAAGCCTGGAGACGAAGTCGAAGTATCGGGACCCCGACGCGATCCAGGGCGGAACCTGGGAGGCGCTCGAGAGGGAGCTTCAGGGAAAAGGCTATTTCAGGGGCGGCCTGGCGAAGATCGAGGCGGCTAAGGCCATATCCGCCCACATGGACCCTGATCAGAACAGGTCGAAGAGCTTTCAGGTCTTCAGGGACGGCCTGCGAGATATGGTAAATTATCCTCGAACCTGATCTGCTCCGGTTTATTAGCTCATAATCCCTCAGACGAACTTATCCGCCCCCCTCGGCGAGAGGGGCAGCGGCAAGCCCCTCGCCCTCCGGCGCCCCCGGCCCGCTCACCCCCGCCCCCGCCACCTGCCGAAGGCTGATATGAAGACGAGGTTTGCGACGACGCATATCCCGCCGGCGAGAAGGGCGGTCAGCACCGGCGACAGCTCCATCATCTCGCCGATGGCGCTTGCGAGGATGACGGCGATGGCGATGGTCACGGCGAACCTGATGATACGAAGGGACCCGGTCTCTTCCATGGGCAGTGCCATCTCTCCTCATCTGTAAAAAAGGCTTCTGCGATCTATCCGGCCGGGCCGACGGACCGGGGAAAGGTATAAGGGCGATGATATAAAAATAATAAGTCCATGGCCATCAAGATCGTCCACGTGGACGCCTTCACCTCCGAGCCCTTCTCCGGAAACCCCGCCGCCGTCTGCCTCCTCGACCGCCCCCGGGACGACGGCTGGATGCAGAAGGTCGCAGCCGAGATGAACCTCTCGGAGACGGCCTTCCTCACCCCGGCGGGAGACGGCGGGGGAAGGGGCGGGGACGGGGGCAGAGGCTGGGAAGGGAGCTGCTTCGGCCTGCGGTGGTTTGCGCCCAAAGCCGAGGTCGACCTCTGCGGCCACGCCACCCTGGCCAGCGCCCACGTCCTCTGGGAGGAGGGGATCCTCCCTGCTGGTGAGACGGCGCGGTTCGATACGAAGAGCGGCTCCCTCACCGCCGAGAAGAGGGGAGGGCTCATCGAGATGGACTTTCCCGCAGAGCCGGAGAGACCGGTCAAATGCTCGCCTCCGATGCTGGAGGCGGCCCTCGGGGCGCCGTTCTCTTACGTCGGCGACAACAGGTTCGACCTCCTGGTGGAGCTCGACGGTGAGGAGACCCTCCGGGGGCTGCGGCCGAACTTCGACATCCTCAAGAAGATCCCGGTCCGGGGGGTGATGGTGACGGCGGAGAGCGACTCCCCCGAGTACGACTTCGTCTCCCGGTTCTTCGCCCCGACCCTGGGGGTCGACGAGGACCCGGTCACCGGCTCCGCCCACTGCTGCCTCGGGCCTTACTGGGCGAGGAGGCTCGGCAGATTCGAACTCGTCGGATACCAGGCCTCGAAGCGAGGGGGCGTCGTCCGGGTCCGAGTCGGCGAGGACAGCGATAGGGTCAAGATCGGGGGGGAGGCGGTGACGGTCCTGAGGGGTGAGCTATTGGGAAGGTAGGTAAGGACACGACGATGATGAAGGCTGGTTAAATTGGAGGTCGATGATATGGATTTTGCTGTTTGGGAGGTTTTGATATGATATACAGGGCGAACCCCGGTCAGGCCAGCTACGGCGAGGCGATAGGCATCCTCCTCCTCGACTCCTTCACCCCCTTCATCCCCGGGGACGTCGCCAACGCCACCACCTACGACTTTCCCGTCCGGTTCCGGAAGGTGGAGGGTCTCACCACAAGAAGGGTCCTGGGAAAGGACCCCACAGCCTTCGAGCCGCTCCTGGCGGCGGCGGAGGATCTGGCCGGACAGGGGGTGAGGGCCGTCACCGGAGACTGCGGATTTCTCGCCCTCCACCAGAGGAAGCTCGCCGCCTCCCTCGATATCCCCGTCTTCCTCTCCAGCCTCCTGCAGATCCCCTTCATATCGGGCATCATCGGACCAGGCCGGAAGGTGGGGATCATCACCGCCGATTCAGAGGCCCTCGACGAGACCATCCTCCGGGCAGCGGGGGTGGAGCCGGGGGACGGCCTGGTGATAAGGGGGATGGAAGACCGGCGGCACTTCTCGGAGGCGGTACTCCAGGAGACCGGGGTCCTCGACTCCACGGAGGTGGAGAAGGAGACGATCTATGTCGGAAGAGAGATGGTGGCCGAAGAGCCGAAGGTAGGAGCCCTCCTCCTGGAGTGTAGCTGCCTATCCCCCTACGGGAGGGCGGTCCATAAGGCCGTCGGCCTTCCGGTCTTCGATTACGTCACCATGATAAACTACATCCATTCTGCCCTGGTGAAGAAGAGGTTTGAAGGGGAGATGTAGCCCTCCCCGAAGAGCGCCACCCAGGTCGGCGCCCTCCATCGGGTCTCCAATGGAGTCGTTTCCCGGTGAGAGGCGCCCCTCTTTCCAGCGAGCGCCCCTTCCGGCGGCGGATGGTGCCCACCTCGTTTGATAAGCTCGGGAGCTTTCCGGTGCCTGGGGGGGCTTATCACCGTCATCCCCTTGCACCGGTGGCCTTCCGACCTTTTTTTCACCCTGAAAGAAGCCTGTGAAGACCCTTATGCCGCCATCAGGCTATGTCGAACCGGTCGAGGTCCATCACCTTCTCCCAGGCTGCCACGAAGTCGGAGAGGAACTTCTCCATGGAGTCATCAGACCCATAGACCTCGGCGATCGCCCGAAGCTGGGAGTTGGAGCCGAAGATCAGGTCGACCCGGGTCCCGGTCCATTTCAGCTCGCCGCTATCCCGATCCCGACCCTCGAAGACCCCCTCGTCTTCCGCGGTCGGCTTCCACTCCGTCCTCATGTCGAGGAGATTGACGAAGAAGTCGTTGGTGAGGGCCTCTGGCCGCCTGGTGAAGACGCCGTGCTGGGTTTGACCATAGTTGGCGCCCAAGACGCGCATCCCGCCTACGAGGACCGTCATCTCGGGAGCTGTCAGCGTCAGAAGCTGGGCCCGGTCGACGAGCAGCTCCTCCGCCGATACGGCGTACTTGGCCTTGAGGTAGTTTCTAAAGCCGTCGGCAGCCGGCTCGAGTACGGCGAAGGACTCCGCGTCCGTCTTTTCCTGGGACGCATCCGTCCGGCCCGGGGTGAAGGGGACGGTAAGATCGGTGCCGCCGTTCCTCGCCGCCTCCTCGACGGCGGCGCACCCGCCCAGGACTATCAGGTCGGCTAGGGAGACCTTCTTCCCGCCCGACTGAGCCCGGTTGAACTCCTTCTGGATATCCTCGAGGGTCGATAGAACCTTCTTCAGTTGGGCGGGCTCGTTCGCCTCCCAACCCTTCTGCGGAGCGAGACGGATCCTCGCCCCGTTCGCCCCGCCGCGCTTGTCGGAGCCCCGGAAGGTGGAGGCCGACGCCCAGGCGGTGGAGACGAGCTGCGGGATCGAAAGCCTCGAGGCGAGGATCTTGGCCTTGAGGGCCTCAATATCGGCCGCGTCGATCAGCTCGTGATCGACCGCCGGGACCGGATCCTGCCAGATAAGCTCCTCCCCTGGGACCTCCGGGCCGAGATACCGGGAGCGGGGGCCCATGTCGCGGTGGGTAAGCTTAAACCACGCCCGGGCGAAGGCGTCGGCGAACTCCTCGGGGTTTTCGAGGTAGCGGCGGGCTATCGGCTCGTAGATCGGGTCGAAGCGGAGCGATAGGTCCGCCGTGGTCATCATCGGCCGGTGCCTCTTCGACGGGTCGTGGGCGTCGACGACCATATCCTCCTCGTCCACGTCCTTAGCCAGCCACTGATGCGCCCCCGCCGGGCTCTTGACCCGCTCCCACTCGTACTTGAAGAGGACCTTCAGATAGCCCATGTCCCATCTGGTCGGGTTCGGCTTCCAGGCACCTTCCAGGCCGCTGCCGATCGCGTCGCCGCCTTTGCCGCTGCCGAAGCTGCTCTTCCAGCCGAGACCCTGCTCTTCGATGGAGGCGGCCTCGGGCTCAGGACCGACATGGGTCGCAGGCCCCGCTCCATGGCACTTGCCGAAGGTGTGGCCGCCGGCGACGAGGGCGACGGTCTCTTCGTCGTTCATCGCCATCCGGGCGAAGGTCTCCCGAACGTCGAAGCCGGAGGCGACGGGATCCGGGTTTCCGTCCGGGCCTTCAGGGTTGACGTAGATCAGGCCCATCTGGACTGCTGCGAGGGGGTTTTCGAGATCCCGGTCACCGGAATAGCGGCTCATAGGTTTGTCGCTCGTAGCCAGCCATTCCTCTTCGGAGCCCCAATAGATATCCTCTTCCGGCTCCCAGACGTCCTCCCGCCCGCCGCCGAAGCCGAAGGTCTTGAAACCCATCGACTCCAGGGCGCAGTTGCCAGCGAGGATCATCAGGTCGGCCCAGGAGATCTTGCCGCCGTACTTCTGCTTGATCGGCCAGAGGAGCCGGCGGGCCTTGTCGAGGTTGACGTTGTCCGGCCAGCTGTTGAGGGGAGCGAGCCGCTGGGAGCCGGACCCAGCCCCTCCGCGGCCGTCGCCCATCCGGTAGGTCCCTGCGCTGTGCCACGCCATCCTGATGAAAAGGGGGCCGTAATGACCGTAATCTGCCGGCCACCAGTCCTTCGAGTCGGTCATCAGCTCATAGAGGTCCTTCTTCAGGGCCGCCAGGTCGAGCTTCTCGAACTCCTCGGCGTAGTTGAACGCCTCGCCCATAGGGTTGCTCTTGGCAGAGTGCTGGTGGAGGATCCTGAGGTTCAGCTGGTTCGGCCACCAGTCCCGGGTCGATGTCCCCCTGCCGCCCATCCTCTGGTGGGCCCCACCCGTCTCTGGGTGCTTGATATCGTCATTCATAATCTTCGCTCCTTTCATGGTCTGGATTGTTCTTCATCGCCGCTATTTATCGTCTGGCTGCGCCCTTTTGATCTGCGCCGAATCCTCCGGTTCCCCAGTAATCGACGATCTACTCAGAGATCATATACCGGTCGAAGTCGGTGGTCTTCTAAAGGGCGATCTTCTCAATGAACCGGAAGTCCTGCTGCAGGGTGGAAGCTGCGACGCCGACGGCCAGGGAGCTGTCTTCGTCGGCTTTCGGATACCCCTCCCTGGTGGCCATCATCCCTCCGGTCATTTTAGCGCCTCACAAACTGGGCAAAGATCCCGTTACCATTACTTGGCATAGGTTTATTTAAGACTGCTTATTAGTTAGTAATCGTCATGGCCGAATCAGGAGATCTGGAGTCGTCGATAATCAAGACGTTTCGCAACAGCGGATATAGGGCGACCCCCCAGAGGATAGCCATCAGCAGGTATATCCTCAGCAGTCATTCGCACCCTACAGCCCAGAAGGTCTATGGCGAAGTGAAGAAGGATCATCCGACGGTCAGCCTGGCGACGATCTACACCACGATAAAAGCTTTAAAAGAGATGGGGATGATCCAGGAGCTGAACCATCCCCAGAGCGAGACGAGACTGGATCCGAATATGGAGCCGCACCTGCATCTGATCTGTTCGCGATGCGAGAGGATCAGCGACTGGATGGATCCGGAGATGGAAGATTTCATAGCCAGGGTCTCCGACGAGGCGGATTTTGTCGTGACCGGGCTACGATTCGATTTGAAAGGGATCTGTAGCAGCTGCAAAGATGATGGAGTGGGTGGAGGGTCGATGACCGTTGCCGGAGAATTATCCAGGGCCAAGGATGCTGACGACTCGACTATTCAGGTTTAGCATGGCGGATTCTTCGGTTCTTATAAGGCTGGACGGGCCGGGGGAGACCCCTGCGATAAGTATCCTGACCCGGCTCTTGATCGGTCCTCCCGTTAATCGATGAATTCGGCGGGGGATCGCGGTCGATCCGCCGGCCGTACGATGCTGGCGCCAAAATGTTATGCGGGGAACGGGATTCGAACCCGCGAACTCCTGCGAGACGGGATCTTAAGTCCCGCGCCTTTGGCCACTTGGCAACCCCCGCCCTGGTATCGATGCAAAACCGGGATGCTCCTTCCCCTGATATCGGTCGCATCCCTTCGGAGAGGGTTGAGGCGAGATGGATAAATAGTTTGCCGACGCCTCCGCTGTCGGCTCTCCGGCGGAGACGCCTCTCGCGGAGACGGCCTTGAGGGGCCGGGAGCGAAACCTTCTCCTAGGATCGGGGAGATCCCTCTCCTCCGATGAGATCGAAACCTCTCCTGGCTTTTCTGATCCTCGGAGCCCTCATACTCTTGACATGGACGTCGACGGGCTCCATCCTCCCCGTGGGGCTCGAATCCCCCTACGTCGTCGAGGTCGACCTCTCAGGGTCGGGCCTCGTCGTCGATCCGAGACCGGGGGCGGAGAAGGAGGGTTACGTCTCCTGGGGGACGAGCCTCATCGACCCGGCATCGGGAGAGGAGGTCTCTTATATAACCGTCCTCAGCTTCTCCGACCCCATCTCATCGAACTCCCTCTCCCCCGTCCTCAGGGCGTCGATGGAGGTGAACAGCGTTGGGGTGAGGATCGAGGCCTCCGACGGCGGCCATATCGGGACCGGCCTCCTCGCCAGGAGGGCGCTCACCTCCTGGGGCGCGATATATCCGATAGAGGCGGAGGGGGAGGGGGTCGGATCCTTCGGGATGGTCGTCGCCGGCTCCCGGGACGAGGAGCTGAACGAAAGGCTGGCCAAATCGGCGAGGTTCGGCCTGCGATCGGAGCTCCGGCAGCAGCCCCCCGGATCCCCCATGGTGGTGACAGAGGGGTCGATAAGGGGCGATATCGCCGTCCACGAGAGGATGGCGGTGAACTTCTGGTCGGAGAGATGCAGCTACTGCAGGCGCCTCGCCCCCGTCCTCGATGAGCTGGCGGTGGAGTATCAGGGGAGGGTCTTCTTTGGGATGGCGAATATGGAAGAGAACCCAAGGCTTTGGGACGAGTACGAGATAAAGGCGGTGCCGACGGTGATCCTCTTCAGGAACGGGACCGAGGTCGAGCGGGTCACCGGATTGATCCCGAAGCCGGACCTGGAGGTTTTGATCGATGGCCACCTCTGAGCCAGAAGGCTTCGACCTCCTATCCGATTCCTCGCCGTGATATGGGCTGTCAGGAGATCCCCGCCATCCCGGCGTAGATGTTCCAGGCCCCGACGGCGACGAAGTTGACGGCTATCGCCCCGAGCAGCAGCCCCATGATCCTGGTCAAAACCATGATCCCCGTCAGACCCAGGATCTGGCCGACGTACTCCGAGGACCTGAGGATGAGGTAGGTGGCGGCGAAGGTCGCCGTTATGGCGAGGAAGACGGCGAGCTTCTCGGCGGGGGCGGCCGCCGTCCCCATCAGGACTATGACGGTGGTGATCGCCCCGGGGCCGGTCAATAAAGGGGTTGCCAGGGGGAAGACCGATACGTCTTCCCGGTCTCCGGCGTCGGCCAGCTCCTCCTCCGTCACCTTCCTCCGAGGCCTCGCCTTCAGCATGTCGATGGCCATGATGAAGAGGAGGATCCCTCCGGCGACCCGGAGGGCGTCGATCGTCGTCCCGAAGAACCGGAGGACCAGGTCCCCGGTGAGGGCGAAGAGGAGGGCGATGAAGAAGGCGACGGAGGCGGCCCGGAGGGATATCCTCGCCCTCTCCTCGGCGGAGGCCTCCGGGGTGAGGGAGATGAAGACGATCGTCGCCTCCACAGGGTTGACTATGATGAATATCGAGGCGAAGGCGAAGAAGAAGTAGGCGAGATGGCTTTCAACCCCGATCATCGACGTCATCTCCATAGAGACCTTTCAACAACTCCGTACCAGACGAGGACGGGACCAACCGGAACCTGACCGACCGGTGCCGGACCGAACCGCAATCGTAACGAGACTCTGCCGAGACGAAACTCCGCCGGTACGAGACCGGCTGAAGAGGGGGCAGTGGCGGCCAGGTCCGGGCCAGACCCGCGGATGCCGGTGGAGGGGAGGAGCCCGCCCTTGCCCTTCTCAGGATAGGCGCGGCGCCTTGGCTTCGTTCTCTCTGTCGTCCTCGCCGATCGTCTTTCCCATCTTCCCGAGGAGGAGGAGGAAGGCGGTCATAGACCACCCGGCGAGGAGGGCGTTCTTGCCGTCCCTCTTCTGTTTCGCCAGGAGGGCGGTGGCGAGCCCTGCGATGGCAGAGACGAGGTACTCGGGGGCGTCGCTCAACAGGTGGCCCAGGGGGTCTGCCTCGGCGTCGGCGACGTCCCGGTGGAGGACCCACCGGTCGGGAAACTCGTGGACGTGGGAGCCCGCCGGCCCCCGGAGCTGCCGGACCGACCCGGGGACCGCCTCCCCCAGGATCGTCTCCCGAAAGCAGCTGGGAAGCTTCGAGTATTCTTCCTTCTTGAGGACGTACTTCTTGTGATGGGGCAGCGTCTCTATCCAACGACAGAACCCGCGGCAAGGCTCGCTGCATCTCATAATAATGTATACGACCTCTGAGCTTAAATAGCTGGCTGAAGCCGACCGAATCCAGCATCCTCACCCGACGAAGACGATCACGATCTGCTTAAGTCAGATTTAAGGATCTTCCAGGCTTCTGATCTCACCAGTACCCAGCGAGCTTCCCCCTCACCCCTTCCAGAGATTCGTCCACCTCTCCAGATCCGATGATCCCGGTGGGGATGGCGTCGAGGATCGCTTCGATGTAGCCCCTCTTCGCCTCCATCAGCCCGGCGACGTCGGCACCGGCGACCTCTGCCAGGAGCCGGACCGCCGCATCCCTCGATCCATCGATGGACGATCTCAGCCCCCCTCTGGCATCTTTTGGATCGGCGGCTCCGGCGTCGGCGTCGGTCCCGAGCCGGTGAAGAAGGCCGGCGAGGTCGTCGACCGCCTCCGCCAGCTGGCCGAAGGCGGAGGAGTCGGCGTCGCACCTGCCGCCGTGGGTCTCGGCGTAGCCGCAGCCTTCGCAGCGGCATCCGCCCCCTTTTTGGACGCAGAAGGGACAGGCCTCGGGCTTGAGGGGGAGGGAGGCGAGAAGGTACATCGAGAGGGCGAGGGAGTAGCGGCGGACGTCCCCGGAGGTCCTTACCTTCTCGATCCCCGCCTCCAGCAGCTCCAACCTCCTGAGGAAGATGTGGCAGCGCACCTCCACCGCCCCCCTCGCCTCGGCCAGGGACCGGGGGTCTATAGTAGCCGCCGCCCTAGCCCTATCCTCGGGGGTCGTCATCCCTCTATCTATCGAGCCCCGAGGTCATAAGCCCTCCCTCCTTCGACCCCGTCGGCCTCGGACTCGGGGCGGGGCCAGCAAACCGGATATAGAGGGGTGGCAGAACTCCAGGTGTAGAAGAGAGGTGGATGGAGTTGATGCTCAAAATCCTGCGGGGGCCCGCCTTATCAGGGAAGACCGAGAGGCTAGCCGCCGAGATGGAGGCCGCCCAACGGGACGGCCCCCTCTCCTATACCTTCATCGGACCCTCCCCAGAGGAGGCGGCCCAGTTCGCCGAGAGGTTCGCAAGGCGGGTGGGAGGTGCGGTCCCGGCCGGAAACTTCGTAGCCCTCTCGAAGGTGGCAGAAGACCTCTACCGGGCCGTCCACCCCGACGATATCCGCCTGAACCGGGGGGCTTTTGACCTCCTCGCCGTCGAAGCCCTCGCCGACCTCGACGATGAAGATCTCGGGCCCTTCGGACCCCTCCGGACCTCTCCGGCTTTCTCCCGCCACGTCGCCGAGGTGGTCTGGGACCTTTCGAGGAGGGGAGAGGCGGAGATGGCGGACGGCTTCTCCTCCGGGAAGGCCATCGCCCTGGCCTTGAAGGTAAAAGAGAAGATCCATCGGCTCCAGCCGCCAGCCTCCTTCGACCTATCCGATACCTTTCGGAGGTTCGAGCCGGAGTCGGTGAGGGGATACGTCCGGAGGAGGTACGGGAGCCGGGTCTTCGTCGACGGCCTCGCCGACCTCCCCAGAGCTGAGATGGGTTTTCTCTCGCGGTTCATCCCGTTATTCGAAGTGGGGGTGATGACCATCGACCCCGCCCTCTGGGTCCCCGAGGAGCTGGAGGAGCTTTTCGCCCTCCTGGAGGCGGAGGGCGCCTCCATCGCCTTCGAGGAGCGGCCTGCTAAGAACGGGCCGCTATCGATGGGCCTCGACGCCTTTCTCCGGGAAGGGCCGCCTCCTCCGGGATCTGACCTCTCGGACCTCGTCTCCGTCGTCAGCCACCCCGACCCCGACGCGGAGGCGTATGAGATCTGCCGGGAGACGAAAAGGCTGATCCTCGAGGAGGGGCTCGCCCCGGCGGAGATCTCCATCGTCGTCGCCGACCCCCGCCGCCGGGGGCGGGAGCTTCTCGGGGCCCTGGAGAGGGCGGGGGTCCCGGCGAGGCTGGAGAGGGGAGAGAGGCTCATCGATAGGAGGGCGGTCCAGCTCCTCCTCCTCCCCTTCAGAGCGGCGGCTCGCCAAGACCCCGGGGCGATCCTAGCCCTCCTGGACTTGGGCCCCGACGGCGGGATGAAGGCCTCTGGGCCAGAGCTGGCGAAGATGGCGGTATCGGCGGGGCTTCATCTCCTACCCCCCCAGCGAAACCTTTCGGCCTTCAGGCGGGGATGGGACGAGAGGCTAAAAGAAGATCTTTCAGCCCTCCGGGAGGAGGTCCGCCTCCTCTCCGCCGACGAGACGGCCTTCGACGCCGAGGTGGAGGAGATGAGGCGGAAGGCGGAGATCTCTGCGGATCTGATGGTCCGGTCTGCGGAGCTCTTCGATCGGCTCGAGGAGGTGGAAGATGCGGCTCGCCAGGGCGGCCTCGACGACTGGGCGAGGGAGCTTCGCCGGTGGGCAGATATTCTGGATGATAGGCTCTCAGATATCTCGGGGCTCCAGGACGAGAGGGAGGCGCTCCGGAGGGCTCTGGATCAACTGACGAGGCTCGTCCTGATGATCAGGGGGCTTGGACGGTCCGACCTCACCTTCGACCGGTTCCTCGCCCACCTCCAGACCACCCTCTCGGCGGAGGCCGGGCCCAGCGGTCCCGCCAGAAGGGACGTCGTCGAGATCCTCTCCCCCGCTTCATCCCGGCAGAGGTACCACCGGGTCAAGTTCGTCGCCGGCTTCAGCGACGGCCTCTTTCCGACCCGGAGGGCAAACCCCCTCTACAACCTGCGGGACTTCTCCCGCAGAGAGGATGGGGGGATAAATAACTATCACCTCATGAGGGACCGGGAGGATAGGGCGGTCCTAAGAGCCGCCTTTACGAACTCCTCCCGGGTCGTCGTCTCTCTTGCGAAGGCTTCGAGGGAGGGAGAGCCGCTCGTCCCCTCCCTCTGGCTCTCCAGGATGGCGGGGACGGGAGATGGGGGTGAAGGATGGGCAGAGGGTGCCGGACCGATCCCGAGAGCCCCTCATCCACCCCTGAGCGAGAGGGATCTTGCGGTCATCTACGGCCACGCCCTGGCGACCGGCACCCGGATCCTCCTCCCGGAGGGGTTCCTTCAGAGGATCGGGAGGCTCTCCTGCCCGGCGGAGGAGGGCGTATGGAGCTGGAGGATCGCCGACCCCGACCTCTCCCTCGCCCTCCTGGGGAAGAGGTACAGCTACACCAGGATCCGGGAGTTTAAGAGCTGCCCCTTCAAGTTCTTCCTAAAACGCGCCCTGGGGATCGAGGAGCCGGGGGCGGAGAGCTTGGGCCTCTCCCCCCTGGAGAGGGGGCTTCTCACCCACTCCGTCCTCGAAGCCCTCCTCGCCGGGGACGGGACGGTGGGGGGGCTGCAGAGGAGGCGCGAGATGGGAGGCCCAGCGGAAGAGGAGGTGGTCGAGCTGGTGGAGAGGATGGTTACGGGCCTTCTCCTCCGCCAGAATATCAGGACGATCGGCGCCGTAAGGAGGTGGATCGTCGAGGAGGTCGCCTCCGAGATCCTCGGCTACCTGGTCTTCGAGGCGGAGGAACCCGTCAAGGCCGCCGTCGGCGCCAGGGTCCTGACGGAGGTCCCCTTCCGCCTCGCCATCGGCGATATGAGAGGGATCCTCCCCCTCTCGGCAGAGAAGTACGCCGATATCGTCCTGAGGGGGAGGATCGACAGGATCGACCTAACCGTCCCCACGAAGAAGGGGGAGGTGGAGGTCGTCATCTCAGACTACAAGGCCACCGCCTCCACCGCCGAATGGGAGCAGCTCCAGCTCTACTCCCTCGCCCTCCTCGCCCTCGACCACCCCGGGCTGCCGGCCTCCCCGAGGTCGATGAGGGCCCTCTTCAGGATCATAAGGGATCGGCGGATCTCCAAGGTCCTGGAGGTCTGGCCGGAGGAGGCGAGGATGGTCAGACAGAGGTCTAAGCCCCACCCCACCTTCTCCGACCTCGACAGAGACCTTCTGGAGGTTCTGGACCGGATATTCGAGGAGAGGTCGTTTCCCAGATCCGTCGATCTGGAGGGGTCGAATAACCGCTGCTTCTACTGCACCTTCAAGGACGGCCCCTGCATCATGGCTGGCCAGGGGGGGTCGAGATGAAGGGTGATCTCTTCGTATCGGCGAGCGCCGGCACGGGAAAGACCTACAATATATCGAAGAGGTACGTCGAGATCTTCGAGGAAGCCTACGGGTCTGGGGAGGAGATCGACGTCGGCGACGTCGCCGCCATAACCTTCACCAGGAAGGCGGCGGGGGAGATGAAGGAGAGGATCGTGGGGATGATCGAAGACCGGGCCGGAGGCGACACCCGCTGGAGAGAGCTCCTCTCCTCGATCCCCTTCGCCTGGATCGGGACGATCGACTCCTTCGCCGGGCGGATCCTATCGGAGGTCGGTCCCTTCGCCGGGATCGATCCGGATCTTCGGGTGGCTGCGTCTTCGATATACCGCCCCATCTCCCGGAGGGCTGCCCTCCGGGGGATGGTGGAGAACGAGGACCTCATCGAGCCGCTCTTGAAGGTCGTCGGCCTCGACCGCCTCCTGGGAGCCCTCCAGCTCGGAGAGGAGCTCTACCGGGGGAAGATCTTGGAGGCGAGGGCTGCGGCTCCGGCCGAAGACGGCCTCCCCCTCCACCACGACCCGGCCGTGGCGGCGGACCTGGCAGAGGCGAACCGGGCCTTCCTTTCTCTATTTGCTGCCGTCGAAAGGTACCGCCTCGGGGAGATGGACCGGGAGGGGCTGACGGACTTCTCCGGGGTGCTCCTGGCCCTCCGGGACCTTCTCAAATCTCGGCCGGAGGTGAGAAGCCACCTCCAGGGCCGGTTCAGATACATCATCGTCGACGAATTCCAGGATACCGACCTCCTCCAGAAGGAGATCGTCGACCTCCTCCGGGGCCCGGATACCAGGGTCGTCTACGTAGGGGATGCGAAGCAGTCGATATACAGGTTCAGGGGGGCAGAGGTGGAGGCCTTCGCCCTGGCCATGGCCGAGGTGGGGTCGAGCTCCGGAGAGCTCCGGACCCTCGATAAGAACTACAGGTCTCATCCTGGGCTCCTCGACTTCACAAATCGCTTCTTCTCCGGGATATTCCAGGGGGACGGCCCCCTCGGATGCGCCCCCGTCACCCCCCTCCCCGCCGAGGGGGTCGGATCCGACGAGGCGAGGGCGCTTTTCCTCTTCCACCCGGAGGACGAGGCTACGGCGGCGGCCCTCTTCATCAAGAGCCTCGTCGGGAGGGAGTTTTCCTTCGTTGAGAGGGAGGCAGACGGCGATGGAGACGTCTCCCTCGCCAGCAGGAGGAGGCGGGTCGGCTACAGGGACTTCGTCATCCTCGTCCGGAAGCTGCGGGGTGGCGCCGGGGAGAGGTACAGGGAGGCCCTCCAGGAGATGGGGATCCCCTGCTACGTCGTCGGCGAGGCGGGGTTCTTCGACCTTCCTGAGATAAAGGGGCTCGTCTCCATATTGAGCCTCCTGGCAGACCCGGGAGACGATCTCGCGGCGTCGACGGCGCTCCTCTCTCCGGCCGCAGGCCTCGACCTGCAGGACCTGGCCCTTCTGAGGTTGCGGGGGGACGGTCCTGGCATCGAGGCCGGGGGACCGGGCCCCCACCGGAGGGTCGGACTCATCGACTGCATCCCCCTGATGGAGGAGGGCGACCTCGCTCCGGGGAGGATGAAGCGGCTTCTGCGTTATCGGGAGGTCTTCGACCGGCTGATGGAGAGAAGAGACCTCCTGAAGCCTTCGCAGATCCTGAAGGAGGCGGCAGAAGGGCTCGACTACGAGGTCCGTCTCGCAGAGAGGGACCCCTTGAGGACGAAGACGGCGAACTTCCGGAAGCTCTTCGAGGCGACGGAAGCCCTCGACGAGGCCGGCCTATCCCTCCGAGAGGTGGTCTGCAGGCTCGAAGACTCGTCCTTTGAGGAGATCGCCCCCGCCTCCGTCGAGAGCGAGGAGACGGACGCCGTAAAGGTGATGACCGTCCACCAGGCGAAGGGGCTGGAGTTTCCCGTGGTCATCATCGCCGAGACCTCCTGGAAAAGCCCCCCCGTCTCTCCCCCCTTCCTCCTCAGGAGGGGAGAGAAAGGGAAGGGAGAGATCGTCTTCACCCTCATCCCAAACGATAAGGCGCTGGAGAGGACGGTCCTCTTCGAGATGGCGGAGGAAGAGGAGAAGAGGGAGGCGGAGGAGGAGAAGAGGACCCTCTATGTCGCCTCCACCAGGGCGACAGACCTCCTCGCCATAACCCACTCACCCCCCAAGACGAAGGCTTCGAGGCCCTGGCATGATCTCCTCTCCGTTCTCGTCGAAGCCTGCGAGGGTTCGAGGGAGGCGCCTAAGGTCGTTGCCGCCTTCGAGGGGGTCGTCGAGGTCCTCGACTGCTCCGCCATCGACCCCACTTCGGGAGCCGTCCCGACGACGGAAGAGAGGGGGCCGGTGATACCGTACCTCGGCCTCATCGACCCCATCGGCCCCACCCAGGAGAGCCTCCGGATATCTCCGACCCGGCTCGCAGAGGGGCGGACGGATCCGTTCTTCAATCAGAGACCGGGGATGGTGGTGGATGACGACCTGGCCGGGGAAGAGGAGGAGCCGCTGGAGCCCAAGGACCTGGGGCGGCTCGCCCACCAGATCCTGGAGAGGCTGGGGGAGGGGGGAAGGACCCTCGCCAGCCTCGGGTCGATGGAGAGGCCGACGAGGCCCCCCCACCTCCTCGCCGACAGGTTCGGCGACGACGAGCTTCTGGAGGTTTGGGCCGTCCTCGACCGGCTGAAAGACCACGAGCTGGTGAGGGAGATAGAGTCGGCCGGGGAGGTCAGGACCGAGTACGAGATCCTCCGCCCCTTCGGCGAAGACCTCCTGGTGGGAAGGATAGACAAGCTCGTTCGAGATGAAGAGGGGTGGAGGATAGTCGACTTCAAGTTCGCCGACTCCGCCACCGCCTCGCCGAAGAGCGACTTTCAGATGATGTTCTACATCTACCTCGCCCGGGAGCTCTTCCGCCCCCTCCTGGGGGCGCGGCTCTTCTACCTCCGGGACGGGAAGGTCAGAGACGTCTTCCTGGAAGACGGAGAGGTGACAGGATTTGAGCTGGAGCTCTCGGCGAGGATAGAGGAGGTGAAGGGTCGGTCGACGCCGGGAAACGTGGGCGAAGAGGGCTGAACTCTGCGAAGAGGGCCGTCAGGGGTGGCAGAGGGCGCAGGGCTTGTACCCCCGGGACTCCGCCTCGACGACCCCGGAGAATATCACCTTATTCTTCGGCGAGATCCTCGCCGCCAGTCGGCAGTCCAAACGGTGGTATTTATCAGACCCCTCGGATCCGACGAGCTCTTCATCTCCTTCGCCGCCGCCTTCTCCTTCGACCTCGACCTCGATCTTGCTGGAGGAGGGGAGACCGGCCTCATCCTCGGCCTCTCCCTCTTCGGCCCCCCGGCCGAACTTCTCAAGCCCCCTCTTTGCCATCAATATCACCCCCAGGAGCGCCACCCCCTTCTTAAGGTCCACCCCTTTCAGCGCCCTCTTCAGCTCGTCGATGCTGGAGCTCTTGGAGCTCTCGATGAGGGCGTCGAGGTCCATCTCCTTCAAGAGGAGGAGCGTCTCCATCAGGTCGTCCTCGTTGAGACTCCTCTTCAGCTCCTCCAGATCCGATCGCCCCGGAGAGGACGAGAGAGCGGTCCAGTCCATCTCCTCCGCCATCTCCAAGAGGTCGGCGATCTCCAGAGCTTCCAAACTCTCTTTGAGCTTGCCCAGGTCCAGCCCCAAAACCATCATCATACACCATCCTTACCGTCTCGAATATATTATGGGACTTGGAGGTATTTAATAACAAGCCTGGACGGATCCGGTGGGCATCTCGAAGTTCATTATTTTAGGAGAGGGAAAAAGACCGATACGTATGCGATGGTAGAATAACTCTGGTGATGGTGTCATGCCCTACGAAGAGTTGGAAGAACTTCCCAAAAGCGTCAGAGATAACCTTCCCAAACACGCCCAGGAGATCTACATGAAGGCCTTCAACAACGCCTGGGGCGAATATGCCGATCCAGAAGAGCGCCGGGGTGATGCATCACATGAGGAGATCGCCCACAAGGTAGCCTGGGCCGCGGTGAAGAAGGTTTACGAGAAGGACAAAGAGAGCGGAAGGTGGAAGAAAAAATGAGGGCCTAGATAGGCATCGGAAAGATTTTTTTTATGATACGCCCCTGCACCCTCAATGTATATTTTTTCTTCTGTTGAGCCCTGATTCCGTTAAAACGTTGAAAACATAATCATATATTATTTTTATCCTTTATCAATTTCTTGTAAATATAGTTGACATTATAGTCCCCATAAAAGTCGATATTTCGAAGTATAAAGCTGAAAAAACTGGATTTAAAAGAGATATGGAAACTTGCCGGCTGCGGGAGATATTCCAGAGATACTTCCAGACATACCGATAACTATTCATATAAAAAACTCCAACGAATAGATTATGGCAGAAAAACTGGCTGAAAAAGTATCACTCATAAAGCCCGGCCCGGGCACAGCAACCGTTCCACCCCAGGAGAAGGAACAGACAGAAAAAGAGGCGTTTGTAGAGGAGACGAAGTCCAGGATGGACGAGTGGTCTGCCGAGCTGGACGAACTGAAAGCGAAGGCTGAGCGAGCCGAAGGCGATCTCAAATACCGATACCAAGAAGAGATCGATATGCTTCGCGAAAAGCAGAAGATCGCTCAGGAGAAGCTCGCAGAGCTGCAGAGGGCGACCGACACATCTTGGACCGACTTCAAGGAGGGGATATCCTCGGCTCTGATGGACATCAGAAAGGCGATGGAAGACGCGAAGGCGAAGCTGAAGTGATGCAGCTAAAAATCCGTCTGGTAGGGCGAGATTCATTCGCCTCCTTGCTCACTTGTAGGACGCTGATCTGGGAAGTAGAGATCCCTTAATTGCTGCAACAGAAAACGATGATGCGTGATTTAATTCACAATACGTTATACATAGATATGAAGTTATTGATGAAGAAATCGTGGTGGATGATATGAAAGCGAAATTGAACGGTCGGTTGGAAGGCAGGACGGCGATAGTCACCGGCTCCACTTATGGGATAGGAGAGGCGATAGCTAAGGTTCTTGCAGGCGAGGGCGCCATCTCCATCGTCACCGGAAGGACCGAAGAGGAGGGTGAAAGGGTCGTCGGCGAGATCAGATCTGCGGGCGGATCCGCGGAGTACCACCACCTGGACGTCACCGACGAAGAGGAGGTGGCGGAGGTGACGCGGGCCGTCTACGAGAAGTACGGGAGAATAGACATCCTGGTGAACAACGCCGGGATAGGCGGCCCCAGCAAGCCCACCCACGAGTACACCAGGGAAGAGTGGGAGAGGGTCTTCGACGTCAACGTCACCGGAGCCTTCCTCTGCAGCAAGAACGTCATCCCTTACATGAAGAAGGGCGGCGGCGGAAATATCGTCTACATATCCTCGATCTACGGGATCGTCGGCTCCCAGGACAACCCCGCCTACCACGCCACGAAGGCCGCCAACAGGATCATGGCCAAGACCGGAGCCAACATTTATGCGAAGGACAAGATCAGGGTGAACTCCGTCCACCCCGGATTCATCTGGACGCCGATGGTGGAGAATTTTCTCAAGGCGCAGTCCCAAGAGCTGGGGGTGGCGTTTGAGGACTTGAAGAGAGGGCTGGAGGCGAAGCATCCGATCGGCCGCATCGGCGAGCCGGAGGACATCGCCTACGGGGTCTTATACCTCGTCTCCGACGAGGCGAAGTTCGTCACCGGGACGGAGCTGATCATCGACGGGGGGTACACCAGCAAGTGAGCTCTTCGACGGCGGTGGGCGAGAGGATCTGACGGGAGTACCCGGTCAAGGGAGGCCTGAGCGGTCCTCCATCTGTGGCCGATCGGAGTTCGGATCGGAGTTACGATCGATCTGCCGCTATCGGAAGGGTTAGATTTATCAATCCTGCGGCCCCTATTACCACCTGTTTGACCCGAGAAGGTGATGTATTATGGCGATAATAGTGCCGAAGGGATCCGGCCCCGGGGCCGGATCGACGGGAACCCCCGGAAGGGAGAGCGATGCCATGGGAAAGATCGAGGAGGAGTACCCCATCAGCTTCACCGAGGCGGCGGCCTTCCTCCGGGAGCTCGCCGACACCCTAGAGAGGAGAGGGGCGGTGGAGATGGACCTGGCTGGCGGCCGGGTGGCCCTCAACCCCGACGAGCCGATCACCCTCGAGATCTCCTTCAAGGAGGACGCCAAGAAGAAGAAGCTCGAGGTGGAGCTGGAGATAAAAGAGCACTTCGCCGTCTCCGCCATGGAGGGAGGACGGCCGAAGGTGAGGTGAGGAGGAGGCTTTCTGCCTCATCAAACCGGGGTTTCGGGCTTTCCGGTCGGCGGCGGGGCCGCCGACAGCCTTCCCCCGGCCGCTATTTTTTCCTGTCAGATCTTCGATCGTTATTTCGTTCCCTAGCTACCTCGGGGCGATGGCGCGCAACCGACAGCACAGAACTTAATTATCTGGACTGAAATAGGCTCAGCAGCGAGGTCGGCATAGATGGCGGTTCCAGATTTCCAGAGCGTGATGCTTCCGCTCCTCAAGATCTTGGGAGACGGAGAAGAGCACAGCCTCCACGAAGTCATATCAACTCTGGCAGATCAGTTCGATCTGACCGACGAAGAGAGGCGAGAGCTCCTCCCCAGCGGAAGGCAGGCGAAGCTGGCCAACAGGGTGGGCTGGGCCAGGACCTACATGAAGAAGGCGGGCCTTTTGGAGAGCACCGGGAGGGGAAAGTTCCGGATAAACGATCGAGGCCTTTCAGTCTTGAGAGATGATCCCCCTGAGATCAACGTCAAGTTTCTGGAACAATTTCCTGGATTCCTGGAGTTTCATCGAGGGTCCTCAAAATACGACAACAACGATCTCAACGATGATGCCGCTGACAAAACAAAGACCCCCGAAGAGATCTTGGAAGCAGGTTACCAGAGTCTGAGGGGGGACCTAGCCCAGGATCTGCTGGAACGGATAATGGGGTGCTCACCAGACTTCTTCGAGAAGCTGGTGGTGGACCTGCTGGTGGCGATGGGCTACGGCGGCTCCCGAAGAGACGCCGGCAAAGCCGTCGGCAGGAGCGGCGACGGCGGCATCGACGGGATCATCAAGGAGGATAAGCTCGGCCTCGACGCCGTCTACATCCAGGCCAAGAGGTGGGAGGGGACGGTGGGAAGGCCCGCGGTCCAGGCCTTCGCCGGAAGCCTGATGGGGAACCGGGCAGGAAAGGGCGTCTTCATCACCACATCCCAGTTCACAAGAGAGGCGAGCGATTACGTCAAGGCGATCCAGCAGCCTAAGATCGTCCTGATCGGCGGCGAAGAGCTCGCCCAGTTCATGATAGACCACGATATCGGCGTCGCCGACGTCGCCACCTACAGGGTCAAGAGGGTCGATCTGGACTACTTTGGGGAGGAGTGATCTATCTCTTAGCCGCCTCCTTGGCGGCTATGAACTCAAGAATCAGTTTGGCGCCCAAGGAAGCCTTCTGGCCGCCTTCGAAGGCAGGGGCTACCTCGCAGAAGTCGAGGCCGATGGCCTTGGGATAAGATGCAGGGCGTCCTTGTAATAGATGGGGTCAAAGGGGGATCTGACGCTACGAACCCTCAAGGCGAAGCCGATATATCTCTGTGCATTCATACACAGATGCATGGGAACCAAGACCCTTTCCATCCGAGAAGAGACTTACGAGATGCTGAAAGGCGAAAAGAGAGAGGGAGAGAGCTTCAGTGACGTAATCGATAGGCTGATGAGACGGGAGAAGTTCAACCTCAAAGATTACTTCGGCGCCATCAAGGATGAAGAGCTGCTGAGGGGACTTGAAGAGGACTCGAGGAGGATCAGAGAGCTATCGAGGTCGAGGATATGATAGTCCTCGATACCAGCGCCCTCATAGACCTCTTCAGAGGATCAGATCAGATCCAGGCATTTGTCAGCGATGACGCGGCCACCACCATGATAAGCTGCTACGAGATCTTCGCCGGGATCAACCACAGAAAAACTGAGAGGGAGGAGCAGTTCTTCAGGCGATTTTTCTCCGGGATAGAGATATTAGACTTCGACATGAGGGCTGCCGAAAAGGCTGGCGCTATTATGGGCCAGCTACTGAGCCAGGGGACGCCCGTGAACACCCTGGACGTTTTGATTGCGGGCACCGCTATCACAAACGGTGCTGAGAGGCTAATATCCAGGGATCGAGACTTCGAGAAGATCTCCCAGGTCTCAGAGCTGGCGGTTTTAATTTATTGATCTTTCTGGGCCCGAAAATCTACCTGCTAGCCGCCGCAGCTCTTGCGGCGATGAACTCCCGGATCAATTTTGCCCCCAGGGCCGCCGTTTGGCCGCCGTCGAAGGCGGGGGCGATCTCGCAGACGTCGAGGCCGACGGCCTTTGGCGCCACCCTCTCGACGACGTGCCGTACGTCCCAGGAGGATAGGCCGAAGGGCTCGGGGTTTCCGACCCCCGGTGCGTAGGCGGGATCGATCCCGTCGAAGTCGATGGAGAGGTAGATCTCCTCGCATCCGACCTCTTTCAGGGCGTCGTTGAGGACCGCCTCGATCCCCCGCTCCCGGACCTCGTCACTGGAATGGTAGCTGATCCCCCGCTCCTCGGCGAGGATGTACTCCTTCAGGTCCCCGGACCTTATACCGATGGAGGCGTAGCCGGCCACTCCTTCGGTCTGGAGGATCTCGCGGCTGGCACAGGCGTGGCTGTACCTCGTCCCGCCGTACTCCTCCCGCAGGTCGAGGTGGGCGTCGACGACGATGACGCCGATGCCGCCTTTGTCGGCGCCGCTCTCGCCGCGCCTCCGCCGGGCCACCTCGGCGACTATGGGGGGCGTGATGGAGTGCTCTCCGCCGATGAATATCGGCGTCGCCCCCGATGGGATGAAGGCGAAGGACTCCCGGATCGTCTCTCTCGCGTAGCTGGGATCGGCGCCGAGGTCCAGGTCTCCGAGGTCGGCGAGGCTTATATCTCGAAAATCGATCCGGTGGCGGTGGACGTAGGTCTCGAAGTTGTAAGATGCGCGCCTGACGGCCCCGGGGCCGTCCCGGGTCCCTGACCGGAAGGAGGTGGTGGCGTCGAAGGGGGCCCCCACGATGACGAAATCCGCCTCATCCGGGTCGGCGTCGGCGTCCGCAAAATTGGATCTGTTGAACATCCGATTCGGCGCTTCTAGCGCATATCCATCTTGGTCCTGCCCATGACGAGCAGGTAGGAGACTTCCTTCCCCTCTTCCAGCTTCTCGCGATCCTCTGCGGTGATGGGAATGTCAATGGTGCTGTAGTCGCTGTTGTCCATCAGCTGGGCTGAAGTCTCCGCTATCGTCAGCACCTGCCCCGACTTCCTCTCGACGATCGGAACGTAGACCTTGGCTGTGACCGGCTGGACGATGGACCTCTTCTGGCCGTCGAAGATCCCGACGGCGTCGACCCTAGCCTTGGCGGCACCGTGCTTTCCCGGTTTGGACTTGGCTATGCTCTTGATGACGCACGGCTCGTCATCGATGATCACGTACCTTCCCTCTTTAAGCTCTCTTGTCTCCACCTGCTCTTTCATCACGTCACCTTCAATAAGTCACAGTCCCGACGAATACCACAGATCCTATTTAAAGAATATCTCTCATCCGCTCCAGAGCGGTCTTCAGATCCTCCATCGACGCTGCGTAAGAGATCCGGATATGCCCTCTCCCCCGGGGACCGAAGGCCGACCCCGGGACGGTGACGACCCCGCCCCGGATCAGCCGGGCGGCGACGTCGTCTCCGTCCCCCACCTCCGGGAAGGCGTAGAAGGCACCTTCTGGTTCTTTGATATCCACCCCCATAGACCGCAGGCCGGATACGAGGACGTCCCTGCGCCTCTTGAACTCCTCTCTCATGATCCTGACGGGCTCCTGAGTCCCACTCACCGCCGCCAGGGCCGCCATCTGACTGATCGACGAAGCGCAGGCCTGGACGTACTGGTGGACCTTCAGCATATTCTCGATGGCCTCGCCCCTCGCCGCCACATACCCGAGCCTCCAGCCGGTCATGGCGTAGGTCTTGGAGACGGCGTTGATGGTGATGACGTCGTCAGAGTAGAGGGCTGGGCTGACGTGCTCCCCCTCATATATGAACTGCTCGTAGACCTCGTCGGAGATGAGGGCGAAGTCGTGGTCATCGGCGAGCTCTGCCAGACACCGCAGCTCCTCAGCCGTCTGGACGGAGCCTGTAGGGTTGTTGGGGGAGTTGACGACGAGCGCCCTCGTCTTCGGTGTTATCCTCTCGGCGACGGCATCGGCGGTGAGGTGGAACCTCTCGTCGAGGGGGACGCCGACGGGCCGGCCGCGGGCGATCCTCGCCAGGGCCGAGTAGGAGACGAAACCGGGGTCTCCCATCAACACCTCGTCCCCCTCCTCGACGACGGCGGCGATGGCGAGGAAGAGAGCTTCACTGGCGCCGCTGGTGACCATTATCTCCCTCGGAGAATAATCGATGCGGTTCTCCCTTTTGAGCTTCTCGGAGAGGGCGGCCCGCAGCTCCGCAGTTCCCATATTCATGGTGTAGCCGGTGAACCCCTCCTCGATCGCCTCGATCGCCGCCCTCTTGATGTGGTCGGGGGTATCGAAGTCCGGCTGGCCGATGCCGAGGTTTATCGCCCCCGGACCCGCCCCCTCAAAGCTCTTTCTTATCCCGGAGATGTCGATCTCCTCGACGTGGCTTGCAAACTTCATATCAGCGACTCCTCATCTGCCCCCTTAGGGTGGCGGTGGGTGAAATAGTTAAGCCCGTCCCTGGGGTCCCCCCAAAAGATATAAGGGGGCTTGGGCCATGGCGCAAGGTGGCATGACGATCCAGAGACCGAGAGGGACGAGGGACTTCCTCCCGACGGACTCCTTCAGGCGGGGAGCCGTCAGGAAGGGGATGGTGGAGCTTCTGGAACGGTGGGGCTACCGGGAGATATCGACCCCCACCTTCGAGCATCTGGAGCTCTTCACCATAAAGTCGGGGCCATCGATCACCGAGGAGATATACGCCTTCAAGGACAAGGGCGGCCGCGATCTAGCCCTCAGGCCGGAGCTGACCGCCCCGGTGATGAGGATGTACGTCAACGAGCTTCAGAAGGCTCCAAAGCCCCTCCGCCTCCACTACTTCGGAAACTGCTTCCGGTACGAGCGCCCCCAGCGGGGAAGGTTCCGGGAGTTCTGGCAGCTGGGGGCGGAGCTTATAGGAAGCGACCGCCCCGACGCCGAGGCGGAGACGGTCGCCCTCGCCCACGACCTGATAGCAGGAGCCGGCGTCAATGGAGACCTCCATATCGGCTACCTAGGCCTGATAAGATCGATGATGAAGATGATACCCGCCGCCGAGAGGCCTGCTGTGATGAGGCTCATCGACAAGAAGGAGAGGGGGCTGCTCGCCGAGAAGCTCCAGGAGATGGAGATGGATCACCTCGGCCTCATCGAGCTTCTGCAGATCGAGGGGAAGACGGCCCTCGACAGGGCGGAGGAGCTGGCAGAGGAGCTGGCGAGGATGGGCGAAGACCTTCCGGACGAAGACAGCGGTGTAGCCACCTCTGAGGCCTCCCCCACCGGCGCCGCCGGGGACCGGGCGGCGAGGTCCGATCGGGCAGCCTCCTCAGACCTGGACCTCCCCCACTTCCGGGAGGTGGTGGAGCTTCTTTCGATCTACGGCGTCGAGGCGACGGTGGACTTCCAGATCGTCCGGGGGCTGGAGTACTACACCGGGACCGTCTTCGAGATCTACGCCAGCGGCCTCGGCGCCCAGAACCAGATCTGCGGCGGCGGGACGTACCAGCTCGCAAGCCTCCTGGGGGGCCAGGAGACGACCTCCACCGGCTTTGGGATCGGCTTTGACAGGATCATGGAGATCGTCGCCGTCGACGAGACGCCGCCGGCGCCGGTGGCCGTCGTCTTCGTCCCCCAGGTGAGGGTAGAGGCGGTCAGGGTAGCGAAGATCCTACGCCATCGCCTTTCGGCCCCGGTCGTCCTCGACGTCATGGGCAGGGGGCTCGGCCCCCAGCTGAAGCAGGCGAGCAGCATCGGTGCAGGCTACGCCGTCATAGTAGGTCCAAAAGAGGTGGAGGCTGGAAAGTTCACCCTCAGGGAGATGGCGACGGGATCTCAGGAGGCGCTCTCCATCGACGATATCGCCGAAAAGCTGGCTGGATAGGCAGCCGGCGGTTTGCAGGAAGGCCTCGCCCTTCGGCGGTGGCGCCCGGCCTTCAGGAGGTGAGATCAAATCCCGGATCTCAGGATGGAGCCGCAGATCCGACCGGACCATCCAGGGGCGAACCTGGCTGGCCCAAAGATCTTGATCGAAGGTCAGAGGAGCCCCAGGTTCTCCAGCTGGACCCGGACGATCTTTACCCCCTCCTCGCACTCCTCCGGGGACTTTCCTCCGGTCACCACCAACTTTCCGGAGCTGAATATCAGGACCACCACCTTGGGGGTCTTGATACGGTATACGAGGCCTGGGAACTGCTCTGGCTCGTACTCGATATTTTCCAGGCCCAGGCCCAGGGCGATGGCGTTGAGGTTCAGGTCGGTCTTGAGATCGGCGCTGGCGACGATGTTCTGGACGTGGATCTCGGGGCTGAGGTTGACGTCCTGAAAACCTATCGACTTGAGGGTCTGGGCCATGTTGGTTATCACCGTCCTCACGTCCTCGACGTTCTTCGCGCCGGTGCATACCACCTTCCCTGATGTGAATATCAGAAAGGCCGCCCTGGGAGATTTGACCCTGTAGACGAGCCCTGGAAACTTCTCCTTGTTGTATTCGGCGCCCTCCAGCTCCGACTCGATCTTTATGAGATCGAACTCCTCCGCGAGCTTTGTAGATGCGACGACGTTCTCTATGTTGATGGTGGACTCCATAATGACGTCTCTCCGGAAACTCCCTTTTTAAAGTGAGGGTATTTTTAAACTGAGGGTATATAAAGTATTGCGGGGATCGGCGCCGGCAGGGGGATGGCGCCGTCTTTCTGGACCGGAGATTATAACCAGGGCGGGGGTGGCAGAGCCCTTCTGGTCAGGTGGTGATGCATGGGATGGAGGGGGGCAGGGATCGGATTCTGATCGGATTCTATATGGTTATAGACAAAAATAGACAAAAAGAAGAAGCCGCCGATGGGATTCGAACCCATGACCTGCTGATATATCGGGTCGTCTGCCTTACGAATCAGCCGCTTTACCGGGCTAAGCCACGGCGGCACTGGGACATCCGGCATATAGCAGCCGTTCTCAATTTAAGCGTTGCGATCAGCCTATCGATCCATAACGCCGATCCGTCATCGATCTATCCACCCAGGATCAGGAGGCCTCCTTCTGCCTCTTCACCTCTTCGGCGAGAGCGGGAAGGAATATCCCGATGTCGGTGACCAGGCCGATCGCCTGAGCCGACCCCCGGTCCATCAGCTTCGTCACCGTCGAGGGGTTGATGTCGACGCAGATCGTCTTGACCCGGGAGGGGAGGAGGTTTCCGGTGGCGATGGAGTGGAGCATCGTCGCCATCATGATAACCATATCGACCCCCCGGAGGGCTTCGAACATCGCCTTCTGGGCGAGGACTGTGTCGGTGACCACGTCGGGGAGGGGGCCGTCGTCCCGGATCGACCCCGCCAGGACGTAGGGGATATCCCGCTTGACGGCCTCGTACATGATCCCCCCCTTCAATTTGCCGTCCTCCACCGCCCGCCGGATGGAGCCGCTGGAGATCACCTCGCTGATGGCGTATATGTGGTTTCGATGGCCTGCTGAAGTCAGATGGCCGTGGGGGTCCATCCCCAGGCTAGTCCCGAAGAGCTGCCGCTCGATGTCGTGGACGGCGAGGGCGTTTCCGGCGAGGAGGACGTCTATGTAGCCGTCCCGGATCAGACCGGCCAGCGACTCCCCGGCCCCGGTGTGGATTATCCCCGGCCCGCCGACGACGGCGATCTTCCCTCCCACCTTCTTGGTGGCCAGGATCTCACCTGCCAGCTGCTTTATTATCTCCCCTGAAGGGCGCTCCGAGGATACCTCATTGGACATGAACTCGAAGAAGGTCCTCTCCCGGGGCCGCTGCGGGGGGGTGACCCTCACCCCTCCGGTTCCGACGACGACGGCATCCCCCTTCTCGATCTGGCCTATGGGGACGCATACCGCCCTCCCATCCTTGATGATGATGAGACAGTCCATCTGGATATCCTCCACCTCCAGCCACGCCCCCCGGTACCTGACGGAGGTGAGGTGGTTTGTGGTGGAGTAGAACCCCCTGGGGACGACCCTGTCTTTTGGGGCTATCTCGAGATGGACGTCCTCGACCTCGATGACCCTGGCCCCGAGGGGGTGGAGGGCGAGGAGGATCCGGCCGAGATGATCGGCATCATCCCCGGAGATGGCTATCATCACGTAGCTGGTATCGTGCTTCTTCTTTCCCACCTGGAACTTCTTGATCTCAAACTCGCCTCCCATGCTCATGATCTTGTCAAGAGCCTTGGTTAGGGTCAGCGAATCTATCAGATGCCCTTCCATCTCAATATCGCAGGTTTCGACCATGGTGACCATCTACCAACCTCGACCTGATCATCTAAGAACTATTCCCTTTGAACCGAAGATAAAAGCCGTCCCATCCATCGAGGATCACCATAGCTGCCCCTCGATCACCGACCGGGTCTTGTCGTTGGTGGACATGACGAGCCTCCTTATCTTCACCAGGTGGCCTCCGGGGACGGCTCTGGGGGGCTCGAATACCGCCCGAACCCCCATCCTTCTATAGTGCTCCTCAAAGTCCGCCGCCGTCCGGAGGTCCCGGACCAGGATCTCCACCTCCTGGGCGATCTCAACCCCGGAGATCTTCGCCTCCACCGTCTCCCTCATGGGCAGGAGCATCGACCTTCCCAGACGGAGGCACCTCGCATCGAACTCTGCCGCGCCATCGGACCACTCCGCCGCCTGGAACCCCTCCCGGACGACCCGGGAGAAAAAGAAGTCCTGGCCGTAGTCGTTGTAGTACCGGAAGGCGAACTCCAGGTCTCTGCAGTTGCTCTCGGAGCTGGTGTACTTCATGGGGCTACTGAGATTCTCCGGATCTTTTATGACGACCCCCTCCCGCCCCCGGGAGCCCAGGTCCTCCACGATCTCCCTGATCTCCCCGGCAGCCTCAGGAACGCCGAACTCTCCGAAGAGGCGGACGGCTTTTATCCCATACTCCTCGGCGATGGCGTGGGCCGCCTTCGACCCCTCCATATCCCTCTTCCCCTTCCGCGATACGTCGAATAGGCAGAAATCCATCGAATCGGCGGAGTAGACGTCCTTGGGGACGTAGGGGTTCTTAGGCCCCACCATCTCACCGCAGAGAACGATGGCGGGATGGTCATCGAAGACCCCGGCCGGTATCTGACCCTCGGCCACCTCCGTCGAGTAGGGGCAGACGAAACCCCCCCTGGTGAGGGCGATCGTCTTCCCGCCGACCCTGGCCACCCGGACGTTGTGGCCGTTCATCTTCTCCTCGACGAGGACCCCGCCGGAGAAGTGTCTCCTTATGGCGGGGTCGAGCATCATCGCCCGCCGGATCTTTGGGTAGCCGTAGACGATCTCGCCGTCTTCGAAGACGACCGTCCCCGCCTCTATCCCGGATATGGCCTTGTCGAACCTCAGGAGGCGGGGCTCCGGCCAGTCGGATGAGCGGACGATCCTCCCGAGCATCCGCTCCAGCCTCCCGGCGGAGATCCCCAGCCTATCTGCCGCGGACCGGAGGTTCATCTCGACTTCACCAGGTGGTCGAAGAAGCACCTCCTCGTCAGCATCCCCACCAGCTCGTTCTTCTGGTTCAAGACCGGCATCCCTCCCAGATCCTCTTCCAGCATCTTCTTCCTCGCCTCTTCGAGGGGTGTATCGACCCAGAGGGACTTCACCCCGCGGCTCATCACGTCCGAGACGAGGAGGTTTTTGATCCTCGGGTCCTGCTGGCCGCCCTGGACCAGATCCCTGAAGGCGCGCAGAGATTTTGCGACGTCCCGTTCAGATATCATCCCCACCAGCTTTCCCCCCTCCATCACAGGAAAACGGCCCACGTCCTGGTCGAGCATCACTCGGCGGACGTGGACGAGCCGGTCGGAGGAGTTGGCGGTGAGTGGTGTCCTCATGGCGTCGGCGGCCATCCCGGTCATCCGGATCGCCTTCAACATGTCCTTGGGCCTGACCCAGCCCAGGATCTCTTCGCCCTCCATCACCACCAGGACTGAGGTCTTCTGGAGGAGAAATACGGCGTCATCGACCTTCATATCCGGGTCGACCTTGATGACGGTGTCTGAGGTGGCGGAGGCGACATGGAGGGAGGTGGCGGGCATCCCAACCCTCTGCCTCGTCCCCAGAACCCTCGCTATCTGCCTCATGGTGATCGTCCCCGCCAGATTGCCGTCGTTGGTGACGAGGAGCCTTCTAAGATCGTGCTTCTCCATGATGTCGAGGGCCTGGGTGATCCTCTCTGATTTGTCTATCGACACCGGCTCCGTCATTATATCCTTTATCAACATGATCAAGACCACCTCGCCACTTCCGATAAGATTTCGCGGGTCGAGAAGAAACCGACTACCCTATCATCGTCCAAAACGGGCAGGCCGCATATCTCCTTATCCAGGAGGATCTGGGCCGCCTCCACGGCCGGGACCTCGGGGTCGGTGAAGATGATGGGGTAGGACATGACGTCCTCCGCCACCAGGGGGACCTCCTTGACGTATCTGTAGCCTTTCCTGCCGGCGGTGCTCTCCTTCCTCGTCATCTTGATGCTCTTGCTCTTCAGCTCGTCTTTTGCGTCTGAGATCCCCGATATGGCCAGGTTGGTGTGGGTCACCACCCCCACGGGGGTGGCGTTATCCTCGCAGACCACGACCCTGTCGACCCTGTTCTCTATCATCTCCTCGAGGACGTGGTCGAGGGTGTGGTGCCTGTGGACGCTGACCACCCCCTGGGACATCAGGTCGCCGACCTTCGAATCGGGGCTCTTCTCGACGAAGTAGGAGAGGAGATCCCTTGAGGTTATGATCCCGACGATATCCCCCTCGCCCCTCTCGACGGGGAGGCCGTCTATCCCGTTCTCGTCCATGATCTCGGCAGCCTGCTCCATCGTCGCCCCGGGATAGATGGTGATGGGACGCTCGGTCATGACAAGCCTCACGGGGATTTTGCTGATGGGACGCCTCCGCCACTCCGGGGCGGCCTGGCTCAGTCGGTGGGAGATGTCGTGCTTGGTCACGATCCCCGAGAGCTTCTCTCCGTCCATCACCAGAAGCCTGCTGATGTAGTGCTTCAGCATCAGATTTCTTGCTCGCTGCACCGGCTCTTCCTTGTCGATGACGTAGACGGGAGATTGCATGTAATCCTTTACCTTGCTCATGTTATGATCCCTCGCTTCTCCACCGCAAATGCCCTGATGAAATCCCTCTTGGTTATGATCCCCATGAGAGATCCGTTCTCCATGACCGGCAGGGCGCCTACCCCATTCTCCATCATCTTATCTGCAGCCGCCCCCAGATCCGTCTCCTTATCCGTGAATACGATATCCCTTCGGACGAGGTTCTTTATCGGCTGGCTCATCACCTCTCCGATGTCGCCCGTCACCACCTTTCCAAACGCCTCGCCGCTTCCCAGGTACCTCATTATATCCGAGGCGGTGACCATCCCCACCAGGATCGAATCCTGGACGACGGGGAGCTTGCGGAAACCGCCGTGCTGGACCATCATCTTCGTCGTCTTCTCGATGGAGATCTGGCCGTTGGCGGTGATGACGTTCGGGCTCATGAACTCCTCGACTTTGATCCCAGTGTTCAGCCCGGAGACGAGCTTGGCGAAGTCGTGCTCTGTTACCAGGGCCTTGATCCTGTTCTCCTCGTCCACCACGGGCAGGCCGCCGACGTTCTTCTCGTACATCAGCTTCAGGGCGTCCTCCACCGAGGACTTCTCTCCGATGGATATGAGTTGGGAGCTCATGATATCCCTGATGTCGGCGTTGATGGCTGCGAGTATATTTCCCTCATACTTCTTCTTCAAGAGGTTATGTCTTATGCCGCCGCCGAGGAAGTCGACGATGTCGACGCCGGTGACGAACCCCAGGAGCCGGCGGGTTCCAGGATCGGCTATCGGCAGCCTCCCAAACCCGTAAGAGGTCATTATCTTGATGGCGCCGATGATGGTGGTGGTGGGCGGAGCGGTCACCACATCGGCGGTCGCGATGGTTAGAACGTCCCCTGTCCGCTTCGCGACCCTGGAATCGAACTGGACCGGTCCCCTGTCCATCGCTCCAGGCATCCTGATCTTGGCATCCTTCCGATCCTCTGATAGTCTCTTCATTCTCCCTCACCAAAGATGGCTTTTATAACGTCGTATCTGTCGATTATTCCCACGAGGTGGCCGTCGTCCACCACGGATATCCTGCCGATCCCCCGATCGAGCATCATCTTCGATGCATCGCGAAGGTTCGCCTCTGGACCTATGCTGTAGAGGGGTGTGCTCATCAGCTTCTCCACCTTCATCACATAAGTGGTATCCTTGCCGACCCGGGCCCCCCCCGTCTTCAGTATGTCGAAGCGGGTGATCATGCCGACGGGACGCCCCTTATCGTCCAACACCGGCATCCCGGTGAAGTCGGAGTCGAGCATCGCGTCCCATACCTTGGCCACCGAGTCCTGAGGGTTGCAGGTCTCTATATCGGTGTTCATTATATCTTTGACCTTTCTATCCGCGAGCCTCTCGGGATCTATGCTCTTGAATATGTCAATGGGGCTGACCACCCCCAAGAGACGGCGATCTTCTGAAGACCGGACTACGGGAAGTATGGCATAATTTGCCCTGATGAGAAGCCTCGCCGCCTCTTCTAGGTACGTTTCGGGGGTCATCACGGGGACCTCAACAGAGAACCCGGAGACGGTGACGTTCGAACGGGTCGAGGCTATCTTCATCATATCCCGATCGGTGACGATCCCGACGACTTCTCCAGAGCCGTTTATTATCGGCAAGCCCCGCAGCTGGTTGTCACGTATAAGCTGCCTTGACCTGGTAACAAAGTCGCCCTCCATCACGCTGACCGGATCCTTCGACATTATCTCTCCGACTTTAGTTCCCAAATTAACCCCTCCATATCGTATCCGAAAAATTATCGATGCTCATGCTCATCTATTACCGTCTCTGCAGCTCCAGCAAGAAAGCTCGCCGTTGACCGATTCCAGAGAGTCCGAGATCTGGCCGCACCTCTCGCAGATCCCCCGAATCATCTCCCTGGGTTCCTCGAAGTGGACGCTATCCCGGTGCATCTCTATCAGATGGCGCAGGATCTCCCCCATGCCTATGGATGCCGATCCCGATACCAGATCGGTATCGGTGATTATGCCCATCAGCTCTCCATCGCTCGATACCACCGGGAGCCTCTTGACCCCCGATTTGAGCATCTTTACGGCGGCGTCGCTCAAGCTGATCTCCGGATGGACGGTGATCAGGGGTGAGGACATTACGTCGCTCACCTTTACCTCTTTTGGATTTGCGGCTCTGGCAACAATCTTTCCGACCAGATCCCGCTCAGTTATGATCCCCATCGGCTGGTCGTTGTGAATCACGATCAAGCTGCCCACGTTTGCGGAGAACATCTTCTTTGCAGCCTTCATCACATCGACCGATGAATCGACGGTGATCACGGGTCGGGCCATTATATCCCGCACCGGAATCTCTGTTTCCATGCAAGTCACCTCCGCGGCAGATCGCCGTTCTTATTAAAGAGATTCCCTGTATAAAAGGATCACTGCATCCTTTTCTATCAGATTTAAAGTGTATTATAATTTTCTTATTCTGAAATGTGGTGGAGGATGTGATCGATCTCGGCGAGGATCAGATCGATCCCGAGGCGGGCAGCCGCCGGGGATCCCGGAAGGCAGAAGACGGGGACGCCCCGGACCACCCCCGCCGAGGCCCTGGTGAGGATCGCCCTCGTCCCCACCTCGTCGAGGCTCTTCTGCCTGAATACCTCCCCGAAGCCGGGGATCGTCTTATCGAAGAGCGGCTCTGCCGCCTCGATCGTCAGGTCCTTCGGGGCGAGGCCTGTCCCTCCACAGAGGACGACGGCATCGGCCTCTGAAGCCAGGATCGCCTCTCTCACCGGCCCCACCCCGTCGGATATTAGGCGGTAGGTGAAATCGCGGCCACAGGCTTCGAGCCGGTCCAGGATCGCCATCCCTGAGAGGTCCTCCGCCTCTTCTGGATTTCCGACGTCTCCGAACCTCTCGAACCGGGAGGTGCTGACGACGACGACCTCGATGATCATGGATTATACAGAGTCTCGAAAGGATAAATCTCTTCTCTCCATGCCCAACGGTTTTATCTAAAAAGGCGGATCTCGATCATCCTGACGTCCCCCGGGACGGGGGGCCGGGGGGCTCCCTGAGGTCGTTGGGGTCGGAGGTGTCTGGCGATGGCGTATGAGATCGGGAGAGGTGCAGAGGCGGTGATCTCCAGGGAGGGCGATGAGGTGACCAAGGAGAGGCTGCCGAAGGGGTACAGGCTGAAGGCCCTCGACGAGAGGATCAGGCGGGAGAGGACGGTGATGGAGTCCCGGATCATCTCCGAGGCCAGGAGATGCGGCGTCCCGACGCCGATAGTCCTGGACGTCGATCAGTTCACCATCACCATGGAGCATATCGAAGGCGTTAAGCTGAAGGAGGTGATAGACCCCGAACTCTCCGAGAGGGCGGGGGAGCTGGCAGGAAGGCTCCATGGATGCCGGATCATCCACGGCGACCTCACCACCTCCAACATGATACTGAAAGATGGGAAGATATACTTCATAGACTTCGGCCTCTCCTTCCACGACCAGAGCCTCGAGGCCCAGGGGGTGGACGTCCACGTCTTTTTTCAGACCGTCAGGAGCACCCACGACCGGGCTGAGGAGCTGATCTCTGCCTTCGGCCGGGGATACGCCAGAACCTATGCCAGGGCAGGGGAGGTTCTAAAGAGGGTCGAGGAGATCGAGGCCCGGGGGAGGTATCTCTGACCAAATCATTAACTTTATGTAGTAAACGATTCCTACCATCAAACCGAGAGCTGTTAGCTACGAAGTGGTGATGATACATGGCAGAAGATGATGTGGTATTCGTCGGCAGCAAACCAGTGATGAACTACGTACTGGCGGTGGTCACCCAGTTCAACAGCGGCGCCAAAGAGGTGAAGGTCATGGCCAGGGGACGGGCTATATCAAGAGCGGTGGACGTTGCGGAGGTCTCAAGGAGCCGTTTTCTTGGGGATGTCCACGTCAAAGATATTCAGATATCCACCGAGACCCTTAATACCGATCGCGGGGAGACCAACGTCTCCGCCATCGAGATCACCCTCTCGAAGTGAAATCGGGGATCTTCCCGCAGCGGGGTAGACATTGGCCGCCAGGATAGGGGTCATCTCCTCCGGCCGGGGGGAGAACACCAGATACATCATTGAGGCTTGCCGGACGGGGTACGTCCCGGGGGAGGTGGTCGTCGTCCTCGCCGACCGGAGAGACGCGGGAGCCCTGAGGATAGCCGAAGATCATGGGATAACGGCCCACTTCCTCGACCCTTCAGGCCTCTCCAGGTCGGAGTATGACGCTCTTCTGATAAAAAATCTCGACCTGGCGCGGGTCGACCTCGTCGTCCTGACGGGGTACATGAGGATCCTCTCTCCTGAGTTCGTCCGGAGGTTCAAGAACAGGACTATCAACATCCATCCGGCCCTCCTTCCCGCCTTCCGGGGTATGGACGCCTTCCAGCAGGCCCTCGACTACGGCGTCATGTGGACGGGGACTACGGTCCATCTCGTCGACGAGGAGGTCGACCACGGCCCCATCATATACCAGGTCCCCGTAAGGGTGGAGGAGGACGACACCCACGAAAGGCTCAAAGCGAGGATCCAGGAGGCGGAGTACAGGGCGTACCCCGAGGCTCTGAAGCTCTTCATCGAAGGGAAGCCTAAGGTGGTGGGAAGAAAGGTCGTCTTTGAGAGAGATGATCTTGGGGCTAGATGAGATGGATGAGGGCGAGGTATAATAGGTGATGATGGATGAGACGGCCGTCGGCGAGGAGAGGGAGGGAGAACGTAAAAGGATGGGGGGTGGCGAGCCGGTGAGGACCTTATGGGCTCCCTGGAGGATGGATTACATCCTGAGCGACAAGAAGGGAGGCTGCATCTTCTGCGAGAAGGAGGGCGAGGACCGGGACAGGGAGAACCTGATCCTCTTTCGGGGGAGGCATCATTTCATCATCATGAACGCCTACCCCTACAACAACGGCCATATGATGGTCGTCCCCCGCCGCCACACCTCGACCCTCGAAGGCTGGAGCCCCGAGGAGAGGGCAGAGTTCCTCGAGCTGACGGATATCGCCGTCGATATCCTGAAGAGGACGATGAGACCCGACGGGTTCAACATCGGGATCAACATGGGAGAGGTAGCGGGGGCGGGGATCGCCGACCACATCCACCTCCACGTCGTCCCCCGGTGGTCTGGAGACTGCAACTTCATGCCGGTCCTGGCGGATACAAGGGTCGTCCCCGAGCACATCCAGGCGACCTACGAGAAACTGCTCGAGGCCCTAGAAGAGGTCTCTTGACCCGGCAGGAGTGGGGTTGAGGGGATTTGTTGAATACGGAAAGGATTATCATCGATCGGGTCTAAAGCGAAACGTGGTGATATCTATGGTTGGAATTAACGGAAGGCTCGGCAAGTCCAAGGGAAGCCCTACGGGCGGAGAGAAGTTTGAGCAGGAGTTCTACATGACCGTCGGGGAGGTGGCGAAGACCCTTAGAGGCCTTGCCGACGAGATCGAGGGTAGAGGTGGGGTAGAGGCGTCGTCGGGGGATTGGAACCTGGGAGTGAGCCCGGCGGAGCCGATAAAGCTTGAGGTCCAGTACAAGCATGATCCGGCGAGAAGGGAGCTGGAGTTCCAGCTGAAGCTCAAAGAGAACCCCTGAGATGGGATTGGGGCCTTGATCGGCCCTGATCCGGAGGGGACGGATTCCGGCGGCCTCCTTCATGAAGCCATCATGGAGTCATCATGGAGCCATCGACCTCGAAGGCCCCGGAGAGGTTTTTGGATAGTTCCATCCCTGGGAGAGGATGGTGCTGGAGATCATTTTGTGGATGGTGGCCCTAGATGGGCGCGATCGATGACCAGTTGCAGGCTTTGAAGAGCGATACCGCGGAGGTCCGCTGGGCGGCAGCCTATGCTCTCGGTAGGCTGGGGGATCCCAGGGCGACGGAGCCCCTCGTCGACGCCCTCCTGGACGGCGACCCCAGGGTTCGAGAGAGGGCCGCCTGGTCCCTCGGGAGGATAGAAGACCCGAGGGCGACGGACCCCCTCATCGGTGCCCTGAAGGACGATGACTGGAGGGTCCGGTCGAGGGCCGCCTCCGCCCTCGGGAGGATCGGCGACGCCGGGGCGGCCGGTCCTCTGATGGAGGCCCTCGCCGACGAGAATAAAGGGGTGAGGTGGATGGCGGTCGAGGCCCTCGGGAGGATCTGCGACCCTAGGGCCACAGAGCCCCTCGTCGACGCCCTGGGGGACGGCGTATGGTCCATCCGGTCGAGGGCGGCCTGGTCCCTCGGGAGGATCGGCGACCCTAGGGCCATAGAGCCCCTCATCGGCGCTCTGAAGGACGATCACGCTTATGTCCGCCGAAACGCCGTCATCGCCCTTTGCAGGATAGGCGACCCCAGGGCGAGAGAGCCCATCGCCGGGGCCCGCGACGATGCGGACAGGCTCGTCCGGGAGGCGGCCCGGGAGGCTCTGGAGAGGCTGGGGGCGGATTAGCCCCGCCCCCCTACCCATCTGCGGAGGGAATTCCTTCTCGATCCCGAAGAACGACCGCCCGGCGCTTCCGCGCCGGGCGGCGCACGGCTTGGGAGAGGCCAGAAGAGAGGACGCCAGGAGCCGGGGCGGCGCTTTCACCGGGCGGCGTCCTACAGGTGGCGATATACTCCTCCGTGAGACGATGGAGCTCTCCTCGACATCTGGGAAACGAAACCCTTCGATAAGTTCATCGGCCGGCCCCAAGATCAAAACGGGGCCTTTGATGGATGGTTGCGGTCGGCGCGATATCTAAGAGGATCGAAACGCTTTTTACCCGTGGAAGAGTCTCTCTTTGGAGGAGAGACTCAAATGTTTATAAAAATGGTATTGACCTTGATAGCCCTGGCGGCGATCTCTATTCTGGCGATAGCGAGCGGTCCGATGACCCCGATCCAGCTCTCCGGATCATCCAGCCATCCGGCGACAGATCTGCCCTTTTCTTGGACGCCTTCCGGCCAGAAGGTCTTGATCCCGCCAGCCGATGCGGAGCAGATGTACTCTCACCCGTGGTCTACATCATCCCGGACCGGGGAACCGGTATACCTCTCGGGGTCTAAATTCTACGATTCGAGATATTTCTTCATCCCCGGTGGATGGGGTAGGTCCTTCAGCGGCGGGGATGGCGCCAGCAGCGTCAGGATCGGCTGGCTCGCCCTGATCTGATCCCGGGCGGGGTGCTGCGGGATCCGACCTGCCCGGAGAAGGGCCTTCGGGCGGATAAAAACTCATCCCATCTTTTTAGCTGGAAGCGGCTCAAAGCCGGTCCATTTAGAGGGTCAAGGCCTTATCACCGCCTCGACCCTCCATCCGATCTTCTCTCAGCAGAAAGGTCGGGTCGAGGTGCGGGAAAGCCAGTGGCAACGTAAAGGCCGACGGCAACACCCAGGCGAGAGAGGGTTATGAGAGGATACCTCAGTCGGTCAGTCGGCACCCATCTCCTCCGCCTTTCGGCGGAGGAGCGGTTTCTCAGACCGGCAGAGGTGCTCTCCGGTCCGGCAGAAGGCGTCGAAGTGGTCGAGCCATACGGGGCGGTCAGGCCCCTCCTCGACGAACTTGACGAGATTTTTGATCTGCTCCACGGTCTTGGGGTCGAGCTTGTGCTCCATGACGCAGGCGTCCTTGTCGGCGACAGGCCCGGGGACGCCGATGAGGATAAGAAACGCCTTTATCGTTTCGTGCCGGTCCTTTATCACCCGGCCGACCTCCTCGCCCCGGGGGGTGAGATAGACCCCCTCCTGCCGCTTGTGGACGACGTACCCCATCTCGTCGAGCTTCTTGACCATCTCGACGACGCTGGGGGGACGGATCGATAGCTCACTCGATATATCCCTGATCCTGGCGTGCCCCTTCTCCAGGGATATGCTGTAGATCGCCTCGAGGTAGTCCTCCGCCTTCCGGGATAGTCTGCTCGTCATGATATCACGCCTCTCTTGATAATCCTTGAACCTTCCATACGACCTAAAGAACGATCTGGTATGATCTTCGGGACCGTCCTGGGGGGGCAACTGCGCCAGCGACCCCCCCGCCGTCACCGTCTTAGGCCAACCAAACAGAGGCTTTAGGCGGATATATCGGTAACCCTAAAGAAGTTAGGATGAAAACGAATATCCGAACGAAAGGTTGAATTTTTTTGAGACGAAACGATCGATCAATATGAAGCAGAACCGAAGATAGGGGAGCGGAGTTGCAAGACTATTGGAGGAAAGCAGCCCGGCAAAATTCTACGGGAATTTTCACCCCTTCATCCTTCGGCCCTGATTTGAGGATCATCGATATCATTAGGTGGGAATATAACATCCCCTGAGAACGTTAGCTCTGGAGGTATAGATGAAAGATCGAGAAATTAAGTTGGGGCGGCGACTGATTCCGCCCCCTCCGCAACGTTCCCGTCCAGCCTCTCGAATATCTGGCTAGCCTCCATGGTCAAAATGTTGTTTGTCGCCTCGGCCTTCGCCTGTATAAAAGCCACTTTTTCGTCCTCACTCGGCTGATCTTCATGCCACCCCTTAGAGAACCCCTTCACCTTGTATCTCAGATCGAAGAAATCCTCAGGGATTATGCCCTTTGTCACCCCCGTATCAAAGACGGCGCCGATATCAGCTCGGAGAAAGGTGTACCGGAAGTGATCCTCTAAGTTGAGGTTCTTCGGATCGCCTGAGGGGATATAATCGACAGACTCCGCCGTGAGGATATGCTCGAAGCAATCTCTCATTCCATGCCCCGGGTGATGATAAACGACTTTGAGCATCCCCTGGGTCGGGATCTCCTCGCCGAAGAGCTCTCTGATGGCAACTTGGGTGACCCTGGCGGCCACTGCCGCGCAGAGACAGTCATCTCCATGAGCTTCTTTTGCCGCCTCTTCCACGGACAAGCTTATCAGCTCGCCCTGGGCATCGTATATCTGGATCTTTTCCGGGACCTCCTCCGAGTTTGCGGCATCATCCATGCCAGAGACACCAAAAAGTAAGAGCCCCGCCATCATCACAACAACGCATACTGCCCTAATCGTCTTCATCATTCCACCTCTACTTACCGCGAGCTGCTCAAAGATCCGCTGCACAGGTCGCTTCCGCGTTCAGACACGTCATCACAGCGTTTCATGAAATAATAGCAGCTGCACAAAATGACTACGAGATTAGGTATGGAAAGCGTTGTCCCTAAATGAATTAGAATTATGGGAAGGAATCTAACAGAATCGAGGTAATAAGCGAGTTTGTTCTCTCGATATCCTTCCCTTGATCCCAGAGATCGAGGTCGCCTCCGCAGTCGTCGTCCTTGCTGAGATCGTGAAGTCAAAGGATGGCAGCGCGGCTAGCCCCCTGCCTCACCCTGCCACCATGCTTACATGGAAAAAGGGGGCAATGCCTGTTTTCCGTCCTGGCTCAAGCAGCAATGCTCCACCCCTGCGCCTCCTGCTGCAGCTTCCAGAGCCTGGCATACAGGCCGTTTTTGGCCAGCAGTTCGTCGTGACTGCCCTGCTCGACGATCCGCCCACCGTCCAGGACAATGATGTTGTCTGCCCTACGGACGGTTTTGAGGCGGTGGGCGATAATTGCGATCGTCCTGCCGTGGATCAGGGCCGAGATCGCCTTCTGAACCTCGATTTCGTTCTCTGGGTCAAGAAACGCCGTCGCTTCGTCCAGCAGCACCACAGGGGCGTCCTTTAGAATAGCCCTGGCGATGGAGATCCTCTGTTTCTCGCCCCCTGAGAGCGTGGAGCCTCCTTCACCAACCGGAGTATCATAGCCCATCGGCAACTTCATGATAAACTCGTGACAGCAGGCTTTTCGGGCTGCGCCCTCCACCTCCGCAAAAGTCGCTCCCTCCCGGCCGAAACGTATGTTGTTTCCGATGGTATCCTTAAAGAGGTAGACGTCCTGAAACACCATCGATATCCTCTCGAGCAGCGCTTCGGGATCCATATTCCTGATATCCTCTCCGCCGAAGACAATCCTGCCCGACTGAGGATCATAGAACCGGGCAACAAGCTTGAGGATGGTGCTCTTTCCACTCCCCGACGGTCCGACCAGGGCGGTCATCGACCCCTCAGGCATCTTCAGCGAGACGTCGTGGAGCACCGCATCGGACCCGTATCCGAAAGTGACCGATGCAAACTCGATGTCATGCTTCTCGGGTGGATGCTGCTGTCCCTGCATGATGGGCTCCCTTCTGAGGGCGAGAATTCGCTCCCCAGCCAGGGCATGATACTGGAGCTCGGGGAAATTGATCAGCGCCATGGTCAGAGGGTCAAAGACTCGCGACCCGATGACCAGGAAGATGACGAACGTCAAAATGTCCAGCGTCCCTCCAAGGAGAAGGTAGACGCCGACGAGCACCAGCACCGTCAACCCTACCCGCACCGACGCCACTGCCAGCAGGACGACCGGCCCAATCAGACCCTCAAACCGGATGCTCTCTCTCATCAACTCCCGAAACGATTTCTCCAGGCGGACGAACCGGCTTCCTGAGAGGTTGTAGGCCTTGATTACCCGAATGCCGTTCAGGTACTCCTGCAGCCGGCTGGCCGCATTGATCTTCGCCCGGATGTGCCTGGAGCCCAGCGAACGCTGTACTCCGGACGAGGCGAGGACTATCAGGACGGCCATCGGCAGCGCGATGAACATGGCCACGGCCATGCGCCAGTCCAGGAACGCCAGCCCGACCAGGGCAAATATGGGCAGAATCAGAGCCCCGATGAGCTGAGGCAGGTTATGGGAAAGCGATTGCTCGATCTGGGTGAAGTCCCCCATCATCATGTTTGCCAGGTCACCTGGGTCCCGGCGGGTCAGGTAGCCGAGAGGCAGCCGCCTCAGGTGCTCGGCGAGGTTTGCCCTGCCCTCCGCCGCAACTGCGTAGGCCGCTCGATAAGAGGCCCGATACGCCCCGACCTCTCCTGCGAAGATGACGACCATGTAGAGCAGCAGTGCTGCGCTGACCCGCCAGAGGCCGTCGAGGTTCATAGGAGTGCCAGGATGAATGAACGGCTCAAAGATCATGCCTACCGCCGCTATCACCAGCACGAAGGGAACGATATTGATGAGATCGGAGAGCACAGTGAAAAAGACCGGCCGGACCAGCTTTCTGGGCTCTCCTGCCGTTATATCTGAAAGAACGCCCATCAGGCCGGCACCCCCTTCTCGATGACCCATGAAGCCGCATCCGTGTATGCGTTCCACATCCTCCTGTACACGCCCCCTTTATCGAGCAGCTCCGCATGGACTCCCCGCTCCGCAATGCGTCCTTCCTGGAGCACAAGGATCTGGTCGGCTTCCCGGATGGAAGAGAGGCGGTGGGCGATGACGATGACAGTCTTCTCCTTCACCAGCTCTTTCAAGGCCATTTGCATCTTATATTCGTTCTCGGGATCGGCAAAGGCTGTCGCCTCGTCCAGGACCAGCACAGGAGCGCCTTTCAGAATTGCTCTGGCCACGGATACGCGCTGCACCTCTCCTCCAGAGAGGTAGACACCTCCTTCTCCGATCAGCGTATCGTAGCCCTGGGGCAGCCTCTCGATGAAGTCATGGCACTGGGCGGCTCTGGCTGCAGCGTAGACCTCTTCTCGGCTTGCCCCCGGCTTTCCGACCCGGATGTTCTCATACAGCGTATCAAAGAACAGGAACGTATCCTGAAACACAAAGGAGACCGTATCCATGAGATCCTCCGTCCGCATCTGGCGCACATCGACGCCTCCTATTCGGACCGCCCCCCCTCTCACATCCCAGAAACGGGGGATCAGGTTGGCAATCGTGGTCTTCCCTGACCCAGACGGCCCGACGAGGGCTGTTACCTTTCCCTGCTCGGCCGTGAAGCTGATCCCGGAGAGAGCCTCAATACGTGCGGATGTTCCGGTTGTATCGTAGGAGAAGGAGACTCCGTCGAACTGGACCGAGTATGTCTCCGGCTTTTTTGGGTGCTGCGGCTCCGGCACCGCCGGTTCAGAGAAGACCGCATCGATGCGGTCCACTCCTTCGGAGATATCCCGCAAGCTTGAGGAGAGGTAGAGGAACCTGTAAAGAGGTGTAGCCGTTCCGGGCCCCAGCACGATGAAGAACATCAGGACGAGGGCGAATGCCATGCTGTTCGGGTTCTGGCTCAGGAGGAGGACTCCTACCGGAAGGATGAAGCTCAGAAGCGAGGCCAGTATGGTCTTGAAAAGGGCAAACCCATTCTGGAAGCTGTCCGAAAACCGGATGCATAGGTCGCGGTAGCGAATCATATCGTCGTAGAAACAGCGGAACGAATGCACCGTCTGCCCGAAGACCTTGACCGCAGGCATCCCCTGGACGTACTGGACGGCGGAGGCATTGATCTCCTCTAGAGCGTCATAGTAGAGCTTCACGTTCTCCTTGGCCTGCTCTCCCACCCACATGGATGTCTGGATTCCGAATCCCAGGACGATTGCTGCAAGGCAGACCAGAGCCATCCAGAAGTTCAGATAGAAAAGGACGGCAAACATCACCACCACGGTGGCGAGGGCATTGAACATGTCCGGGATCTGGTGGGCGATGAACTTCTCGATCTTCTCCACATTCTGCTCAAGAGTCTTCTTCACTGCGCCAATCGAGGTTTGGTTCAGGTACCCTAGGGGGAGCCTGCCGATGTGCTCCGCAAGCTGCACCCGCAGGCCGTACAGGATGCGGAAAGCGGCTATGTGGGAAGCCATGCTTCCGAGATACATGGTGATCAGGCCTGCGATCATGCTCCCGAGGGCAATCCATCCCCAGCGTACCATCAGCGGGCCGTCAACGGAAGAGAGGTCCGCTGCATGGCTCAGCAGCTCGGCGAGGATATAATAGACAGAGACGTAGGGAATCAGCATGAAGATGGCGCTAGCCATGGAAAGGATGCCCGAACAAATCAAGAGGCCTTTCTTCTCCCCCGCGATCTCCAGCAGGCGCATGATTCCAGTCTTTTTCTTTAAAGCATGTTTCATGAGGTTCACGCTGTGTTTTTTCTGGACGGTTTGTTTCGAAATATGCACGAATCTAAAAAGAAACTCGCCAGATCTCTGGCATTGGAATCAAAGCACAAAGGCGACGGCGCACCCTAGCTGGGTGCGCCCCCAACTTGATTCCAAGCTTCGGATTATATCTGGATCTATTCCAGTTCCTATGCCGAATTTGCGGCATCGGCCATGGCTTCGTAGACCAGGTCCATGGCTGGATCGTCGAGCATCATTCCAGGGTTCGCCCAGGTTCCGTTCCAGGCGTCGAGGGTGATGAGAGACTCTCGCGCCGCTTTCATCATGGCGCCCATCATCGGCGCGCCTTCTGCATAACTTTCAGCCAACTCCTCCGCGGTGATTTCCCCTTCAGCCAAAGTGGGGTACCACATCACATATCCTGGGTTGTTGATCAGGTCATCGAAGCTGGTGTTCCCGTACCTCATGTGCCAGTGAACCATCCCCTCGTCGCCTTCCGAGTGCACCCCAGTGGCGATCAGATACCTGTACTCAGAACAGGCCTCGTCCCCTGATTTAAGCTCGAACTTGTACCAATCGAACTCCTCTCCTCCAAAAGTCACGGCCTCCCTGCCCACAAACTCGTATTCACACCGGCATCGAACCGTGCCGTCGGGGTTGTAATAGGTGACCACATCTCCTGCGATCGCCACGTCACCAAAGCTCGATCCCATCATCATCTGCAAAAAATTCTTGGCGTCGTCGGCGGTGAAGCCGTCATCCTCGGCCATGGCAGAGATCCCCAAAAGTAAGAGCCCCGCCATCATAGCAACAAAGCTTACGTTCCCGATCGTCTTCATTATTTTACCTCTGCTTCAGGCAAGCAGCTCGAATATCCGCTGCGCGAGACAGCTTCCGCGTTCAGCCTAATCGCCTCAGCGTTTCATTTAAGAGCTGCTGCATAAAGTGGTTACCAGATTAGGTAGAGAAGAAATCATCCCTAAATATGTTAGATATTTAGAGAAAAATCTAGCAATGGCGAGGATTGGCGAAGCAATAGAAGACTCCAAGGGTCATTGCGAAGCATTATGCCTGGCTGGGTTAGGTTACCAATATAATTCGAATTATTTTAGGATTATGCTTAATTGCACCTAACTCGCCATCGTAGCTTAGGTCTCGAACTAAATTAGATGAATGGAGCAAAAACATGAAGAGAGGATTTCGAATAACCCAAGCATCGCAATGTTTATATACTATTGATACTATAATTAGTTTATGGATTCTTTGATCACGTTTGCCTTACGAAAGAAGTACGAATCGATGGAGAAGATTGGAGATCCATTAGCTGATATTGGTTGTTTATTAGACTGGGAGAGATTTCGCCCGATTTTATCCGATATGTACGATAATAAGAGCGAAAAGGGAGGTCGACCCAATTACGACGAGGTCCTGATGATCAAGGTCCTTGTTTTAGGTCAATGGTATGGGTTGACGGATAAGGCGCTTGAACGAGAAATTTCCGATAAGATATCTTTCATGAATTTTCTAGGATTTCCTGAGAAGGCACCCGACTCATCCACCATCTGGCTATTCAAGGAGCGGCTAATTAAAACCGCAAAATATGACCTTTTGTGGGAAGAAATCAATCGCCAGCTCGATGCCTTCGGTTTAGTAGTCAGGAATGGAAGCATCCAGGATGCAACGTTCATCACCGCAGATCCAGGACACGCCAGATCGGACAAGCCTCGCGGAGATGAAGCAAAAACGAGAAGAAGTAGGGAAGGCACGTGGACAAAGAAGGGTACCAAATCGTCGTTTGGATATAAGCTTCATTCCAAAGTCGACAGAGAATTCGGCCTCATAAGAGATCTGGAAACAACAACAGCGTCACTACATGATAGTCGGGTAGATCTATCCGAAGAAGGAGAAGTTGTATATCGTGATAAAGGGTATTTTGGAGTAGAGGCAAAAGGCTACTCAGCAACTATGGACCGGAGTACACGAGGCCATCCATTGAGCATTCAGGATGAGATGAGAAATCAACGGATCGCAAAAAAGAGGGCTCCCGGAGAAAGACATTACGCCGTTATTAAACGAGTGTTTAGAGCTGCGCATGTCATGGTCACAACCATTGCTAGGGTCCATGTCAAAATGATATTCACTGCTATCGCATTTAATCTGCTCCAATTGCGAACTTTGAAAAAACGTATGTGTTTAGCTCCTACCTCGATTCATGCGAATTGACCTAGAATCCACCTCGACCAGAAAAATTATATAATTCTTTCACGATACCTGCTATTTGGGAGTATGCACGAAGAAGATATAATCAAGCAACTTAAAGCTGAGAATGAGCGATTAAGGCGTGAGAATGAGTTTCTCAAAGAACTGATAGCGAAGCTTGAAGCTCGACTAGCCAAATATGAGAATGCCCATACTCCGCCGAGCTT